>ERZ891134.210-NODE-210-length-52060-cov-9.018210_pt1 | contig 52060 bp, 49 predicted proteins | sample MGYA00520888_ERZ891134 | MGnify/ENA primary metagenome ERZ891134 (study PRJEB32303, sample SAMEA104408692) | aquatic metagenome | biome: Brackish water; feature: Coastal; material: water | place: Baltic Sea | collected 2014-10-23 | depth 10 m ... | reverse complement strand
TTTTTATTATTATCTATAAATTTATTTAAATTTTTACTGTTTAAAGTTGTTCTAGACTCCCATCTGTTTTTCCAGGTGGCCCATCCCCAAATGTTTGTATACTTGGAAAAAAAGAAAGGATCTGAGATTTTTGCTCTTGATAAATAGTTATACCCAGATATTAAATTTACCTCTTCTTCATCTCTATATCGATTTAGTAGAGATGCTGAAAAAGTAAAAAACTTTGCCGACGGGAGGGTGTCATCCTCAAGTATTATCAATTCTTCGTATATTTTAAAAGCCTCTGTGATTGCGTGCTCAACACCTTCCTTGCAACCTCTATTGGTATCTGAATATATTTTAGTGAACGGAAATTTAATTTTTTTATCAAAATAATCTCTCAGTGCATGAACTTGTTGATAAGATTCTGGTGTTTTTGGCCCATCAGATGAGATGATTAAATATTTGGGGTTTTGTTTTAATATCTGATTCAGAACAGCCTTTGTTGTATCAACTTTATTGTAAGTCAAAAGTAAGATGGGAGTTTCAAAATGCTTTACTGAACTTCTCAATATTAATTTCCTAGTGCTGTTGATTGGAAGTATGTCATTTAGAAAAATAAACCGGGGTTTCTTTAATATTTTTATAATTGAGTGTAAATTTAAGTGTATCAAGTACACCATGTCCATGTCTTCGCACAGCAAGGAACGGGTAGTCAGTTTGCTGGTCCAATCCCTGTAAAAAGTGAGTTTCATTCCTAACAATAACTCCACCGTGTGTTTTTGATAATAAGCTAAAAATACTTTGATCATGTCTATTTTCAATAAAGCCATCGTGTTGATCGGTGTCATTGTAGTGATCGGTAATCAACTTCTGGTCGTATTGTAAAACATTACGATACTCTTCAAATAAATTTCGTGTGTGCTCAGATTTTTTAAAAATCATTTGTGTGGCTTCAAGTTGGGTAGACTCATAAATACTTGATCCTGGTCCAACATTGAAATACTCAAAAAGTTGTTTGGTTGTCCATTTGTATTCTTTATGCATTGGCTCGCATTCAATTCTGAAATTTCCGTACTCCGAATCATTTAACATACTTAAATAATCATAAAATCTATCCTTTGCAAAATAATTTAAAGAAGATCCAGCATCACAATAAACAACAATGTCATCATCATGAATTTCGCTCAAAAGTTTATTAATTATCTCATGTTTCCATATCCAATATCCACCTCCACGTTTGTGTTCTAGTATTTGTTTATATTTATGCTTAAATTCACGAGGTAGAGATTTTTGGCTACAGTTATGTACCTCATCAAAAAAACCAGATGTTTTAGCTAAGCTTACTAGATGTGATTTAGCTATTCTAAAATCATTCGTTCCATAAGTTATAAAGTGTATTTTCTGCTTCCTTTTTACCTTGGTATTAGTTGAACTTTTAATTTTATCTAAAAAATATAAGTCAGAAATTTTAGATTGTTCACCCCCCTCTTCCCACGCACTATCAGACCTCATTCTGTGGAAGTGATTTATATTCTTATTAAATACAATTTTTCCTCCACTTTTAAGATAAAAGTAAGATAATGCGATTGAACATGCAACTAAATTATCCAAGCTTTCATCTTTACTATCTTTGGTAAAGTTCATATAGTCAGTTTTTAAAAACATTGGGTTTCCAATATTTAAAATTGACTTTAAAGTTCTGTCTTTAAATTTTTTGCTTAAATCGTCTTCAAGTACATTATTAACATCAACTATATCTAATGTCTGATTTGATTTTGTAAAGAGTACATCATTTACTCTGAAAAATAGTACATTTTCAATTATTTTAAATTTTCTGAATAAATTAATTTTAGATGGGAAGTATATTTCACCTTTTTTTACCATATTTATATTTTTGATGTTGTTCAAGAATTTGATAGTTTTTTTTGTAAGTACATTATCTGAATCAACCTGATAAATGACCTCATTTGTTGATAAAGAAACCCCTTTTCTCTTGTTTCTGAATCCACCAAGGTTGACTTCATTTTGACTAATTTTTATATTAAGATTCTTGTATTTCTCTTTACCTGCAACAGCTATAAGCTCAATAAACTCTTCTGGTGTAGATTTATCATCAACAATAATAACCTCATTTACGTGTATTAAATCTAAAGTACTTGATAATAATTCGTCTACGTATGTAGAGGAATTGTATGTAGGTATTACAATTGTGAAATTCGTATACATTATTACTCTTTACTTTTACTATTTTTATTTTAACAAGACTAGAGTTGCTAGTTCTAAAATTTAAACGAAGTCTTTTAGGCAGTTATTAATGTTAAAATTAAATTTGAAATGAGGATTGTATTAGCTGCACTTGTAAGAGGGTATGAAAATAAACATGAATACCGAAACCTGATTAAGAGAAACTTGTATTTAAAAAAAAATATAACTTCTAAAGTATCTCAAGATATAGACCTATTACTTTTCCACGAAGGAAATATACCCCAAGATCATCAAGACTATATAATAAAAAAATCAAAACAAGAATATTCTTTTGTAGATATCTCAAAAGACTTTAGCTTTGATGAAGAACTTCTTGATAAAATTCCTGACCTTGAAAGGTTTAGTATAGGCTATCGCTTAATGTGTAGATTTAACTTTTTTCACATTTGGCAATATCTTAATTCATATGACTACTTAATCAGGGTTGATGAGGATGTGTTAATAAATAAGTTTGATAAAAGATTTTTTGACAATATTGATAATAATTTTATTTTCGGAACAGCAGAAATTTCTAATGAAGGACATGTGTACACCAACAACACTCTTCCTACATTCTTAAGAGAAGTTTTCAATAGTGCTGAAAGTGTCTTTTACAATCATAAGTTTCCATACACAAATTTTTATGTATCCAAGCTTGATTTTTGGAGGAAGCAAAATATACAAAATAATTTACGGCAAATTTCGAACAACCCTCAACAAATAATCAACAGGTGGGGTGATTTACCAATCATAGGATCTATATTGAATTTTGAAAACATAAATATTGAAATCATAAAAGGTGTTGAGTACTCACACTTGTCTCATAAGAATAAATTTAAAATTAGCAAGAAAATTAAAAGCTAAGAAGAATATTTCTTTAATTTTTTTGAATGCACATGTAAGTTCGCAAGTTGAAATAATTTATTATCGTAAGTTACTTCAGGATATTTTTTATTAAAATGTGGCTTCACATTTCCAGAAAAAATTTCTTTACCAGCAATATGGCGACTATCAGTAAACCCCTTGGAAAACCTATCCTTAGTCCCAGTTAAAAATTGACCATAGGAGGCAGGGTCAAATATTGTATCCGATGACCCAGGCAAGATATTTAGAAGGTTAAATAAATCTTTATTGTCCTCATAAACCATATTTAGTAATTTCATTTCATTCAATGTTTTACTTTTTAAACTTTCTTTTTCATATTCAGATAGTTCAAATAAATAAGAATAGATGTAATCTACTATTTTTGCATACACCTCCATGCTGGGAATAAAAGAATATCCAAAAATTAATTGATCATTTGTTAATGGAGTAATGTTGAACTTATTGAAGTCAAAATTACTTTTGAGTTCATTATATTTTTTGAATATGAGGACATCATTGTCGAAGTGTATAAACTCTTTAATGTTATATTTTTTAGCGAGGTCATAGAGGTAAAATATTCTAAGCAAAGAAGTTGCCCATAACCTGTTTTCTTCACTAGAAAAAAGATTCATATTAATAACTTCTTCAGTTCGACTTGAGACAATGTCTTGAAGGTTTATCACAGTGGCATTTTTGATATTACTACTTGTATTTATTCCAAGATATATTGAGGAATCTTCATCGATTGTGCGAATTTGATTTATGCAGTATTTTACATGTCTTGGTAAGGGTCCATCATGAATTAGTAAATAGTTCACAAATTTATCATAGTTCTATTATTTAAAAAAATTGATAAATATATAACTATCTCTAATAAAATTATACGGTTGAGTATAGAAATAATTAATTCCGAAAAATTTGCGAATATTTCAGATGTTGTTTATTCAGAAATAACTACGCAAGAGAAATTTCAGGAATTACAAAATTTAAATAAATTAAGAATTATTGATAAAACTAACACTCCCGATGTAAATTTAGTTTGGTACGTTGCCGAAGAAATTAACATTTCTGATGGAGATGTTATCTTCTGTCAAACAGAGTTGGTAAAGTATCTATTTCAAAGCCTATATGATTTACATGAATTTAATAACATAACTTTAATCACAAATCAATCAGATCTAGAAATCGATGAAGAGCTTTATAATTTAAAGCCAGATTGTATATCAAAATGGTACTCCACAAACGTAAACTTTGATGCTCCTAACTTGATTCCAATACCAATAGGGGTAAACAATTCATATATAAAAAAATATGTACATGCTGAAGATTTTGAAAAAAATGAATTTAAGGGGTTTGTTAATAAAAATCATGTCTTTTATACAAATTTTAATTTAAACACTAACCCATTCCACAGACTCCACACTGCAATTTTTGTATCGAGGAACAATAAATCTGTTTTAAACAAACCTACAGCAACAAAAAAAACTTACCTGAATGACCTTGACAATGCAAAATTTACTATTTGTCCTTGGGGTAATGGTTACGATTCACACAGGATTTGGGAATCTATTTACGCAAATAGTATTGCCATAACAAAAAGTAGCAAAGCTTTTGAAAGTTTTGATGATTTACCTATTATTCAACTTAAGTCATTCAAAAATTTTAAAAGATTCAGTTTTGATAATCAAAAAATTTTCAATATGGAAAAAGCGGACTTTAGATACTGGAAAAAATTACTAATTGTTAAATCTAAAGAATTCAAAAATAAAAGCTTTAAACTAGATTGCTCAATTCATAATCAACAGTTTATTAAGGATAAAAATACTTTAAATAAAAAGACCTACCGTTTCAAAAAAAGGAGATCAGTATTATTTAGATCTTATAAATTATTAGTGAAGGTTTTTTCAAACAGCAAACTAAGAGAAATTCTATAACAACATTTATAAATTCTTTATAATACAATCATGTTATTAAATAAAAACCTAACAATTAAAAATATAATTAACATACTTATTCTTATTTTCTTAATTTTAAACATTTTTAGAAGTTTTAACTTAGAAGAAGATGCCTCTTCTGGGTCAAACTTATGTTCAAGACTTGGTCCAGAGGTTGAGAGTTTCTTACTATATGATGAAAATCAAAATTTATACGAATACTTAAATTCTCAAAACTTTAATGGGAAGCTAAATCTTGGTTATGTAAATTACCTTGAAAGTAATTTGGAGGATGGTATATTTTATATCTCTGCTTACTTATACGATTCAGATTATTATGAGGGCAAAATTAGAACTTGGTTAGTAAATGATATTGGAAATCCTAACTTAGTTTATGAAATTAATAATGAGGTAGTCCTTATAAAACCTACTAGTAATTTTAAAATTCTAGACTTTGATAATGATTCTGCTTATAAACTTTCTAGCGAGTGCACTCGAGTTGAAAAATTTCTTTATGAGCAAAGAAATTAATAAGACCCTAAGTAATGAAAAATGTTTTGGATTAGTTTTCTAAGACGAAAATATTACTTATATTTAAGTTACTTTTTATACTATTTAAAAATTAAAAATTTTGAGCAGTCTCAAATACACAATATGAGTAGAAATGAAGTTTATAAGTATTTTCTTTTTCATTTTTATAAATATAGCTCTAAAAAAATAATTACACATAGATACTACTTTTCTCAAAAAAAGCGTGGTTATGGAGAAGATGCTTTTCATTCAATGTGGTCGTATCTATTTTATAAGTTCCAACCCATGTCAATACTAGAAATTGGTGTATATAGAGGCCAAACCCTGTCCTTATTCAAAATTCTATCTGAACAATTAGGAATAATATCACAAGTTTATGGAATTTCGCCCCTAGATAGTTCTGCTGATGAATTTTCTTCTTATGTAAATATTGATTACGAAGCAGACATAAATCTTAACTTTAAAAAATTTAATTTACAGAGACCGGAAATTATTAGATCACTTTCAGCAAGTCCAGAATCTAGAGAATTTATAGAGTCTAAAGAATGGGATTTAATCTATGTTGATGGAAGTCATGATTACAAGGACGTAGTTCAAGATGTAAAAATATCGATTAATAATTTAAAATCTGGAGGTATTTTGGTTTTAGATGATTCAAGTCTTTTTACTGAATTTGACCCTGAATTAAGTGTAAAGTTTAAGGTAAAGTCATTTAAAGGTCATGAAGGGCCGTCAACTGTTTTCCAGGAAATGTTAAAAAGAAAAGATTGTAGTCACTTTCTTGGAGTTGGTCACAATAATGTTTTCGTAAAAAATTAATTAATATAAATTATTTTTATGTGCATCAGTTACCCAAGGAATGACTATGTCGAGCATTTCAGATAATCCTGTATTTGCTTGGAATCCAAGTAATTCTTTTGCTTTACTTGTAGATGGTATTCTTTTTTGAACATCATAGGTATATGGATCAATAAATTTAAAATTTGGATTTTCATTCGGTCGTATTTTTGAAAAAATTAAGTTTGCAAGTTCTAAGACTGTTGTTGAAACTGATGTTGAAAGATTGAAATCATCATTTTTTGCATTTTTATGTTCCAACAATGTAACTATGCCTCTCGCCAAGTCCTCTCCATACGTGTAGTGCCTAACTTGATTACCTTCTCCAAGAATTTCTAATTCATTTTCGTAATTGATTGTTTTTAATATTAAGTCAGGTACAACGTGACTTAAAGCAAGTTTTTGTGAACTCTCAGAGAGAGTTTTGTTGCTTGATGTTTTTACCTCTCCTATACCCACACAATTAAAAGGTCTAGCAATGGAGTATTCTAAACCATATTGCGAATATGCTGATTTTGCATAATATTCAACCGCAAGTTTTTGAAAACCGTATGAACTCACTGGTGGTGGGATAATTTTTATATCCGACTCTTTTGTTGGATAGACATCAGTGGACTCAAACACCATAGAAGAACTTAGATACACAACTCTTTTTAATTTATTATTATCTTTATGAAGCTCTATTGCAGTATCTACTGTGGCAGACATAATTTTTTCATTTTCAGTAAGTAAGTCATACTCGAATTCATGAAAGTAAGATATTCCGCCTATCATAGCTGCACCTGCTATTAAGTAATCACATTCTGCCATTAACGGTTTAAGAAGATTTATATTTTTAACATCACCTTGATGAAACTCGTAAAAATCAGAATCTGAATGATTTCTAATAATTTTTCCATATTTGGATAGATTATCAATTCCAATTACATAATATCCTTGTTTGATCAACTCTTTTACAATGTATCCTCCAATAAAACCCTCTGAGCCTGTGACTAAAACTTTTTTCATTATTTTTTCCTCATTAATAATCTCTTAACCCAATAAATATAGCTAGGTAAATATTTTTTCATATCAAATTTAGAATTTCCATGTGTCCTGTCAATCCATATAGTAGGGACTTCCCCAATTGGCTTATTATTTAGTTTTGCTTTTACTACCATCTCTAGACCTAAAGTAAATCCATTTTGACTTTCAACTTTTGCATTTTTCAAAAATTGGGAACTGTATGCTTTGAACATATTTGTAGGGTCTTTTGTTCCAAGTCTGAAAATTATGTTCAATATTATACCTGAATATTTACTAAGTAAATATTTAAAGGACTTATTACCTATGTATTTACCATTTTTTGTATACCTACTTGCAACTGCTACTGATAATCCTCTTTCTATAAGAAGAAAAAGGTCTTCCACTTGCTTTGGGTCATCCGAGCCATCTCCCATTGCCACACATATAGACGAACCAACAGCATGATCTATCCCATACTTTATTGCTAATGCTGGACCAGGACCGTATGTGTTAATTAATATCTTGACATTACTCGGAAGTTCTTTGATTGCATTAATACTAGAATCATCTTCACTATCAACGACAACTAGAATGAGTGTTGTTTCATCAAGGTAGTCAAGAAATCTTTTTAAAATGTTAGAAAATTCATAGCCCTCATCTTTACAGGGTATTATTAGTGTTTTATTTCTTTCCAATTATTATTACCTTTTTATTATTTAATTTAATTGCCTCGAATTCTTTGTGATTTGTTGCAATGATAATATTCTCTGAGAAATCTTTAATTTCCTCCCATTTGTTAGAATCATGAACATAAGGGTCGAACGCTTTAACATTGTATCCTTCATCTAAAAGTGTCTCGTACAATCTTAGCGCCTGTGAGTCGCGAATATCGTCAGAATTCGGTTTAAAGGTTAAACCTAGCTGAATAATTTTTTTCGTTGAAAATGTATGTTTACATTTTTGAATAATATTTTTAACATAATAATCGTTTACATCAAGGAAGCTTTGAACTATCTCTTTGGCCTCTGGATAAGAATTTGCAAATGTTTTAGAATCTTTAATTAAACAAGGCCCCCCAACAAAACCGCTATCTGGAACTCCTTTCAACCTGGGATAATCTTTTGATGCTAATTCAAGAACATTTTTAAAGTCAATATGGTTGTTGTGTGCTATGTTTTCAAAAAAATTTAAGGTTGAAAACTGTAGATACCTGTAAGTATTGAGAAATAGTTTTAGAAACTCTGCTTCTTTGAAAGTCATTTTTAGCGTCTTGACCCCTAATGAATTGAAAAAACTTTCTACTAATAAATAATCTTCGTGATTATGACAACCTATAATTTGGGGCATCTCTCTTAGCTCTTTCAATGCTTTTCCTTCAGCAATTCTTTCAGGTGCATAAATAAATTTTAAATTTTTGTCTCTAGAATAGTCTTGAATTATATTTTCCATAGTGCCTGCTGAAAGAGTGCTTCTTAAAATTACCATAGTTTCATCATTCGAAAGAGTTATCACATCTTGTACCAAACTGTTAAAATTTTCGATATCAGTCGTTTTTGATGATGTTCCTAATGTTATTATCACAATATTACATTCTGAGATTTTATTCATATTTTTAGTTACTTGCAATCCTCCATCTATTGCTTTTTCTAACTGTTCATTTAAACCTTCTTCGTAAAAGGGTGAGATTTTATTTTGTATTTTTTCAATACTTTCCTTATTATTATCGATAATAATCGTTGACATACCCTGATTAGAGATTAAGCAGCTAAGAGGAAGTCCTATATGTCCAGCTCCACCTATAACGGCAATAGTGTTTTTCATATTTCGAACTTGTTTTTAAAAATTGACACGATGCTACCATTATAACGATGAACATCGCTATTACGGTAATAACCTACATCTATACCTTCGTACTTGGAAGGGCTATTGTAAACTTGTACAAAAAAGGTAAGTATTCTGATATTTCAATTTCTCAAGTTCCAATCAAATATTTTTATGTGATAATTACGCTTTTTTTATATGGAAATATTGCATTAGTTGTAAATTTTTTAATCCCATTGAAAAATTTAATATACTTTATTTTTCCATTATCACTTTTATTTATTGCAATTGATCAATATAAAAATAAAATTATCAAATTTAAATTTGATAATTTGGTTAACTTAATTGTTGTACCTTCAATATTATCAACTTCTTCATATGGAGTTTGGCTAGGCTGGGATACAGGGTTGTATCATATTCCTCATCAACTTATATTACGAGAAAATCCAATTGTCTTTGGTCTTACAAATTTGAATATATGGTTTGGTTGGTCCAGCATTATTGAATACATATCTAGCTTATTATGGTTAGATGCTAATTTTGTCATGTTAAGAGTTCTTGAGATATGTATATTTTCACTATTTTTTAACCTACTGTACTTTTTTCTAATTCAAAAAGTCAATAAACTATATCTTTTTACCTCTTATGGACTTATTCTTTTTTCATTTCTTGATAACTTTGGGTATATGGGTGGAGGAAATGGATTTGCTTCAATGTTATCTGTGGGGAAATATGATACAGCTGTAGGCATTGTTTTTTTTGTAACTTCAATACTAATTTTTAACAGCCTTAATCAGCCCACCTATGAAAAACATGAACTTTATGCTCTCGTAGTTCTCTCTCTATTTAGTCTTCAAATTAAACAAACAGGTGCCTATTTAATATTTTTATTACTCCCATATCTTTATGTCTACATAAAAAAAACTAATTCAAAATTTTTTCAGATAATAAGTAGCTTAAAGTTTCCTTTAGTAGTCTTTTGCCTATGGATAATTAAAAATGTAATTACAACAAGTTGTCTGTTTTATCCAGCTGACTTTACATGTATTCCTATGTTTTCCTGGGCTGAAAGTAATCAACTCGATTTTGTATCTAATACTATGATTTATCCACCAATTAGTTTTACTTCTACTATCTCTATATCTGAACAAGCTATTACTTGGTTTAATTTTTCAAAGAACTCTCAATTTATAATCAACTTTCCGCTTACAGTCTTACTAATTTTAATCTTTTTTTTCTTAGTGACTAAAAAAGAGGCTGGTAGCATTTTAAATAATGCTCTAAAAAATGGCTTTCTTGCATTTCTAGTAGTAAATTTAATTATTTGGTACAACTCTAATTATGGTAATGTTCGATACGGTACAGGTCTTTGGCTTCTTATCGTATCTTTTATTTCAATCAAGTTTGCTTCGAGATCTCTTTCTAAACCAAATCTGATAGCAAATACAATGTTTATTTTGTTAATTTTTTCCGTTATCCAAACTCCAAGACTTTATTCCTACCAGGCGTTACTTGACTCAAAATTTGGTATTGAGAGGCTTGAAATTGACTATGAAGATATAGATTACGATGAAAGCACTTACGGTTGGGGAGTATATCCTGTTTCATCTGTTCAATGTTGGGATATTATTGACTGTAAAGTAGAAGACAAAGACGTTGAACCCTTTAAATATCTACATACGATTATTTTTTATCCAGACAATGTGGGTGGAAATTAAGTTTTACTCTTTAGTTTCCCAAAATATCTTCTTAGGCAGATATAGTAATAATTGCATATCAATCTAAATTGTTTAAATAGAACATTATTCTTGTTCAACAAATTTTCTATTGATATTACGAATTCATCTGGGTATTTAATGTATAAATCTTTGTAACCATACAAACGATATTTTGATATACGCCAATTAGTTTTGTCATTTTTTAAACTTGCAGTAAATTGAAATCTATCAACTCTTTCAACATAAGAAATCAAGCCATTTTCTTTAAGCTGATTAAGGTAAGTTGTTTCACAGTTTAAATAATCTGAAGGATATTTTGAAGTTGATGTTGAGTCAATATAATCGCATATCCCTAAATATTGTGTTATGAATTTATATGGTATTACAGCATGTCTGTCACACACTCCAAAATAGTCCTCTCCTTTTGGAATAAGTATTTTATCAGGCTTACCTTCAATATGAATGTCGGTATAAAACTGATCGAACCTTGTATAAATTATGTACTCATAATTTTTTAAAATTTCAATATAATTTTTAAGAATAAAATCTTTAAAAATAAAATGTATAGAACCAGACTCTAATAATCCTGTACCTTTACCTAGATTAAGATAGTTAATTGCCTTTTTAGAATAATTATTTGTATAGTATTCTAAATAGTTTTTATAGTCTTCAAATATCCAGTGATAATCTGCTTTTTTAAAAAGCGATGTATTTTGGTTCACATAATCTCTACTTGTTGCAAGTGCTAAATCGGCTTGTAGTGGGTTTAGAACGTTTCGATATAGAGAATTCCACGTTTCATCTCCTCCTCTTGGGGATCCAGCAAGTATTACTATATATTTTTTTTTCATTTACTGTATTCTAAATAATCATTTCTACAATCGTCACTGATTAGTTCTTCAATACAACTATCTATAGTCATTTTTGGTAGGGTATTACTTTCATATAGGCTTATTGCACTAAATAAGTCAAAAATAATAATACTAACTAATATTATCTTGCTTATATTCTTCCAGTGCTGTCCTTTGTATAGGAAAACTGAAATAATCAAAAGTGCAAATAGTAAAATAAAGTTACTTTCACTATTGTCAAAAAGTAGTCCAATTGCCAAGCATCCAACTAAAAAGTCCAATTTTTTAGTATAAATATTAAAAAGAAGCAAGTAAAAAAGAGTGATTACAACAACAATCATATAATGCTGGCTATATCTTATCCACTTTAAAGGACTAAATAACCAGAACCAGATAATGTGAAGCGTTATTGACGAAATCAAAGGAAGGGCAATAGGCCCAAAACTTTTATTCAAAGATACTCTATTTCTGAAAATTAAAATAGTTGTTATTAGAGGAACGATACTTAGTCTTAATTTTTCATATTGATTCCAATATTGATACTCTGAGCCTAAAATAGAAGCTTTTATATTCTGTAGAGAAAATTGGGAAAAGATAGATAAACCAGATGCTTCACTATCTTTTAGAATAAAGTTTAAGGTATCCTGAAAAAAGTCTTGAAGGTTACCTTGGGCGTACCTTAAATTTATAAGTAAAAACCAAGGAATAAGGGGCAAGAAAAAGAATGAAATATCTTTTAAAACATTCTTAAGAGATTTTTCCTTGAAAAATATTATGAGATAAAATCCTGCAAAGGGAATAAGAGTTAAAAGCTTCCCTAACACTATAGATATTCCAAAAAGACTTAACGAAAGATTTCTAGATCTTGTAAATAAAAAAATTGCATTACAAAAAATTATAGTGGAAGCGAATTCTCCCAAGCTGTAAAGCATTCCCTGCCACCAAGGCACTAAAAAGAACATACTTAACGTAAACAATAAAGAATGCATATAGTTTATTTTTTTATGCTTAGAAATTATCAATAATAAAATAAAGTTAATAATTACAATCCAAAAATAATTGGAAATTCTAACAACAATAAAGTTTTGAGTAAAAATCCATCCAATAACTGCACCAATTGCAGATACTGGACCCGATGTTAAATATTTACTATGCGCACCACCTAAGAATCCTCCTGCATTGAAATCTAAATCTGTAAAAAAGTAATAACTTGAAGTTAAAGAAACATACTCATCAATGAATGGTCTTAAAGAGACAGATTTATTCATTGCATATTTTACAACTACAAATATTTCTATAAATAACAATATTAAGAACAGAACAAAATTAATATTTTTTTTATATGCTGAATAGTTTACTTGCTTGAAAAAAGACAATAAGTTAGTTTTCTTAAGATTCAAAATAAATAGTAATATACATATAAATGCTACAACAAACAAATATCTGATTAAGTCATAAATGGTAAAAACATTTACTCCAAAACCCAATTCAACATAATAAAAACATTCTTGAAGTGAATTCACAGTTGCAAACGTTCCTTTGAAATTGTTAAGATTTATTGCCAAAAAATTAGGATCATTACTGAATATATAACTAGAACCCGTAGGTTGGATTTTTACAAAATCCTTGGGTAATGCTCCGCAAATGTTTATTATTTTTTCGATAACATTCAATTATATTTTTTTTAAACAAATTTGTTTAACTTATTTAAGAAAATTATTACTCTGTCAGATATGCAAAATATTAAATTCCATGCAGATGATTATGGTTATTCTATAAATATTTCTCAGAATATCCTTGATTGCTTGAAACGTGAAACTATACAAGAAATGTCGATAATGATTGACTCCGATGAAAAACTTTTACAGAAAATTAAAGATATGAATCTAAAAAATATTTCTTTACATTTGAACTTAACTTCACTTGCTTCTGTTGGAAATACTGATAACTCCAAATTTTTAAAACAATTAACATTCTTTAAACTTATTTTTCTTAAAAATAGTAAGAAATCTATCTGTATTGAGGAAATTTCACACCAGATAGAAAAATATATGAGATTTTTTCCTGATGTAAAGTTACATATTGACGGTCACCACCATATCCAAATAATTCCATGGATTTTTACTTTTTTACGAAATAATAAAGATTTCAAGATTGCCTCAATAAGAATACCGAATGAAAAAGTTGTATTTTTAAGTTTTTCTTATTTAAGAAATCTAACTTTCTACCGAAATTTATTAGCTGTGTTAATTTTGAAACTATTCACTATTAATCTCAGACAATTCTCAAAAAGGGATTTTGCTGGTCTTTTGTATTCTGGAATTTATACTGAAAATAATTTAAATAAGCATATTTCCATACTTGCAGGTCGAAATGTAACTACTGAATTAACTTTTCATCCTGGAACCGGTCTTGAATCTGAGAAAGAAACTTTTAAAGATAATCATTTTAAATATGTTACTTCCAAAAATAGGCTTCGTGAATTTCATTTATTGATGTCTCGCTCAAAATAAAACTTTCTTAATTTATATATTGATAGAAACATTTTTAGGGAGTCTTCAATTAATTTAATATTGGAGTTTTCAACCGAATTAATATTTACAACTTCAATCGCGTGTGGAGTAATTCCTAATTTTCTTGAAAGTATAAAGAGTTCTACGTCATACATATAATCTTCTGATATGAAATCTGAACAGTTTGTAAAAATAGATTTATCAATAAATTTAAAACCCGCTTGGGTATCCCGTGAATTAATTTTAAGAAATATTCTAAGAATTATATTGAAAAAATAGCCAGCTACCAACCTGCTGATTTTCGTATTTTGAAATAAATCTTGAGAAATTTTTCTTTTTGCATAGATAAATGGGGCTTTTGGCAAAGAATTATTGTAAAATTTATCGAGTAATTCAATATTATAAGAAAAGTCTGAATCAAAAATTAGAATATGATCATATTTCGATAAAGTTATTCCTTCTTTAATGGCATTTCCTTTTCCAGTTTTATCCAAATAATGAATTTCTATATATCCCTTATCGTGATTAATACTTTCCAACAATTTTTTGTTAACAATGGTACTGCCATTAGACATAATTAAAATTTGATACTTTAAATATTTATCCTCTAGAAAACTTTCTAATGTCAAAATATTTTCGACGATTTTATTTTCATGATTTTTTGTAGGAAGGATGATAGTAATTTTTCCGTAGCTCATAATTTAAGATTGTTACCCATTCTTAGAACATTTTAATTGAAAATTAATAAGTTTTAAACTTTTTAATTTTAATTTAAAATTGTATCATTATGTATGGTTTCTTTCCTCGCTTTATTATGAAAAATAATAGACACATTTTTTCTTTCCTAATATTTCTATTTTTACTTTTATTTTTTGTCAAAACAGACTACAGATTTGTTTCAAGTATAAATTGTTGTGGAGATGATTATGATTATTTTATTCATGCTGTAACTATTACCACAGACTTTGATCTTGATTATTCGAATCAGCTTAATGAGGAAAATCACATTAGATATAATGGAAAAATTGCACCAAAAGGCTTCATAGGAACAGGTATTATGGCATCTCCGTTTTTATTTATTGGTAATTTGTTAAATAAAATATTTGCAAATCAATCGGTTTTTAACTTTCAAATTTTAATGTATTCTTTGAGTTCAATTTTTTATCTATTAATTTCATATTGGTTTCTTGTAAAAACAATCCTAAGAATAAATAAGGATGCAGACAAAATACTTTTAACTCTTCTTTTTTTCGGTTCCGGTGTTTCCTATTATGCTTTTGAACGATTCAGCATGACACATGTATATGAGGTATTTATAAGTTCACTAATTATTTATCTATCTACAAATTATTGTTTCGAAAAAGATTATTCTAAAAAGAATTTATTAGCATTTGTGATACCTTTAAGCATTATTTTAGGGATTCTTGTACGGTGGACTAATTATTATCTCTTTGTGCTGCCTGTGATTGTTATTGGTTTGATAGGCAAAAATCGAATTAATGTAAATCAAATCTACAAAAATAAGTTTACATGGATAAGTATGTTTATTTCAATAACTGCTTTTTCAATGCTTTCAAAGGGGGTTTACGGGAAAGTAACTTTTAATCCTCAATTTGTTTATTCCGATAATCGTCTTGATGGTTTTTTTAGTCTTAGTTTTGACTTTATTCAGACAAACTTATTAAATTTATGGCTAATTCTATTTGGGCAAGAATTTGGCTTGTTTTGGGTTTCTACTGTTATAGCTTTTGGTTTCTTTATAAGTGTAAACAATTTCCTTTATTCAAAAAATAAATTGACATATTTATTTTTACTTCTTTCTTATATGCAAGTAATAGCTACGATTTTAGTCTGGAAAACAACAGCTTCTTCCTATGGGATGAGATACGCATTCAGCCTGATACCCATCTCTTTAGTTCTAGTATTTCTAAATAATAAATTAACCGAAATAAAGATAATCAAAATAATTCTTTACACCCTTTCAGTTTTTGGAATAATTAGTGTACTCTTTTTTGAAGCAGATATTAATACACAGTTAAGTATTGAGCCAATTGTAAATTCATTTGGAACGGTTGACGTACGCTACTCGAATCCAAACTATGTTAGTGGAGTTTTAAAAACTCTCACTAATATTGATTCTTATTTGAGTGTTATTTCTAGAAGTTTCATTGGTGCTCTGGTTCTCAAATTAATCACTGTCTTCTACAACCAAAACAATTTCTTAGTTTTACTTGATCAGCTTGGACTTCCTGTCGAAAATGAAGATTTTATATTATTAATAGATAAAGTCAAAATAATACAAATAGAAAATTTTATTGTGTTTAGTACTGTTATTTTTTTAATACTTTATTTTTTATTGAAAAACCTTAGTTTGAAATCGAAATGATTAAATAAATCTTGTTTAATTAGTTGCAAATTTATAATTAGGAAAGAATATAAAGAAATCCTCCCCAAAATAGATAAAATATTATCTATTATTGTGAAATTAACGGCAAAAATATTAAAAGTAGTATCTAAGGGCATCAAGTATATAAATAAAAAGATGAACCACATTCTTTTATCTGCATGCCTGAAAATTAGATAAACTACTGGAAAAAATAGTGGAATTCTATAATCATAATTTGCATAAAGCATGTTCAATAAAAATAAGAAAGTGAAGGAATAGTAATAAGTTTTTTCCATACTGCTGAAGTTTTGAAAATTAATTTTTCTTGTAAAGTCACTGAACATAGTTAAGAACGCAATGATAATTAAGGCAAAAAGGTATACATACAGATAATTTATGGTGGTAAGTTTTTCTACTATCAGGGAGTCTGATAGTAGACCAAAAGTTATATGCAGACCAGCAGGCCTCCATTCAGTATCTAAAACCTGCTTTGTAAAAAAAATAACATCCATCAGATAGGCTGTTAGAAAAATAAACAACGCGTTATATAGATATTCTCTACGTTGTTTATTAGTTTGAAATACTGAATTCAATAGAAGTCCAAATAAAATTCCAGCGGGATGAAGTTTGTATAGTGCCATAAGTGTTATTAGTGAAATACTGACCTTAGGATATTTTTTATAACCAACTAAAGAAAAAACAATTGTTAGCCCTATGAATAAATCAATATTCATTCTTTCTATTAAAAAATTTGTGGGTGAAATCAGCATTAATGATGAAAGGAAGATTGTATTCATGGGAAATTGTCTTGTAAAAACTATATAAGATACTAATAAAACAATAATTGCTAAAAATGCTAGAAGCTGAGTGCCAATCCAAATGTCCCCAAAAAAAGGAATCTTTGTTGAAAGAGGACCATATTTAGCTGAATAAGGACAAGATTTATAACTCGTTAAGGAGTATTTTAGGTAATAAGTTTCGACATTCCCCAAAATACACTTCATTGAGATTATATTTAACTGTAAATCCCAAAATCTTTCATCGGAGGCATAATTTTTTAAAGATAAGCCCTTCCACAATTGGTTGTAGTTTGCAGACAAAGAGGAGACATACCTTAAAAGATAAAATAGTAGAGTTGTAATTTTAAAAATTATGTTATATTTTGATAATTTTTCCTGATTTAGGAATAATAAAAAAAAGGCGTAAATAGAAAATAAAGATAGATTAAAAAAGGGTATTACAAAAAATAATAGTGCACCAAAAAAATATTTATCTGATAAAAATATTGTTTGTTTCGACTTACTCACTATTAATTAGCTCTTCTGTATTATTAATGAGATGTCGAACGATGAGCCTCTGTTTTTTTTTGGTTATATGAGAACCCAAGGGAAGATAAAATCCGTTAAAGCCTGTTTTCTCAGCATTTTCAAAAGTAACTGAGGATTCATAGTTTTTTAAATATGCAGGTTGTTTATGGAGTGGCCAAAAAAATGGCCTACACTGAATTCCATCACTCAACATTCTCTTCAACAGTTGATCACGTATGTCACTGTGTTTTAAAACTAGACCATAAACCCAATAATTATTACTTACTCCCCTTAGATTTTTAAGGGGAAGGTTGAATAAATAATTGTATTTATTTAGTAATACATCATAATACTTTGCTTGAATCTGTTTTTTTCTTATGACTTTTCTAAATGTTTGTCTCTTTATTTGAGAATAACCCAAGGCTGCTTGCAGCCCACCTAACCTCGAATTCCAGTAAAAATTATCATGCTTAAATCTTGGTTCACTTTTAAAATCAAGATTTCTCATTTGTTGAATTTTACGATGACTTTTTTTAGATTTAGATAATATCATCCCTCCTTCTCCAGCTGTAATGTGTTTATTGGCATAAAAACTAAAGGTAGAAAAATCACCATATGTTCCACACAATTTTCCATTTATTTCGATACCGTGTGCTTCAGACGCATCTTCAATTAATAAGATTCCTTCATTTTCACAAAAATCAGAGATTTCAACAATTTCACATGGTAAGCCGTAGGTGTGAACTGCGATTATGGCTTTTGTATTCTCTGTTATGACATCTTTAATATTGTCAAGTTTCATATTCCAAGAAGAATCATCAATGTCACAAAATACTGGCTTAGCTTCTGTTCTGGCTACTGCAGCCAAACAAGATATTATTGTTAAGGAAGGCATAATAACCTCGTCACCTTTCTTTAACTTGAGTGACTGCAGAACAATATCTAGTGCTACTGAGCCGTTGGTTACAGCCGTGCTGTTAATGTTTTCATGCATTTGTGAAAATTCTGTTTCAAATTTTTGAACAAAACTACTGGTACCTGAAATCTGTTTTTGAAAAAGTGCTTTGTTTGTATCAAATATATTACCAAGGGTTAACCATGGTCTAAATACAGGAATCATTAAAATCTTTGTTTGTCATTTTTTTCATCGTAAGGACCCTGTTTAATTTCAAGAAATTTAGAGTTTTCAAGCATCGATATTGCGTGTCCTCCGGCAAAAAGTAAGATAACTTCTCCAGAATTTACATTAACATCTTGGATATAGTTCAAGTCAATATCATATATTTCTACACTTATGAGCCCCTCTGTTACTATTATGGCCTCACAAGTAGTATGAATAATCCTTTCTTGGTTGTTATGTATATGACGTTCAATCTTCTCATCTTTTTCTAATTGAAAGGATGCTGCTTGAAAATCTAGCTCGTTTTCAGTAAAAAAGTTTTTTGGTGATTTATCGTCAAAAGGTTTTATAACCTGGGCAAGCAAATTGTTGTTTGCATCTAATATTTTCACTTCCTTAAGTCCTTTCTGGATTTAATTGCCGTTGTTATATATGGTACACCTCTTAAAATTAATTTAAATAGTGTTGGTGCGGTCTTAGATTTTCCATATTTTCTAGTGTCGCAAATGTAAGCAACTTCTTCAACTTTTATTCCCTTTTTTTGTAAATGTGCAACTAAAGCTATAAAATATTCTCCATATCCAAAATTTTCAAAAAGATTTTTTGTAAAATTGGACTTTTCACCAATAATAAAGCCACTTGTAATATCTTTGATGTTTGAATCAAAAATTAGAGTTAGGAATTTATTAAAAAAAATGGAAATTAGCATCCCAATAACAGAGTCTTCCGATTCGTTGACATTCTTAATAGCTTTAATTAAAGATTGGTCATTTAAATTTTGAACTCCCTTGTAGCCACCACCATCTTTAAATCTTGAACCAATTATTACAGAACCTGTTGTGAAATACTTTTCAATTAAAAGCTTGGCTGCATCTGTATGCATTGACCCATCTGCATCAAGCCACATTACATTTTTATAAATAGCTGTGTTAATTCCTTCCCATATTGACATAGGTAATGATGAATCACCTGATCTTATAGTTAGGCTTATTCTATCGTTTTGCTCACTTAGCTGTTTGATAAGCTGCTGTGTTCCGTCATCAGATCCGTCATCAATAACTTTTAACTCATAATTAGTAATATTTATGTTTTTTAGCATAGATTCAAATTCAGGAATCAAATATTTTAAGTTTTCAGCTTCATTTAAAGTTGGGAAAACTATAGATAATTCTTTTGTCATTTCTTAAGCTCCAAAAATATTAAGTAGCCCCAATTATTTCTTGACAAACTCTCAATTAATCTGTTTAAATTAATCGCTAACTTATTTGAAAATATTCCCATAAATATTCCTGCTGTCATATATTTTTTTGAAGCAACTGACTGAAAATCACTTTTTTCAACTAGCTTCAGAAGCTGACTTAGCTTGTATCGTGACTTGTATTCATTTGAGTAATTTAAATCACCAATTGAATTTAAAAGTGCTTCGATCACCTTCATGCTCATTTTAAAATTAGGTGTAGTTATTAATAACCTTCCATCAGGTTTTAGAATTGAATAAAAATTCTTTAATAGTAATTCTCCCTCTTCGAAATTTAAAAATTCTAATAAACCAAGGCACGTAACAACATCAAATTGATTTTTATAGTTTTCAAATTTAAACTCTTCTAAATTTAGATATTCAGCTTTATTTGGATATATTTTTCGTGCATAATTCAACTGAGAACTTGATATATCAGTACAAATTGGATTCGAATCAAGACTCAGGTATTTTCCCGTTAGTGTGGCAGGTCCGCAAGCATAATCAAGAATCAATTGATTATTTTTAATATATTTTGAGACAAAGGAAAAAGTAGTATGGTGCCACATTGCTTGTACACTATTACCGGACTTGATTCCAGCATCCAATGCCATGTCATAAAATCCAGGTGAAATTTTGTTAGTCCAGAAGTAGGTCATTTAAACATTTTAACTCCGTTGGTTGATTGAAACTGTTAATTTGACTATAAATATTTTTGTTTATAACCAGTGAGGTAATTACTAAAAGATCTTCTAGTTGTATTTTTTAAACCGAACGCACTGTATCCAAATTGATCATCATTTAAGTCCATCAATTTATCTTGTATGTAGATGGGGTGATTATTTATGTTTAATTTATGAACGTGATATTTGTACCTATCACTAACCATTTGAAACCAAGAATCATATGCGCTTTCTTGATCAGGGCCACCTCTATCATCAAAGGTTTTGAATTTTCTTTCCCAGGCTCTTGCAAATCTGGCTCTATCATGGGAAATAATTTCTTTTGTTCTAAATACTGAATCATACTGGTAGATGGGAATTTTTGCAGTTGGAAAGTCCTTATGCAACAGCTGTTGGCCGTCTAATGTTGGCTGGCAAAGATCTCCACCACCGTTTAACTTTATTTTATTAAATATCTTTTTATTAAAAGCATTGCAAAGTTTCGTCTTTACTTGGTATCTATCTGGTGTAAAAATCTGATACTGAGGAAACGAAACTACTGGTACGTCTTCATTCTTTTTAAGAAATTTTATTATTGATGATAAATCTTTTTGGTGAAAGAAGTAGTCTAAATCCATTCGAAGTACCCAATCATAGGATGCTTTGTTGTATCCTTCCTGAAAATATTCTCCAATTTGTTGCCACTCAAATTCTTCTGGCCAATCATTGCCCGTTACGATAACCTCGTCTCCAAGATCTTGGTAGCAATTCATTGCTTCTTTCCAAGGATCTTTTCTTGCCTCTGGATTAGTCATTGTTGTGATGATTGATATTTTCATTTTTTATTTGCCAATTAATAACGAATTAAAATAATCACTGTTGTATTTTTTTTCAATTAAATTTCTTGAGTTACTTGATATAGATTGGTACATGTCTTTATCTTCATAAAGTGAATCAATTGCATTCTCCCACACCTCGAGGTCATTGCTATGAGTGAAATAAATATTTTCTTTGTGTATGAAATCATCTTGTGACCAAAATCCAACAGTTTTAGTAATAATAACGGGTGTCTCTGTTGCCATGGATTGAAGAGTTACACTTTGGCCTGAAGGCTGAAGACCCTCTTTTAAGGGAACTATTGTTATTTTTGCGTTATCATATAAATTTCTTAAATACTCATCAGTCAACAAATCTTTATTCCAAGAACCATTTAAAAGTTTTACGTTTGTCCCTTTAAACTCACTTTCTTCAAGCTTCTCAGTAACAACAATAAATTTCTTATTCTGAAGTTTGTTTGCCAAACTTACCAAAAAGTCAAAGTCTCTATTTGTATCGTTACCTATAAATAATATGTAATCATCTGAAGATGGATCTTGGGTATTCTTTTTTTTCCAAAAATCTTTATCAACGCCGAATGGTATATATTGAAATTTTTTGCTGTATCTTGTAAAAACTTGTGTTGCATATAAGTACTCTGGTTGACCTATGAAAACCATCCTGCTTATATTTTTTAACATTATTTTATGTAAAAAATTATGAATCTTAATTATTAGAAGATTTTTCGAAGAACTGTTAAACAAGCCCATTGCAATAACTGTTATAGTATTTGATTTTTTAAATAACTTAACATATAGAAGAAATGGTAATAACGAATGAGCAATTCTTTGGTTTGATAATATTATATTTTTTGAATTTTTTAATAATCTCCAATTATTTGGTTTAATTATTCCCACAAAATCATATTGAAATTTAAAAGCTTTTAAAATTAGTTGTTGAATTTTTAATAAAATCTTGCTTAATATTTTATTACCAGGTTCTTTGTTGCCAAACTCAAGTATTTCTGTGATGTAGCCAATACTGGTTGCATAATGATAACCATAAAAAAAATCACACGGTCGAATATCTTTACCTTTAAGTTTCTCAGCTCTTCCATTAAAGTAGACAAAGCAATAATCAGTAATTTTCATAACCTATAGATTAAAAAGAACTTTCATAAATATTTGTGTCAATTATTGTTGGTTCCGCCCAGTATACATTTAAATTATTTTTTTTAATTATATTATTTTTCCACCAATCTATAGTAAGTGATATTTCAGCAGCATCTTCAAACTCTTTATACATTAATTTTGCACATTTATTTGAAACAAAATAAGCATCGGCATATCTAGATCCTCCATGTCCTCCCCATTTTGTTTGATTCGACTCTTTTTTATAAATAAATTTAAAAGGTCTCCGTTTATAAAAAGGCATATGAAAATTTCCTTTACCAGGGCTGATATAAAATAAATCGAAATCATCGGGTAACTTTTTTAAATATCTATTACTTTTTTGGATAAATTCTGCAGATGGGACAGAATCATCTTCAAGAATTAACCCTAATGCATGGCCTTGTTCTACTATCAGCCTAAAAGATTCAATATGTGACATAAAATTAGCAACATAATGTAGGGGTAATTCTGAGGTGAATCTATCTTTGATTTCTTTTGTAAGGTTACCTCTGTCATAATTGCTGATGAATTCATGCCTTAAATTAGAAACCTCTAGGGCCTTAACCATTACATTTTTTCTTTCTACAAGAGCTTTGTAGTGTATTACAAATGTTTTATAATTATTTTTCATTTTTAAAAACTGTTTTTAGGCAAATTAACATGAACTTCCATGGATTTTTAATCGTAAATAATTTCATTGTAAAAATAAATTTTATTAAATCGTACATTGCTCCCTTTTTATAATTCGTAGTTATAAGGTAAGGTATGTTTGAAAACTCATAGTAATAATGCTGAAAATATTTCGCTGATTTTGACGATATTCCTCTAATCGTCCATGGTTTAGAGCTACCAGAGTAATGAATAAATATTACTTTTCTGTTGATTTCTTCCAAACTATCTTTGAACTCGTTAACTAAGCTAAAATTTAAATAATTTGAGATTTCTAAATAATCACCATCAAAATACTTGTTAAGTACATCCTGATCCCAAAAATTTATTTTGTCGTATATTTTGTCCATTAGGGTTAAAAGAGTATATTTTAATTTTTGATTTAACCATCGTTGATAATTTATTACCATAACTCCAGCATTAAAGTAACTGTGTGACTCTAGTTCCAATCTTTCAAAAACTTCTTTCGTATGTTCATTTTTAACATATTCGGTTGCAACGCCAATTGTAATTTCTTTATCATTAATTTGTTTAGATATTGAATTCAGAATATTCTCTGGGTTGTTTATGCATACTATGTCACAGTCAAGATATACGAGTGTCTTTATATCTCTTGGAATATAGTCTTCTATAAAGAATCTAAAATACGTTGCCTTTGAAATATGATTATTTATTAAATTAGGAAAATCAAGGTTTTGGTCTTTAAATTGAAAAAATTTTATCTCATTGATATTGAGATATTTATCTTTGTGTTTTTCAAAGTTTACTCCAAGTTTGTCTGGTTTTTCATGAATTACATATACATTAAACTTAACCTTAGAATTATCATTAATTGACTTTAAAGTTGTGAGAAATTGATTGTTATAATTTTCATCAAGACAAAAAAGATAATTTATCATAATCTAATGGTAATTAAACAATTTAAATAACTTATTAGAAATCATATAAATCACAATATAATTATAAAATGTTAGTAAATTCTAAAACATTCTATTCAAACCATGCTCGAGAGATTGATAGATATAGAACTTCACAGGATGAAAGCCTCCATCTTGTAAACATTGACTCTCAGTATCCAAATTTAGATTACGAAAAAAATATTGTAAAAATGAGTTTTAACAATTACTCAGAAATTCAAAAAATAATTGAGGCTGGGGGGAAATTCAAATTAATTGTTGTAACAGATTTATTTGAACTGTCAGAAGACATACATTATTTTTTAAATCTTATTAATAAATTATTAGAAAATGACGGGAAGCTACTTATTACCTCTATTAACCCAAAGTGGAATAGGATATTGAGTTACTTTGAGTTTTTAAAACTTAAAAATAGAACAAATAAGAGAAACTACATTCATCCCAAAAAAATTAATACTATTGCAAGATCGTCAGGTCTTGAATTATTACTAACTAACACAAGGCAGATATTTCCATTTAGCCTTTTTGGAGTTGGAATATTTATAAACAAGCTACTTGAATTTTTGCTATTTTATTTAAATTTTGGCATTAAAACCTATTCGCTATTTAGACCACTGTTTAATACCAAGAAAACAGAGTCAAAATCTATAATTGTCCCTGCAAAAAATGAAGAAGGGAATCTTGAAGATTTGATAAATAGAATCCCATACTTTGGGGAGGATCAGGAAATTGTAATTATATGTGGGCAATCAAAAGATGACACACTGGGAGTTGCTAATAAACTGAAAAAGGAAAATAAAAAACTGAATATTTCAGTACTAACTCAATCTGGAAAAGGGAAAGCAAATGCTGTTCATGAAGCTATTGAATATTCAAATGGTGAACTTATTGCAATTCTTGATTCAGATATAAGTGTTGATCCGGAAACTTTAGTAGACTTTTTTAAAATAATAGAAGATGGATATTGTGATTTTGTTAATGGCACTCGATTAATTTATGGTAAAGAAAAGGGTGCAATGAGATTCCTAAATGTTATTGGAAATGTATCTTTTCAATTTCTCATCTCAATAGTTATAAAACAGAAATTAACTGATTCACTATGTGGGACTAAAGTGTTTAAAAAGAACTACCTAGACCATTTGAAAGATTGGTCTGACTCATCCTTAATCAGAGATCCTTTTGGCGATTTTGATTTTATATTTTCTGCAGCTTATTCTGGACAAAAAATATTAGAGTATCCGGTTCACTACAGAACCAGAACTTATGGGTCTACGCAAATTTCTAGATTTAAGGACGGTTGGAAGTTACTTATTTATTTTATAAACTCTCTTTACAGGTTTAATGTTTCAAAATGAACCAACTTACTAAGACTTTTAAAGAAAGGTTCTTGTTCACTGCTCTAATTGTTTGCAATGTATATATTTTTATAATAACCAATTTATTTTATACATCTACCCTTGGAGCTGATTATGAAAGATATATAAATTACCTCGAATATTTCCTCACAGGGAGAGAAAGTACGGGTTTAGATCAGGGTAGTTTGTATTTTTATTTGGTTTCAATTAGCGTCAAGCTTAACAGTAAATTCATCAATCCCATTAATTTAGACGCCGTCATTAGTTATTCTATTCAGCTTGTAAATCTCATATTGATTTTCATTACTTTAGTTGGATTTTATAAATTATTAAGATTGTTAAATTTCAATAAGATATCAGTATTGATTACTTTAAATATCATTATCTTTAGTCCACAATTATTAGCCCTAAGAATAACAATGAAACCTGAGATTATAGTTCTATCTTTACTTCCATATCTTTTAATTGGAGTTGAGATGTACAAGAGGAGTAAACAAACCTGGTATTTAATATTCTCTAGTATTTGCTTTGCTTTAATTATTACATCAAAAGGTACTTTTCTAGCTATATTACCAATATTCCTTTTTTTTTATATTGGTAAATTCTTTAAAGAATTAACAACAAAAGATTTCGCACTTTCTTTGGCTATAATTTGCATTACGACAATACCAATCTATATTGAAAATTATAATATTAATGATAATTCACTAATTTCAAGAAGCAGCTACGAAAAATACAACAACAAGGCTGATTTTGATATTTTATATAAAAATGTTGGTGGGCAAAGCTTAAGATTTGGTCCTTTAAGCTTTGACCAAAATACAGTATTTGGAATTGCTCTTTCTGATGTTTACGACGATTATTTCAATATGTATTGGAATAAAGATTCAAGTTTATTCAAAAAACACAGGAAAGAAATCTTTCTGGAGAGCAAGGGTAATGAGTGGGTAGAATTTGATTTGAAAAATAGACATATTTACTATGAGGGTAACCTTAGCAAAATTCTTTTAGACAGTAGGCTTTGGCTATCAAGGTTTTTAGGAGTGGTATTTTATTATTCACTTTTGTACTGTCTATTTAAGGATAAAAAATATAGAAGAATGTATATAGGGCCCTTTATTGGTATGTTTGTTTTGTATATTAATGCTCTAGGATTTCCAGAAAATAATTTTGATCCATTTACAACAGATACTTTTAAAGTCTTTTATTACTCCCCTTTCATAATTTTAACAACCATCTTTTTGCTTCTATATTTCTATAGTTATAGATGGTTTAAAAACGTAATTATATTCATAATCATTTCAACTATATATATTTGTGGCTTTCCAAAACAAGATAGTTCTCAGTATTACTCTGAATTAGTTCAATCAAATATTAGCAACCCACTATGTGAGTTAAATAAGTTGGTTATTAATGATATTCCAAGAAACTCTGAATGTCTTGACCAGGAGCTAGAATTTTGTAATTTATTAGTCAATCCTGGAATAGATAATAACAACATTTCCTCATTTATGATTGAAAATAAATCTTGTAGCACGCCAAAATCAACTATAAATACAAATCAAATTTTTACTAATTTGCCGATACTCAACATGTTATATTTTCTCTTCATGTTGATATTTTCCATACGTTTAAGGCTTAATCACTGACCAATTTGGATAGTCATTTCCTAATATTTCGAAAATCATCGATAATGCCCAAACTAACAAAGTTGTGCCGTGTATATCAGGTGAATTTAGCCCTTCTGTAACCTTTACTCCATAATAATGGGTTTGACTCTTGTGTATGAAGTAAGAAAAACCACCATACTCTGGGTAATAGTGTTCCATTATTTTGGGCAGAAGATTTTGAAGATATTCTTCGATTTCAGCAGATTTATAATCAGTGATCTGATGGCACTTATAAAGAACATAAATAACATCCACAATATCACAACCCTCACTACTAGGAATGTGTTCAAGACAAGTGTCTATTAGATTTTGTGGTTTATGAATTTTAATGTTTAGCCAATCCATTCCTGTAATGACTTTCATTGCACCGTTTATTTTTTCTGATGTACCTACATCTGGTCCTTCATAGTAAGTACCGTCGTTCTTAAGAAGGCTTATGAGAATATCATCCACTACATTACGAATCTCTTCACTGTTTCCTGAAATTGCATTAAAAGTAGCAACAGCAGATAATTGTGCGCCTGCATTCCAAGGAAGAGACCAATCAAGATTTTTACAAAACTCTTTGAGCTCCAACTTGGTGTTAGGGTAACCCTGGTTATAAAGGTCATAGGAATAATTGATTTGACTTAGAGTGGCTAGTGTTTGTTTTGATTCTGCTCTTATGAACTCTTTCAATTTGTGATTTGGATGTATCTGTCTAAAGGGAATTCTACCAAGAATATACTTAAAGGTATTCTTAATAATTAATATAGGATAATTTTTTTTATACTCTTTAAAATAATTATTGTCTATGAATGAATTTTCAGGAAAACCTATTTTTGTTTGGTTGAAAGATGTAAAAAAGTTAATCAAATCCTCTTTAAATGTTTCATCACTCAACTTTTTAGAATTTATTGTATATAGAATTTTTGTTGCATAACACATAAATCCTAGAGATATTTTCTCTCCTGCCAAAGTGTTTCCATTGAGTGAAGGTTTATAGTTATATTTTTCAATATTTAATGACTCTAAAAAAGTCGTTATCTCAGATTCTAGATTTGAATAATTCATTTTTTATTTTTAAATAAAGTAATTAGCCTTCTTTGATTTATATCGACAATTTCAAAATTGTATTTATTCATTATTTTAAGAACTTCTACAAATGTCGTCTCTTGACTTTGTCCCCTTTCAGCACCACAGTCAACACTAATATACTCTATATTTTTAATTATTCCTTCACAGCCCATTAAAACTTCGGGTTCAGCACCTTCGGCATCAATTTTTAATAATTTTATATTTTTACCTTCAATAATTTGATCTAGCCTTTTAGCAGTAACATTTACAACAGTATCGCTTGTGTCTGGTCTGATTGCTGAGGAGTTTGCTCCAACAGAGTCTACATAAAATGGAATTGTGCTTTCCTTGTCGGATAAACAAATATTTAAGTTGGAACCACTAGTATTTTTTTCAAGACACTTATATGTATTAAGTTCTGGCTCTATACCTAAATAGTCGACTTTGAAACCTTTTTGTTTAAAAGCGAATGATAATTCACCTACATTTGATCCACAGTCTATAATGTAATCATCGTTCTTGAAACTTATATTACCTAGTAGATAAGAATCAAATAAATGGTTCAAAAATTGTTCCTGATGAGTCAGAATTCTTGTAATCCTAATGTTGGGATAGTAAATTTTGCTGCCATTAATATTTTTAATGTAGAATTTGTCCTTGTACTCAACCTCTCCGTCGAATTTTAATGTCCTATTAAGAACTTTACATATAGCTGATTCACTAAAATTTTTTAAGCAGTACGCAACAATTTTTCCCTTTATTACTAATTTTATTTTCTGAATGACTGATAAGTTCTCTAAATCTACGAACTTAGTTAAAAATGCAGGAATCTTAATTAATTCTGGATTGTATGTAATCATGTATAAACAAATAGTAATCTATATAATTATAAAGTATCATAATTTGGAGTAATTTTGAAAACACTAATTTTTGGCTCAAAAGGGATGGTTGGAAGTTCTGTATCTAAAATTCTTGAACAAGATTCAGGGTATGAATTAATACTTTCAAATAGAGAAAAAACAGATTTATTTAATTTAGATGAAACCAAAAAACTAATAGAAGATATCAAACCAAATGTCGTAATTAATGCTGCTGCAAAGGTGGGAGGTATTTACGCAAACAACACACAAAGATTCTCATTCATCGTTGATAATCTTAAAATTAATATGAATATACTAGAATCTTGTAAACCATTTAGCGAAATCAAGATTATAAATTTAGGGAGTAGTTGCATATATCCTCTAAATGCACCGAATCCAATAACTGAAGAGCAGTTTATGAATGGTAAGCTTGAACCTACAAATTCTCCATATGCAATGGCTAAACTATCATCTATTGAAATTGGAAATTCGATGACAAAAGAATTTGGTCATGAAATTATAAACTTAATGCCAACAAATTTATATGGTCCTCATGATTATTTTTCAGATTCAAATAGTCATGTAATACCTGGCTTAATGCAACGTATGCATAAAGCAATGATAAAAGATGAACAAGAATTTTTTATTTGGGGAAGTGGAAATCCATTACGTGAATTTCTTCACGTTGATGATCTGGCAAGAGCAATTAAAAAAGTTATAGAAGTTAAAACAAATGAAAGTTTGATTAATGTTGGCAGTTCCGAAGAAATCAGTATCAAAAAACTTGCAGAGTCTTTAAAAAATGTGATTGGATATAAAGGCTTGCTTGGCTTTGATAAATCTAAACCTGATGGGAATCCAAGAAAACTCTTAGACTCAACAAAAATCTTAGATTTAGGTTGGCGACCAGAAATTGGACTTAATCAAGGGTTAGTAGACACTTATGAGTGGTTTACAGAAAATATAGCTTTATGATGGGTTTTCCCATGTTGGCTTTAATAAACCTTCATCCATAAGCACTTTTTCTCTTTTGGCCAATAATAAGTCTTCTTTGACCATCATTGAAACTAAATCTTCAATGTTAGTTTTTGGCTCCCATCCTAATTCTGATTTGGCTTTAGAGTAATCTCCTAAAAGATACTCGACCTCGTTTGGTCTAAAGTACCTGTCTGATGTTTCAACAAAGTTCTGGTAATCTAACCCTTGGTTTGAAAAAGCAAGTTCAGCAAATTCTTTTACCGTAATTGATTTACCAGTAGCTAATACAAAATCATCAGGCTTATCGTGCTGTAACATCCTCCACATTCCTTCAACATAATCTCCAGAAAAACCCCAGTCCCTTGAGGCCTCTAGGTTTCCCAGAGTAAGCTTTTTTTGAAGACCCAACTTTATTCTTCCAACAGCTCTTGTAATTTTTCTTGTAACAAAAGTTTCGCCTCTCATTGGGGATTCGTGATTAAAAAGAATTCCGTTGACACAGAACAAGTCATAGGAATCCCTATACAATTTAGTCATGTTGTGAGCGAATACCTTTGATGCAGCATATGGACTTTTGGGATCGAATGGTGAGTCTTCATTTAAAACTTCTTTTGCTGCACCGCCAAACATCTCCGATGAAGAAGCTTGGTAAAACTTTATATCTTTATTGTGATGTCTTACTGCTTCTAGTATTGCAATTGATCCGAGATTTCCAACTTGGGTTGTGTAAACAGGATTTTTAAAAGATACTGATACATGTGATTGTGCTGCAAGATTATATATTTCGTCAGGTGAAATTTCACTTATTAAATTGTTTAATGATGCAGAATCCAATAGGTCGGAATAATGAAGTTTTAATTGATTGTCTCCATATTCTGAAATAAGTGAGTCAATTCTGAATGTATTTATTAATGAGGATCTTCGAACAGTACCATGTACTTCATAGTCTTTCTCTAGAAGCAACTTAGCAAGATAATACCCATCTTGACCTGTAATTCCTGTTACGAATGCTGTTTTCAACTTACCTCTATTTCTCTATAGGATTTTATCCCGGTGCTTAATATATATCCGTAAATTAAATAAAAGTTTATAGGAAACTGTACACCCTCCATTGTTATGTCAGTCATAGAATTAAACATTAATGGTATAAACATCAGTAAAATACAATGATTACTAAATTTTTTATAATAATAAATATATAATCCAAGGTGGAATCCAATTATTAATGTTAACTGCAATAAACCCCCTCTACTGTAAATATTTACAAGATAGTTATGGACATGCCTATTTTGTTGATCATGACCAATATTCCAAATATTTTGAGAATCTATTTGAAGATCAAAAACAGGAAGTAATACATTATATCCATAACCAAAAAAAGATTTGTTAATTGATTTTTGGTATTCATATTGATCTTGCCATATATTTAATCTCCAATTGAAAGTTCCATCTGTCGAAATTAACCTTCCGTCAGTTACATAAAATGACCAAAATGGATTAATTTCATCTGAATTTCTATTATCAACTCTTTTAATTTTATCTATTTCTTTAGGTGCTGACTGAATTACTACTGTTTCAAGTTCGTCAACTGAAATATCTGAAAAACTATATTGAGTAACCCTAAAAGTTGAGATAAGAAATACTAAAGGTGTCAATAATAAAAGGACTAATAAATTTTTCAATTTAAAGTAAAATCTTAAATTGAAAAAAATATACAAGAATGCAAATATACCAACAGCTACTGCAGTACCTCTGCTCATCTGTATTAGTAAAGGCAAAAAGGTTGTTACAGAAAATATAAAGTAAATACTTGCAGATTTTCTACTTAATAAATTTAATGCAACTATGTTTGAAACTACAATAGCAAGAAGCATATCTGAAGCCTTTACGAAAGTAAATTTGTCTCCATAGATTCTGAACATGTTTTGAAAAACATCTGGATAGCTTCCTGTACCAAAAATATAGATAATCATAACCCCTGCTACTAAAATATAAAATTTGTTTCTAGTAAAGAACTCCCCAAAAAAAATAAATCCAATGAACATAAAGGCCACAGTCCATAAATAGGAACTATTTTTATAAGTAAATCTATTAAACAGGTCGGTGTATGTAAAAAAATTAACAATTAAGAAGGAAAGAAACAAGTATTTGGTTAGTGATAAAATTTCTTCTGGAAGCTTGTCTCTTTGTGTTATTAGTACAAAGTATATAAATAATATTAGTCCACCCGCCACTAAATATTCACCAATTCTAAAACCAAAAATGTACAGTCCTGCAAATGATCTTGTGAAAACAATCAATAGCATGAAAGTTGTAAAAATTAAATTATTAATAATTTTCATATAATTCACGATTTTAATCCCAACTGAAAAATTTTTTTAGGTTTCTTTTAAGTTTATATAGAACTTCAGATGAAGTCTCTAAATCTTTAAGATTTCTATTCTTGGTAATCTCAACCTCAATCTCTTTAAGTCTATTAAATTCTTTTAAGTACTCATGAGACATTGCAATAGCTTTAAAAGGATAGTTAGACATTTTTTGCTGATAATCACTATAGTTCTTAATTACATATTGAAGCTTTTCTTCTAAGTTTTCATTGTTAAACATAATTCCATATCCTTCACAATACTCAGGAATACCTCCAGAGTTGACATACATAATAGGAAGTGAGCACTGTGCAGCCTCTATATGATGATTACCCGAAGGCTCATTTAGTGAAGCCGTGATATAAAGATGGCTTTCCTTTATCTTATTTGCCAGTTCATGTCCTGAAAGTGGATCTATTTTATTGGAATTCCTAAATTCAAAATTCTTTGGAATATTTCCTATGTAGGTGAATTCGATTTTTTTATTCCATTGCTCTATTGAAAGTAAATCATCAATTTTTTTATAAATATCAAAACCTTTATTCCAATTTGCACCCCAGTGATGGGTAACAATTTTTAATTTTCCACTTCCATCCCATGGCGTAAAGCCACCAGGATTGAAAACCTCCTCATTTGCTCCTGCTAAGATAACCCTCTTCTTTGAACTTTTTAATCCTTGTTTTTCAAAGAGGTCCATTAGCCAAGTGCTAACAAATATTGTAAAGTCAGCTGACTTATTAACATCTATTAAATATTTATTTACAAAGTTGGTGTCTTTTCTTTCATCACATTCATTTATTCTGTGAATAACAATTGCTTTATTGTTCACGAATTTTAAATAATTATTAACATCTATATGAGTGAAGGCAGAAGACTCCGAAGTTTTTCTTGGCTCGGTTAAGAGAATGATGTCAATATCTTCATCTAAAAGATTGTTCACAACAACATGTCCTTTAGCCTTTAAAAAATTAGTGAGGTTTATTGCAAATAAATTACCCCCTCCCCAAGGACCATCCTTAATATTTGTGCCGATACTAATTTTCATATAAAAACATCTTATTAAATTTTTCCATCCCATTTGGAATTGAGATATGCTTAGTCTTTTCATAAGCATAGCTTGTGTCAGGTTTTGCATTAGTAGTCAGATTATCATTTGCAATTGAATTAGCGTGAAGAAATTCTCTAGCTAATCCAACATCTCTGGAAATGATTGGTGTTTTACTTATTGCACATTCTGTTATAGCCGCAGGACCTCCTTCGACGCGTGAGGTAACAAGATATAAATCTAGACAATTATAAAGGTCGTTGATAATCTTTAAACTAGTTCTTTCAAAATACATAAATGGGATATTGTGTTTGTTTAATTCGTTAATTACGTAATGTCTTCTATGACCAGCCAAGAGTACTAACAAATTTTTTTCTTTTTTTCTTAACTCAAGAATATTGTCTATAAAAATATCAGGTCCTTTTGAAAGTTTTGGAGATTGTAAATCATGCCCTTCAGTGTCTCTTTGAAAAGAGCCAACTGTAAAAGCGTCTTTATCTATTTTGTAGACTTCTCTTAAATTGGTTTTATCTTTTATATCTTTAAATATATTTTGATTTACCCAAAAAGGTATTGTAAATATTTTTTTTGAAGTTAAGTTTTTTACTTGGTTAAAAGTTTTAATTGATGGAACATGATAATAATCAACAAAGAAATCTCTTTTTTCAAAGTTATCTATTTCTTTTTTATCAAACTTAGTCTCATCTATATGGTGGATTGTACAGACAACTTTCTTTGATTTTAAGTGATGAGTACTTATCTTTTCCCACTGCCAAGGTGCAATTAACCAGATTATTGAACTTTTGGATAAAAATTTAGACGTATTTTTATTATTTTCCATCCATTCTTTTCTAAACCTATCCGTAATCCACGATTCTCTTGGATTGTTTATATATATTTTATGATTATCTTGCATTGTCAGGTACTAAATTTTTTTGTGCACATTTGGCATAATACTTTTGCTTATCTTTAAAGTTACGTGAAATATTATCTTCCATATTTAGTATGTACAGTGGCTTCTTGATGAAATAAAATTTTTTGTTCATTTTTAATAAGTCAATAAACAATTTGTAATCTTGGGAATATTTAAACTGTTCATCATAACCACCAATTTCTAACATAATTGATTTTTTAATAAATAAGGTTCCATGTATGAAAGGATTTTTATACTTAATTACTATCTTTGGAGGAAGCAGATAGGATAAGTACGGAATTAATCTATTTGAGTTTTTGATAAATGCACGAGAAATACAGAAGTCTAGATTTTTTAAGATCATAGATTCCATTTGTATTTCAAGTCGGTTTGGTAAACTTGTGTCATCAGCATCTTGGCGGGCTATTACAGAACCATTTGATTTTTTTATTAATTTATTCAAAGATTTTGTTAATCCAATATTTTCATTATTTTTAAAAATTCGTATTCTTTTATTATCATCAAAATTTTGCAGTAGTATTTCATAAGTTGAATCGGTTGAACCATCATCTAATACAAGAATTTCAATATTTTGATAGGTTTGGTTCAGAAGACTTTCAACAGATGAAACTATTGTATCTTCATCGTTGTAGGTACTAAGAATTATAGAAATTAAATCTTTTATGACTTCACCATTTTTTCAAATTGATAATGCATTGAATCTTTTTTTAAAATTTCCTTGATATGAGCTTTATTTTTTAATCCAATTTGTTTAGCTAAATTTTTATCTTGCAAAAAATTTAACTTTTCAATTAAATCGTCATAATTGTATTGATCAAATGAAAGAATATTATCTTTAGGGAAAAATTCTCCGATACCCCCTGATTTTGGAAACACAGAAGGAATGCCTATTGCGGATGCTTCGCAAAGAAAATTAGGCTGCCCTTCGTAAAGCTTGGTTGCAGAAACTACTGCTCGACATGAACTTACAATTTCTAACACTTCATTGTTGTCTTTACGTCCTAAAAACTCAATATTAGATTCAGAATCTATATCCAATTTTAAAGGGCCTTCGCCTATTATTTTAAGACCAAGATTTTTAACTTTTGATTTTGTAAATGCACTTATTAATTCTTGTACACCTTTCTCCTTTGAGATACGGCCAGCATAAACGAGATAGTTAGCTTCGACTTCTTTTTTATCTATATCCTTAATTTCCAGGTAGTTGTGAAATACGAATATTTTATTTTGAAATTCTAAATTTTCTAAATATTTTTTATGAAAATCTGTAAGCACAGCTATTTTAAAAAAAGGGTCTCTTAAAATTTTTAAATAAAGCTTTCCATAATGAGAGACTAATAACGACTTGAGAAAGGAATTATTAAAATATTTGTTAATTACCCTAAAACTTTTACTTGAATACCCACACTTTTTACAAAATTTTTCATTATTTAAATGTTTATTAGAGCTGAAAGTGTTGGTGCAGTCGTATCGAAAATTGTGTAGTTTCACAATAGTATTTATATTTGATTTCTTGAGAAATTTAAATATTCCTAGTGATGCTTTAAACCATGTATTGTGAACATACACACAGTCTGGATTAAAACTAACTATTTCATCTTTTACTAACTTTATACTTTTTAGATTATGATTTGTGAAAAAATATAAAACCTGTGAAAAAAAATTTTCTACTTTGTTTTCAAAATAAATAGTTTTTATTTCGTGACGTTGTCTGAGAAAAGAGATTTCGTTAGCAACGGCTATATCTTCTCCGCCTACTTCACGATATTTATTATGTATCAATAAAATTTTCATATCAAAATTCTAAAACCTTTTATGTAGTTAATATTAACTCAATGAGGATAATTCTTATTTTTACTTATGGTATTTCTTTAAAAAACTGGCATGAAACTGGTATTTATGAAAGAGAGATGCTGTTTTATCAAAAATTAGAGGAAAAATACAATATAAGTATTACATTTATAACATATGGAGATAAAAGCGATGAAGATTATTTTCAAGGATTCTCAAACTCCAGAGTATTACCTGTCTATGCTTTTATAAATAAATCTAAATTTAAAAAGATTAACTTAATAAAGTCCATCTTTATTCCATTTAAATTGAGAAAAAACTTAAATGAATCAGACTTAATAAAAACTAATCAACTAGATGGATCCTGGGTTGCCATTATTTTAAAAAAAATACTTAAAATTCCACTAATAGTAAGAACTGGATACAACATATATGAATTTAAACAACTTGAAGGTAAAAGTATTTACAAGAAATTATTTTATAAGAACTTAACAAAATTAGCACTCATGTACAGCGATCTATTCACAACAACATCAAATACAGATAAAACAAATATCAGCAAGCTTAAAAAAGTTAATAAAAATATTGAAGTAATACCAAATTGGATTTATGAAGTTTATGAAAATCCTGTGGAGCAAAGATATCAAAATAAAATACTTACAGTAGGAAGACTCGAGGAACAAAAAAATTATCAAAGTCTAATAGAAAGCTTTCAAGGATTAAATATAGAAATAGATATTGTTGGAGAGGGATCACAAAAAAGTGAGCTTGAGAAACTTGCAAAAAGAACTGGTGTATCTGTTAATTTTTTAGGTACATTCAATTTTTTTGAGTTAAATAGATTGTATAGCAAATATAAAGTATTTGTATCTACATCTAATTTTGAAGGAAATCCAAAAGTTATTTTAGAAGCTTTAGCAAGTGGTTGTGTAGTTATTGCAAAAAATACCCCTAATCTTCGTGATGTTATAGAAAACAAAAATACAGGGTTTTTATATGATGATTCAAAAGATATTTCAAAGTTAGTCAACAATATTTTACTTGACGATAATATTTTTACTGAAGTGTCAGCTAAAGGTTTGTCTAAAGTGAAAAACTCGAATCACCTATCCTTTATTTTACAAAGAGAAGTTAGTAACTATATAAAATTAATTAATTAAGATTTGTCTTTTTTGATTTTCATAAACTATTCTCATGTGATAATCAAATGTAAAATCTTGGTAGTTGTGAGTTGAGTTAATTATTGTAACTGTTTTCTTTTTTAAAATTTTAAATATTAATTGTTTAGTTTCTATATCTAGATTTGAAGTAGATTCATCCAGTAACAAAATATCGACATCACTTAAAAGTGCTCTGATAAATGCTATTTTTTGCATCTGACCTGAAGACAGTGATCGATTTGACACTTCAAGATTTAGATTAATTTCTTGGCCTTTAAACAATTCGAACTCTTTAGCTAGCTCAATAATTGCTTCATCTTTTAAAGTATGACTGTTTCCATATATAAAGTTTTCCCTGAGTGTGGCATCAATGATTAGAGGTGTTACCCCAACATATCCTATTTTGCTTGAAGATATTTCAATTTTCCCTTCTTGGGGATAGAAAACTCTAGATATAAGACCAAGTAATGTACTTTTACCGGAACCATTAGGTCCAGTAAGCACAGTATGTTTATTTTTTGGTATTTTCAAATCTAAATTTTCAAAAATATATTCATCTGCATTGAAATACTTAAAGCTCAAGTTTGTAATAACAACACTATCTTTAGTACTCTCATTAACTTTAAAATAATCTTTTAGCAAAATGAGTTTATTTTTTTCAAGGTTTATAAACTTTTCTAAATGTACGTGTGAGTTGATAAGCTGACTAAGTGATTTATTCAGCTGTCCAAGGGTTTGAACTAATCTTAAAGTTATTCCTAAAAATTCTAATGTAAGGGAAGTTAATATATTTGTAAAAATAATTAAAATAGATATCACAAATCCCGTTGCGAAATTAGGTAGTGCACTATTGATTACTGAAAGATTTTGATTCTTTTCATTAGCTGATTGTAATTTTTTTACTGTGTCATTAAAGTTATCAATTTCAAATTTACTTGTTCCTAGAATTTTAATTAAAAAGATATTCTGTATTACTCTTTGGATATCTTTATTAGCCGTTTGGCCCTCATTCCAAGCGATGTGCATATATTTTCTACCCTTGGAAAGCATGTATCTTGTGGGAATGACCAACAACAAAGCTCCAATGAAAAATGTGCTTATTGTCTCTAAGTTTGTAGATAAAAGAAACACGGAATATACAACTATCTGTATCAATCCATTGAGTACTCCTGTTAGTGCTCCATAGAAGTAGCCAATATGTCCACTTAATGTATTGATAAGATACGTTGCATCTGCAATTGAATAATTACCTTTTTTATAAATTTCTTTTATTAAATAGTCCTTAATGTTAGTTTGGACTGTTAATTGAAGGTTAAGTATATTAGCTGCCTGTAGAAAGTTATTAACAAATCTCACAACTATCACAAGAGGTAAAAGGTATAAATTGCTTAGAATTTCATTTAAAAAAGTATACGAAGTATTTTCACCAACAAGCAAGTTAGCAAAAAATAGAATGATGAGAACATCCGCTAATACATTTATGTTTGAAAGAATTACAGATATAAAGATTCTAATTTTCTTTCTATTTACACCAGTAACCTTAGAGATATAGAGTGTTTCTGAGTATCCTTTTTTTAATTTATAAAACATAATTCATTCATATTAAATTGTATTACGAACAATTTTTTTAATTCCAGATAATTATATAAATTTCTGTTTTTTTAAAAACTCAATAACTACTCCAAAAGATATCATCTGTAAGCCTATAAATAATGTTAAAAGTACAATATTGTTAGATATTATTTTTTCTTCAAATCCACCTATCCATAAAATTAGGTCATTTAAAAATAGTATTCCACCGGCAAGAATTATTGCTAATCCTGGGAAAATTAAGAATGTATTTGTTCTTCTGTATATAGCTAATGCAATCATTGAGCTTATAACATTGAGGGGATATCTAATACCAATGAATGATTTACCAGCATCTCTGTTTTTGATTTTGACATCTATTTCTAGTATGTTAAGATTTCTTAACTTTGCGTCTAGAAGTATTTGTTGTGCACCATTGTAGTTGCCAATAATTTTATACCCTTCTAGCCATTTTTTTGAAACAAATATGAAGCCATTTGTTGAATCATTTACTTTAATACCAAATAACCTTAAAAATAATCTAAAAAAAGTTATTCCAATTTTTTTAATATATCCAAATTTGAAATCTTTTGAGACATTAAATCTATTTCCTTGGATTAAATCAACTTGTTCGGTATTAATTTTTTGGAGAAATAGATGAATTTCGTTAACATCCATTTGACCATCACAATCTAGTTTTATAACTCCATCTACGTTTTGTTGTACTGAATGATTAAAAAGCATATTTAGAGCGTACCCAAGTCCTTTATTATTAAGCTCACCAATAACTGTATATTCGCTATTTTTTAAAAGTTCAGTAGAGCCATCAGTAGAACCATCATTGTAGAAAATTACTTCAAGTTTTATTTCTTCAGAGTGAAATTCTTTGGTGAATTTATTTAAACTAGTCAAAAAAGAAGGTAAATTTTCCTCCTCATTGAATACTGGGATGCATATATTAATTTTCATATTTGTTGTTAATTAATTTTAGATAATTAAAATTAACAATCATAGGTAAAAAATTTATATTTCAGTTTTCTAAATATCAGTCTGTCACCCTTCTTAATTTTGCAACTAGGACAAGTATTATTTATTTATTTTCTGACATTTTTAAATACAACTATGCAGTTGTTTTTTGGATATCTCTAATTTATGTTATTTTACAGGGATATTTTTTACACAAGAAATATGTGTTTAAAAATCAAGGTGAAAGTTTTTTAAAATATTTTTGTGTTAATGTCTTCTTTAGTATTTTAGATTACTTTATATCAAGTTATTTTAAATACTACTTATCCCTTTACAGCTTGGCATTTGTTGGTTCAGCAGCGATCACAACAATTTTTAGATACTTGACCTATAAAAATTTTGTATTTACTAAATAATCATAAAAATAATTTTTATTTAGGAATTAGAGAAATCTAAAAAAATAACATACTACTACTAAAAAATTAAACTGCTAATCTACTTTTTTTTATGATAGATCATATATTTAAAATAATCTTTTTTGATAATGATATTTTTTTAAATAAAAGATTTGTGACAGAAAAGTAAGTTTGACTTATCAATATGGCTTTTAAGAACATAGTCATATTGTGTGAGAAAATTTTTTGTTTTGATAAAATTTCTTGACTCTATTAATAAATACTGTATTTTATATCTATCAAAGTTAAAACCACTTAAAACTTCTATTTCAGCACCTTCAACATCTAAAAAAAAATTTATTAATTTAGGAGAATTTGTTGAATCTAAAAGACTACTTATTGATACAGTTTTTACATTATATGATTTTTCATTTTTTGAAAATTTTTCAAGAATAATTTTTGCGTTCTTGTGGTGTTCTGGATAATTGTTATCTGAATTTACAAATTTGGAGTAACTCATTGCACCCATATCATAAAATAAATAATGCTTGCCTTCATTTTCATATGATGAGCATAGAAAATTGAAAACTTTTGAAGAGGGTCTATTTTTTACACAAAGTTCATATTCAGATATTGATGGTTCAACTAAAATACCGGTCCAGTTTTTATATTTTTCTAAATGAAGTGTGTTTGAGTAAGTAACTCCATCCATTGCTCCCATTTCAATATAAAAACAGTTTTTAAAATTTAAATGCTTTCTTAAATCAAAATCAATAAACCTTTGACCAAAATATTTTTTTCTTCGATATAGATACAGTTTTGTATACTATTTCTCTGGTACAAATAATCTTATTATTTTTTTAATTTTCAACAGCATTCTTTTACCCACTTATATTTTGAAGGTATTTTTTATTTTTTTATTGTTTAATAATTTAGTAATTGACTTTCTTTCGTCCTTTAGAATAATTTTTGACTGGTATTCGAGTATTTCATTCTGAATTTCTAAATTACTATTTATAGATTTAATAATTTTCATAAAATTATCAACATCTTCAGGTTTTAATTCAGAATCTTCCCTAAAAACTTTGGGAATATAACATTTTTCGTGAATTAATTCTTTTTTCCAAGCATTTCCAATATTAATTACACTTACAACTGCAGAATCCTGAAGTTGTTGACCAAGCCTACAGGTTATATCTAGATAGTATTTTGAACTGGATAGCTTAATCCAATAATTCAATGCATCGTTCTTCTCTTTTTTATCAAATGGATTTATTCCTGTAAAATATGGTTCTAAATTTATTTTTTTTAGTTCTTCTAAAAAATACTCCTTAGTCTCTTTATTCATTAGATTAGAAGTTCTCCATCCAATAAAAACTTTATCCTTATCAACCATAAAATTTTTAAAAATATGTTGCATGTTGTCAAATGAAGTGAGGTAAGGCCTGTTGAAACTTTTCTTTGCAGACCTTAATTCTTTTGTTGGAATCTGATATTTTGCTTCTTTGGGTGTGTGGTTCCACATTAAATCATAGGAGTTATTGTATAGATAAATACTTTCATCCCAATGCTCTGCTGGCTCTGAAATAAATAATTTAGACTTATTATTTTCAATTATATTTTTAGGAATAAAGGGATTTGATGTAAATATTAAATCATATTCATCAAAATTTATTTCGTGTATTGAAGGAATATTGATCTCTTCATAAAAATTATTTATATCTTTAATTCTATTATCTTGTATTAAATTTGCTTGACTTTGCCATGAAAATAACTTGTGGTTTTCAACAATTTTGAAATCAAAATTTAACCGTAGGCCAAGTTGGAAAGGGTGACCTGATTTCCATTTAAATAATTTAAGTATTTCAAGAGGTTGTTCCCTTTCAAAACTGCAGTCGTAAACTGGACCAGTAATATCGTATTTTTGTTTTACAAATAGTGTTTTCATTTTTTTATTTTTTATAAATTTAATTATAAGTCATTTAGAACTTTCAAGTTCAATACAAAAAATTTCATGTTATTTGGTAGAAACAGAGAACAATTCACGTTTGAAATTTTGTAGTATTATTATGTTCTTATGAATGCTTTAGTTTTAGGTGCTGGTGGCTTTATTGGAAACCATATGGTAAATCGTTTGATATCCGAAGGTTTTAGTGTTTTGGGAGTAGATATAAAAAAACCTGAATATTCTGAGACAAATGCATCAGAATTTATAATTGGTGATTTAACTAATCAAGAATTTGTGGAAAGTCTTTTTTCTGAAAAAAACTACGATGAAATCTATCAATATGCAGCTGATATGGGTGGTGCTGGGTATATATTTACTGGTGAGAATGATGCTTCTGTTATGTATAACTCTGGAATAATCAACTTAAACATTCTTAACTCTATTGTAAAATATGAAAGAGTAAATAAAACGAAAATATTTTACTCAAGTTCTGCTTGTATTTACCCTGAACATATTCAGACTGAGTCAGAAAATCCTGGGTTAAAAGAAACTGACGCCTATCCTGCAGCACCTGATTCAGAATATGGATGGGAAAAACTTTTTTCTGAAAGATTATATTTAACTTTTTTCAAAAATTTTGGGTTAGATGTTAAGGTAGCAAGATTTCATAATATATATGGACCCTTAGGTACCTGGGATGGTGGTAAAGAAAAAGCTCCAGCTGCAATATGTAGAAAGGTTGCACAAGCCGAACTAACCGGCAACATAATAGAAGTTTGGGGTGATGGTTTGCAAACTCGTTCTTTTTTATTTATTGATGACTGTATTGAAGCTACAAGAAGGTTTATGAATTCAAGTTATAATGGTCCAATAAATATTGGATCTGAAGAAATGATTTCAATTAATAACCTCGTAAAGCTTGTAGCAAAGGTAGCAGGCAAGAATTTAGAAATAAAGAACATAGATGGACCTCTTGGGGTTCGTGGAAGAAACTCCAACAATAGTTTGATAAAAGAAATTTTAAATTGGGATTATGAATATAGTTTAAAAGACGGAATATCAAAAACATACAATTGGATAAGCCAACAGGCTTTAGAAAAAAATTAAAATTTATACTTTTCTTCTAATAACTAAATAAAAAGATTTTTATGATAGATGTTGAATTAATTCAAATTTTTTGAATTAAAGGGTGTCTCGGAAGTAAAATTTTTAACATTTGGTTTGGTTATCATCTATGAATGATTACTATTTTTTTCTCATTAGATATCTGCTTTTTTAGCAACAAAAAAACATTTCCAAAGAGGTACCGAAATAAATATAAGTAAAACAAATTTAAAAACTTTTAATTTTAGAAATAACAATTTATTTTTTCTGAATAAACATTAAGAGAAGTTTATGATATTACGAAGTTTTTTGTTTAAAATAAACGAATAACTCAAAATTTGTTAGGAAAAATATTGAATATTTCATTTATAGGATTAGGAAAACTAGGACTTCCGTTAGCAACACTGCTAGCGAAAGATAGCAATCTTCTCTGTATAGATAAAAATAAAAATCTAGTTAATTCTTTAGATGAAAATACTTTTGAATTTAACGAACCTGGACTAAAAGAACTTTTTAAAAAGAATAAAAAGAATATGCAATTTACTCATGAGGTAAACCTAGAAATTTTTGAAAAAACTGATTCAACCATAATTTTAGTCAATACACAAATGGGTGATGACGGATACTCTGAAAAAACTGTAGATCTAGTATTCGAACAGATAGGAAATATATTTGGTAAAGTTGAAAAAAAATTTCATCATTTTATTCTATCTTCTACAGTTCTCCCTGGATCAATTAAAAGTTTGATACATAATCTTGAAAATTACTCTGGGAAAAAACATCTTTTAGACTTTGGATTTACCTATGTACCAGATTTTGTCAAACTTGGCAGCGTTATAAAAGACTTTCAGAGTCCTGATTTCTTTTTAGTAGGAAGTTCGAATACTGATGAGTATGAAAACGCAAAAATGATATGGAATCCAATACATTTAAATTCTCCTAAATCAAGTAATTTAACTCTAGAAGAAGTTGAAATTGCAAAAATTACTCTAAATGCTTTTATTGTAAACAAAATTTCTTTTGCAAATTATTTATCTGTATTGTGTAAAGAGATTGAAAATGTAAATGTTGATAACATTACGTCTACTATAGGATTGGATGATAGAATTGGAAATAAATTTTTTTCAGCCGGACCGCCATTTGGTGGTACCTGTTTCCCCAGAGACACTTATGCATTTCTAAGTTTTGCAAAAAAAATGAATTCTGAAGCTAAGCATGTTGAGTTTTCAAACACTATTAATAAAATGGTATATGAGCAGTTAACATCAGAAATAAAGCCCTTTAAAAATGTATCTTTACTTGGACTTTCTTTTAAAGAGAATACTGATGTTCTTATTGGGTCTCCAAGTATAGAGATAATAAAGTCCCTAGGAAAAGAGTATAAATTTTATATTTTTGATTACTTAGTAGAGCCCTTCCAAGATATGGAGAATAATTTAGTATTTTGTGATTCTGTTGAGGATGCTTTAGAAAAAAGTGATGCGGTATTAATAATGCATAATGATAAAAGATTCGAAGGTCTCGAGCTTAAGGAAAAAAAACTAATAGATCCCTGGAATTTATATAAAAATTCATAAATTAAGATTTTTCATAATCTATTAACACATTCATCACTTTCTCAAAAATGTCCCTGCCTCCTAACGTTATTCTTAAGCAGTCTGGAAGTAACTCCTCATTAGATTTGTCTCTAACTAATATTTTATTTTTATAAAATATTTCTTTTAATTTTTCACTATTTTGAGCTTTTACTAAAACAAAGTTTGCCTCTGAATCAAGTATTTTAAATTTTTTAAAACCTTTTGTATTTTGTATTAGCAAATCTCTAAATACATTAACTTCTTCAATTTGCTGTTGAAAAAGTTTTTTGTTTTTTAAAACTAAATCAGCAGCCTTTATAGCAATATCATTAACACTTTTTATATTCTTAATTTTTTTTAGTAAATTTATTACATCAATATCTGCAATAACATATCCTATTCTTAAGCCAGCAAGAGAGAAAGCCTTAGAGAATGTTCTAGTAATTATTAAGTTTTTATATTTATTTACTTCTTCAGCCATCGTTTTTCCGGAATATTCAAAATAAGCTTCATCGATTACAAATATCTTTTCTGAATTATTACTAATATACATCTCAATTTCATCCTTAGCAAAAGACCTGCCAGTAGGATTGTTAGGATTGGCAAAATAAATTACATTTGAGCGATTTAAATTATCTTTATCTATTTCTAACTCATGTGTAGTAAATGGATTTGAAATTTCATCCATAATTATATTTTTACTATTAGGTAAAATATAAGTAAAAACTTGTGTATATGTTGGAACTTTTACTAAACACGATTTTGATGAATCTAGAAATACAGTAAATATATCTTTTAAAGCCTCATCTGAACCAGCATAAATTAGTATGTTATCTTTTTGAACATTATTGTATCTTGCTATAGCTCCTATAAGTTGAGTATGATTTTGATTTGGATACATATTGGTATTTAAGTTTTCAATATTTAATTCTTTTGTGATTTTTTCAGGTAAAGGAAAAGTTGATTCATTCCAATCTAACTTAAGCCATGTTTTATCTTTGTCTGATCTCGACTCCGAAGAATATGGACTAAGTGCTTCTATAGATTCTTTATATTTGTATTTCATTTTTAATTAATTTTAATTTACCAGTTTTTATATTTCTTTTTATCTCTTTTTCAACTATAACCTTAACTGGTAAGTTACCTAGTCTTTGTTGTAAGCCATGTATTATTTTCTTTTCATCAATAATTTTTATACCATCAGGTACATAATGAAATTCTATAGTTTTATCTAAATTTTGAATAATTTGATATAAACTAATGTTCTCTATATTTTTATCAATCCAACTAAAAAAATTTACACCAGGAAGTAAGGTTCCGTTTTCAGAGATTAATAAATCGCTTGTTCTTCCTAAAATGTCAGTTACTATTTTTGGATTTTCCTTATGTGCACTCTCTGCATAATCTCCTGTATCGTATCTTAAAAAAGGCATATAGTAATTTAAAAACCCAGTACCCAAAATTTTATTTTGATAATTATTATCAACATGAAGCTCGGTTACCCCATATTCATATATATATTTATAGTCATTACTTTCGTGTGTTTGATGCATGAAAGAAACTTTTTCAATTTGCCCATAATGAGCCAGCGGCTTTATTTTAAAAACATTATTGATTTCCTCTGCCCATGAGTGTTGCATCTTTTCTGATGCAACTCTAATTTGATTTATATATTTAAAACTTAGATTATTTTTCTTTGCTAGCTTAGCAAGAATATATGCGCTTGATGGATAAGTTACTAAAGTAGATGCTTCAATAGAATTAAATATTTTAAAGTAATCAAATATTGTTTCTTGATTAATGTGATACGCAGAAATATACAATCTTTTTAACTCTTCATCAAAGTACCATAATGGAGAATTGCTATTCTCGGGCACATATCTTCTTAGCCAAATTGAAGGCTTATCATACATTTCAGCTCCTGTTTGAATGAAATACCTTAAAATAAAAGCTGCTTCTTTTTTAAATACTTCATCAGTACCAAAGAATTGAAGCTTTTCCCCTGTTGAACCACTTGTAGAAAATGGATATTTTTTAACGTTATTGTTCATATTTGTAGCTTGTAGTTTATTAATATTTTTTCTTATATTTTCTTTATTTAAAATTGGAAGTTTTGTTATATCATCTATAGATTGTATGCTATTTTGTCTTATTCCATATTCTGCAAATTTTTCTTGATAGTATGGAACATTTTTATAGCAGTGCTTCACGAGTTTTAAAAACTCTTCATTTTGATAATGTTTTAACTTGTCTTCACTCCATTCTGATGATTGCAATAAAAATTTAAAAAAAGCATTAAAACCTTTTCCATACCGATGACGAAAAGGGATTAGATTGTAGTATGATTTTTTGAAAATATTTGGAGAAGGTGGAATGTTTGATTTATTACTAGACATCAAAAAAATCTTCTGAATTTACTGCCCTATCATCAATGTAATAATCACTAGCAAATTTCACTCCTGATCTAAGTTCATGATATCTAAGACCCCATTTGCTTAATTGGTTCTTTGTAAATTCATAAAAATCTTTACCTGACCCTGATCCTCTCGCTGTATCAATAATTATGTAATTACCTTCTAAAAAAAGTTTATTTACATATTCAATTCTCTTTTCAAATGGTATTGATTGCTCATACTCCCAAAACCCATTTAAGTTTTTTACTGTTTTACAAAGAGTATTATCTAGATCAAATACATAAGTTTTAAAAAATTTACTCACAATTGAATATTAATAAGCTGTATTTATATTTTTCTATAGTACTCATAAAAATATTGGTTTGAAGTGGTTAAAATACTAATCATGTTTGTAAACAATGTTTCTGCAGACGGCTTTGGTAGTGAAGGTCTTGGTTCTGCTCTTTCGTTTAAACTAATGTCGTATGGGTTATCTAGGGCTCTAAATTTAAAATACGTAGATAATCAATTATTAAATATAGTCGGAAATACATATGAAAATCTAGAAATAGATGCGTATGCTAATGAATTAAACTCTCAATTTAAATTCAACTATAAAAACACTGTTGTATCAGATAAGAGTCCTTATGATATATATTTTGATTACCCAACAAAAGGTAAGCAAAGTAGGCTGCAATTTAAAATTTTGCGATCAAAAAGAGACCTATTTTTTTTGTTATTTAAAAAAAATATAGAAAAAATTGAAAACAAAAAATACATTAAGGACTTAATAAAAGAAAGGGAGTTTAGCAATCGTGAACTCTATTTTAAAGAGGGAAAAAACATTGTAATTCACTTGAGGACTCCCAGACAAGACATTGATGTACGCTTTGAAAGTTCACGTAACTTGTTCTACGGATCATATTCTGATGTTGACAATATTAACAACACTATAAGGCAAATTGAACACAGCGAAAAAGATATTAAACTTAGCTTTCATATTGTTTCTACAGGAACTGAAAAACTTTTCAATAATATAGATACAATGTTTGATAGAAATGACATTTACTTACATTTAGATACAAACATTTTTGATAGTTTTGAAATGATGTTGTATGCAGATATACTGCGTGTCTGTGGAAGCGGTCTAAGTTATTCGGCTCATTTGTTAAATAATAATAAAGTAATGGTTCCAGTAAATACTAATTTTGGGAAAAGAGCACATTACAAAAATGTTATTTCACTAGATAAAGAAGGTTTGGCCACAAAACTTAATTACAAAGATAAATTTTTCTAAATCTAAAAAAATAGATAGTTATTAAATTTTTTTGGAATTTCCTATGAGTTGTTAGTGTAAAATCAGCTTCTTTTGTAAGTCCTTCAAAATCATTTTTGATAATATCTTTTACATAACCCAGGCCAATGTCTGAATTCCATAAATAGTCAAAATATTCTGTTGGAAAGTATTTATAATGTGTTTTAATTAAGAATAGTTTTATATCACAACCACCTCATAATGAAACTATAAGATCTCTGTTGAGTAAAAAAAATGTTGCATACTTCAATTTTTTTTAATTCCGGATAAAAATAGTTTCATATTTTTCTTCTGTTCTTTTTTAATGCTACAGTTTGAAAATAATTAATTGTCCCAAATGGTTCGGGACAACAAAAAAATTTTTATCAAGCTTTAGCTCATTACCAAATTTAGTAGCACCATCTGTAAACCATCCGCCATAATCATCAAGAATAATAACAGCACCTTTTCTTGAATTGGATGCAATAAAGTAAAAACTTTCTTTTGCAGATATATATGTATCTACATCAATGTGAGCAAATGAGATTGGCTTCTTAATTTTAATACTTTTCATAGAATCTGGAAAGATCCCGCTAATAACTTCGAAACTTTTATTTGTCTGTAATTCGAGTTTTTTTATATTTTCTATACTTGCGTCACTATATTCATTTCCTTTAAAAAAAGTGTCTTTGTTAGAGGCATTTGCAACACCTGTGAAGGTATCGCATAAAATAAAATCATTTTTTTTATTTTTGTTTGCCAACGCAACTAAAGCGGAGGCTCCACCATTCCAGCAACCAACTTCTATAAACGTGGTATTGTCATCTAAATATCTTTTTGAATAATCGTACAATGTAAAAAGTCTTGATTTTGGATTTAGTGTATAGTCACTTACGATATTGTAATAATTATTAAATTCTGGGTCCGCTCGCCATGGTAAATAAAAATACTCAAATATTTCTATTCCGTAATCACTTCTATTTTCTTTGTATCTTAAGTTAAGTTGAAAAAGTTTAAATAGAAAATTTGTTATTTTTTCTAATCTATTTCTTGCTTTCTTTACTTTTTTTAATTCAAACATTTTTGTGGCCAGAGGCAGAATCGAACTGCCGACCCCTTGTTTTTCAGATAAGAGCAAACCTTGTGACCTTCTATAATTCTAACTTATTCGCAGTTAATTATCGTTAATTTGTGAGAGGCTTTAAATGTATATGATCTGTATATAACATTTCATTCTTTTGTAAGTTTGTAACATTAATAGAGAGAAAAAGTTTTGTTATTTTAGGGACACAATAAATTATTTTGTATTATGAATCCGTAGTATTAATAATCTACTTAATGTTACGTCACATAACAATAGATTTCATTAATTGTGCAAGAGCCTCTATAGGTTGGTGCGAACAATGAAAGTAAACATAGAAGATATAGTCATTAATTTAAATGCGTATGTGCTAAATATTTTTCATTTATTCTTTTCATTTCAGCATCTACATAAGTTCTGTCTGAGCTTTCAGCATTTTTGTAATAAATAAAATCTAGCGTCAAGTTATTTTTAGATTTCTCATCCAAGCTATATTTCTCTAATGAAGTTTTATCAAAATCATATGGCAAAGCGAACAATGAAAGTAATTTATTTCTTTTATTAATAGATTTAGCAACCTCAATAAAATCAACAGATTCTTTTATCCAGAACTCAATTTTTGAATCTAAATTGTAATCAGAATTGGTTACGTATTCACTATGAACTGGTTCATCAAATTGTCTGTAATACACAAAGTGAACATTCCTACTTTTTAAAATTTTTCTGAACCTTTTTATCTTTTTGTTGAAACTTTTTACTAGTTCATCAATTTCCGGATAATGCATAAAGTTTAATTCTGGGTATTTTTTGGCGACATGGTGTTGGATTCCAAGTTCTTCACTCTGCAAGCTAAGTTCTTTTTCTGTTAATTTCGTTATTAAATTTTTTTGAAATTTCTTATGTGTTGTTAATGTGAAATCTGCTTCTTCTGTAAGTCCTTCAAAGTCATTTTTGATAATATCTTTTACATAATCTAAGCCAATGTCTAGATTCCATAAGTAGTCAAAAAATTCTGTCGGATAGTGTTTATAGTACGTATTAATTAAGAATAGCTTTATGTCACAACCAGCTCCTAATGAAACTATAAGTTCCCTGTTGAGTATGGAGTGTGTTACATACTTTAACTTTTTTTTAATTGCAGATATAAATGATTTCATATTTTTAGATATTAATATATCTATTTATTTATTACTTTATGTCCAGAGGCAGAATCGAACTGCCGACCCCTTGTTTTTCAGATAAGGGTAAACCTTGTGACCTTGTATCAGTTTACCTCATTCTGTTTGATTTTACGCTCGTTATAAACAGGCTCTATATCGCAGTGAGCGTAGAATAAAACACTATTCAACAGTGAGCGTGTCACTATTTAGTCACTGTTTTTATATGCATTAAATAATATTGTCAACTCAATCAAAAGTTGAAGAGTATGCAGTGGTCATACTTGAATACTTGGAAAAAGAGGGCAAGAAAGAATCTAAAGCGCTTGAAACTTATATCACTAACGAATATTCAGTTAGTTGCTATAAGAGAGCAAGAAAGTCACTAGTGGACGAGAAATTAATTCAAACAGTTAAAGAGGGTCATACTTGGTATGTTGAAACTCTTGAGACTGTTGAAACTCTTGACACTCTTGACACTCTTGACGGCAACTAAAAGAGAAGAGTTGCTAGATCGTGGCTAAAGCCACGACTAGCTACTCGGTTAGGAGCAACTTTGGAAGAAAAAAGCATTGAAGAGAAGTTAGCAAGTGTTGGCTTAACACTTAGCCAAGTTGTTAACTATGTTTTAAAACAAACCAACAAAGAACTCGACACGAGTTTCAATCCTGTTGATGATTCAATGAAACCTTATCGCTTTAAGAAAAAACCTTCTTTAGAGTCATAGATATAAATTAAGAATTTTTAATAGTAAATTTTTTGGTTATAAAATTAT
>ERZ891134.208-NODE-208-length-52359-cov-6.429126_pt1 | contig 52359 bp, 43 predicted proteins | sample MGYA00520888_ERZ891134 | MGnify/ENA primary metagenome ERZ891134 (study PRJEB32303, sample SAMEA104408692) | aquatic metagenome | biome: Brackish water; feature: Coastal; material: water | place: Baltic Sea | collected 2014-10-23 | depth 10 m ... | reverse complement strand
TTTATTATGTGGATAACTTTTTTGCTTCGGTAGTATTCTAAATAAAACCAATTAAATGGCTTTTAAGGTGTTTTAAAGCCTATTTTCAAGCGCATCGTAGAATTGTATAATATTGCTTATAACTTATTCTTAAGGTCTCAATTTGAATATGCACGGGTGTCCTGATGTATGATTTTTACAATGTGGATAAGTGTGGGTATTTGTGGAAAAGAAATTCAGATTTAATTTGTTAGCGTTCATTTGAGCATATATATTAGTTGTCACTTCTTAAGCTGACAAACTAGCTATTGGAGTCAAAATATCATCCATGCAGGCCCAACCTGTAACGACACTAACGAGAAATTAACGCAAACGAAGTAGCCACATGAAATTTAATCGCTTCTATACTAAAGACACTTGGGAAACTCCATTTGATGCCCTGAAATTTGATAGTCGAACCTCTGAAATCAAGAATCCAGATGGTTCCAAAGTTTTCCATATGGAAAATGTACAAGTACCATCCACTTGGTCGCAGGTAGCAACCGATATAATAGCTCAAAAATACTTCCGCAAAGCGGGTGTCCCCGTAGTTCTTAAGAAAGTAGCTGAAAAAGGAGTGCCAACATGGTTGCAACGATCGGTAGCAGATACCGCAGCGATGAAAGACTTACCGGAAGCGGAGCGATTTACTCATGAGGTAGACAGTCGTCAGGTGTTCAATCGCCTCGCAGGATGCTGGACTTATTGGGGATGGAAGTATGATTATTTTGATAGCGAAGCAGATGCAAAAGTTTTCTACGACGAGCTTGCCTACATGTTGGCTACACAGATGGCCGCTCCGAACAGTCCACAATGGTTTAATACAGGACTTCACTGGGCATATGGTATAAACGGGCCTGCGCAAGGGCATTACTATGTAGATGCAAAAACCGGAAAACTAACCCGCTCTAAAGATTCCTATACTCACCCCCAACCCCATGCATGTTTCATTCAAAGTGTGGATGATGACTTGGTAAATGAGGGTGGCATTATGGATCTTTGGGTTCGTGAAGCGCGGCTATTTAAGTACGGGTCTGGTACCGGAAGTAACTTCTCCTCCATACGTGGTGAAGACGAGCCATTGAGTGGCGGTGGGCGTTCTTCAGGGCTAATGAGTTTCTTGAAAATTGGTGACCGTGCTGCCGGTGCCATCAAGTCTGGTGGAACCACCCGACGTGCCGCTAAAATGGTTACCCTAGATTTAGATCATCCCGATATTGAGAGTTACATCAACTGGAAAGTAGTTGAGGAACAAAAAGTAGCCGCGTTGGTAGCCGGATCTAAAACCTCCCAAAAGCACCTAAAAAAAATCATTGGACTGTGTCATACACCGGTGGAAATAGAGGGGCGTACATTTAACGGTGAAATGAGCCGGAATCCACTCAAGAATAAGGCCCTAGCTCAGGCAATTAGAGAAGCTAAAAAAGAGCAGGTTCCTTTAAATTACATCGAACGCGTAATTCAACTTGCAGCACAAGGATTCACTGATTTAGAGTTTGATACCTACGATACTGACTGGAATTCCGAGGCATATAACACCGTATCAGGACAAAATTCAAACAATTCTGTACGTGTTCCAAATTCGTTCATGAAAGCAGTAGTGGATGACAAAGATTGGCATCTCCACTGGCGAATTGAAAAAGAACGCGCTGAAAAGGAAGGACGAGCACCTGAGCCATGTAAAACGCTAAAGGCAACAGAACTTTGGGATCAAATTGCCTACGCAGCTTGGTCGTGTGCTGATCCAGGTACTCAATATCATGACACGATAAATGAGTGGCATACCTGCCCAGAAGATGGGGAAATTCGAGCTAGTAATCCTTGTTCGGAATACATGTTTTTAGACAATACCGCATGTAACCTGGCTTCGCTCAACCTCATGAAATTTTTCACCGATGAGAGCTGCACCACCTTTGATGTGGAATCCATACGATCTGCATCACGATTTTGGACTACTGTACTTGAAATTTCAGTACTCATGGCCCAGTTCCCTTCTAAAGAGATTGCTGAGCTTTCATATGTGTTCAGAACTCTCGGGCTTGGCTACGCGAATATCGGTGCTGCCTTGATGGTACAGGGTATTCCTTATGACAGCCCAGAAGGTGTTGCTACGGCAGGTGCCATTACTGCTATTATGCATATGAAGGCCTATGAAACTTCAGCGGAATTAGCCGGTGAGTTAGGAACATTCGAAGGTTATGAGCGTAACAAAGAACATATGTTACGAGTGATGAGAAATCATCGCCGTGCTGCCTACAATGAATCAGCCGAGGCCTATGAAGGACTCACTGTAACTCCGTTGGGTATTGATGAGGCTTTTTGCCCAGACTACCTGTTAAGCGCAGCTCGTGAAACAGCCGATGCAGCCGTTCAAAAAGGGGAGAAGCATGGATATCGTAATGCCCAAGTAACGGTACTGGCACCGACAGGAACCATTGGTTTGGTCATGGATTGCGATACCACTGGTATTGAGCCTGATTTTGCCTTGGTAAAATTCAAAAAATTAGCAGGGGGCGGGTACTTTAAAATCATTAACCAGAGTGTACCTCGTGCATTAAAAACCCTTGGATACACTGACAAGGAATCCAAAGAAATCATCAATTTTGCCAAAGGATATGCCACTTTAGAGGGCTGTCCTTACATTAACCCGGAAAGTCTTGCTGAAAAAGGCTTTGGGGCGGATCAGTTAAGTGCGATTGAGGCGGCCTTGCCGAGCAGTTTTGATATCAAATTTGCGTTCAATCACTTCACTTTAGGGGAAGAGTTCTGTAAAGATGTTTTAGGACTGACCGATGAGCACCTCAATGATTTCACCTTTGATATGTTACGTCACCTGGGATTTAGCCGAGAGCAAATTCAGGATGCAAATGATTATGTTTGCGGAACAATGACGGTAGAAGGGGCTCCTCACTTAAAAGATGAGCATTTAGCCGTCTTCGACTGTGCAAATAAGTGTGGAAGAACTGGAACCCGGTATATTTCGGCCGAGGGTCACATCCGTATGATGGCTGCTGCACAGCCATTCTTGTCCGGAGCAATATCCAAGACCATTAACTTGCCGAATGAGGCAACTGTTGAGGATATGAAAAAAGCGTATATGATGTCATGGGAAATGATGTTAAAGGCAAATGCACTCTACCGGGATGGTTCTAAATTGAGCCAGCCGCTTAATAGTATGGCTGATGTACTTGAAGAAATTGAGGATGAGGTGCAAGATACTGTTGATATGGCTACTGCTGAAGCACAAAGCAAAGTGGTTGAGGTAGCTGAGCGAATTATACACAAGTATGTGGCTCGTAGGCAACGACTCCCATTCCGTCGTGAGGGCTACACCCAAAAAGTGAAAATAGGTGGGCAGAGTGTCTACCTTCGCACTGGTGAGTACGAAAATGGACAACTAGGTGAAATTTTCATTGATATGCATCGCGAAGGAGCTGCTTTCCGTAGCCTATTAAACTGTTTTGCTATCTCTATTTCTTTGGGACTCCAACACGGGGTGCCTCTCGAAGAGTTTGTAGATGCCTTTGTATTCACAAAGTTTGAACCGAGTGGTATGGTTAATGGGAATCCTCACGTGAAAATGTCTACCTCAGTTATAGATTATATTTTCCGGGAGTTGGCTGTAACCTATCTGGGACGCGAAGATTTGGCTCATGTTCCTGTGGATGATATTCACATGCGAAACTTGAAAGCCATAGGATCAGATTCGAGCTACGATACCAACCAACCAAAAGCACCAGCTCAAACCATCGAACAGGCACCAGCACCTGTAACCGAGCCTGTAGCTGCCGTTGCTCCAGTCAGTAGTCCCGCACCTGAAGCCACTGCAACAAGTAGTGCTTCTGCTGCAAAATCAGGATACGAAAGTGACTACGAGAAGGCTAAGCAATTAGGCTACACAGGAGATGCTTGTGTAGAGTGTGGTAGCATGACAATGGTTCGTAATGGAACGTGTCTGAAATGTATTACATGTGGATCAACTTCTGGTTGTAGCTAAACACTGGAGGATTCACTAGAACGTTTTCTTTCATGGAGAAACAGGATAAACCCTGACTAGCTGAATGCTAGTTGGGGTTTTTTTATGTATCATTTTATAAGGCTAATAACCCTACTTCTACTTCCGGTATTACTTTGCACAAGCAGAAGATAATTACCAGTGGCCATATGCTGTAAATTAATAGGGGCCCAATGCTCCCCAGATGGGTATAGTTGATTCGAAACTAACTCGATTTTTATACCTTCCATCGTAACTACCGATATACTGATTGGGCTTTCTTTAGGTAAATAAAATCCAATCATAGTAGTAGGGTTAAAGGGATTTGGGTAGTTTGGTAGTAGGGAAATCCTATCAGGTTGAGTCGTTGAATAACGGTCATCCTCTGTAGTACTTGTACTGAGTCCTGATTCAATGGTTGTTGCAGCTTCAGTTAGTGTTTTGTACTGTATGCGGCTTCCATAATAGGTATTCAATGAGTCTAACAAGGCCCCCATCCACCTCAATGTAATGGCATTTTCATACCCAGCACGGATAAAGGGATCGTGCATCATAAGTACATAGATGCCCGAATTTTTTTGCTCTTGCTTAATTTCTTGAATGGCTTTAGCTAAATTCTCTGCATAGTTTTGTTGGGTTAATGCCCAAGTGAATTCAGCATTAATAGGTATATCATACAAGTTTTGGTGACTTTGACCGAGTGTACCCGAAGTAGAAATAACGGGAAAGCCAAGATCTGCCAACACAGCTTTAGTGGTTGCATCATATACATGTCCAGGAGGTATAAAACTTGTAGGCTTAATACCTAAAGAATCCTTCATTATTTGGACACCTTCTAGAATGAGTTGCTCTTGTTGTCCATAACTAAGAGCTCGTTTATGTATGGTGCAATACATTTCATGACTACTTTGTCCACAAATTTGGCAAATATGGATAAGGCCATGTTGGGCTATTTCGTGACCGTTCCTGTGACTTTGTTTAATTTCACTTGCCAATTGACCATCTGTATTGGCAGCTTCTAAAAGACGATGCGGCATAAGTCCCCATGTCGCTTTGGCCCCTCGGCTAGCTAAGGTATCCTCCAAAGGTAGAATGGAACGGGGTAGTATGGACATATTCCTTGAAAGAATGTCATCTATTCGTACAACAAATAGTAAGGAATCCGATTGATTAGCCTTTAGCTCCTGCAGATTTATACACAGCGTTAGAACGTATAACAAGGGATACAAGAGTACGATTTTTTTCATGAATTTGGTCTCGAGGTTGTTGAATTCACCATCAGTTTTCGGAACTAAAAAAACAACATAGTTAATCTTTTAACTAGCTAAAAATTATGCACATTCTGTCTTCTGGGGTTTGAAAATTTCGGGTTGATATGTTTCTGGAAATAGTGCATACTTCGAAAAAATCGGTTTAGTAACTAAATGGTTGTATGAATAATCAGAATTTAAAGGAATACTGGGCAATCAATATTCGATATGTCCTTATTCTAATTTCAATATGGTTCGTTGTGTCTTATGGGTTTGGCATACTGTTGGCACCCACGTTAAATGACATTCAAATTGGGGGCTTCAAATTAGGATTTTGGTTTGCCCAACAAGGATCTATTTACGTCTTTGTGATCCTCATTTTCGTGTATGTTTATCTCATGAATAAACTGGATATCCGTTTTGGGGTTCAGGAAGTGGAGGAGGGCCCATGAGTGTTCAGTTGTGGACATACATTTTTGTTGGGATTACTTTTAGTCTATACATTGGAATCGCAATATGGTCTAAAGCCTCGAGTACCTCGGAATTTTATGTAGCAAAAGGAACGGTAAATCCATTAACCAATGGGATGGCAACGGCTGCAGACTGGATGTCGGCGGCTAGTTTTTTATCTATGGCTGGCCTTATTTCATTCATGGGGTATGATGGCGCTGTGTATTTAATGGGTTGGACCGGAGGGTATGTACTTTTAGCCTTAACCTTAGCACCCTACCTAAGGAAATTTGGCAAGTTTACGGTCCCCGACTTTATTGGAGACCGGTACTACTCACAAATAGCACGTACTGTGGCGGTTATTTGTGCCTTAATCGTTTCCTTCACCTACGTAGCTGGACAGATGCGTGGAGTAGGATTGGTGTTTTCAAAATTTCTAGAAGTAGATATTTTTTGGGGAGTTATTATCGGAATGGCCATTGTATTTATGTATGCTGTATTGGGTGGGATGAAAGGTATCACCTATACTCAAGTAGCTCAGTACTGTGTATTGATATTTGCTTTCATGGTACCTGCTTTCTTTATATCGGCTCAACTTACGGGTAATCCTATACCTCAGTTAGGTTTTGGTTCAAAATTAGTGGATGGGTCGGATATGTATCTATTGGATAAACTGGACCAATTACACACTGAATTGGGTTTTGCAGCATATACATCCGGAACAAAAAGCATGCAGGATATATTTTTCATAACCGTGGCATTAATGGTAGGCACCGCAGGGCTTCCACATGTTATTGTACGCTTTTTTACAGTCCCGAAGGTTAAAGATGCAAGGATTTCAGTGGGGTATGCGCTAATTTTTATTGCCATCTTGTATACCACTGCCCCTGCTATAGCTGTTTTTTCGAGAACCAATCTTATTACAACCGTCAACGAGCAACCCTATGATCAGATGCCGGAATGGTTCACAACCTGGGAAGAAACGGCACTTCTCAATTGGGTAGATAAAAATGGAGATGGTCGAATTACCTATGCTCCGGGTCAAGCCATAGTGGGTAGTCCAGAAATAAATCGCAGTAATGGCGAAATAGTTAGGGGAGAGTATGGGGAAGTCACCCTTCTTAATCCCTTAACCTCAACGGAAAATGAGCTTTATGTTGATAGAGATATCATGGTATTGGCCAATCCAGAAATTGCTGGTTTACCTAATTGGGTGGCGGCACTTGTGGCAGCAGGTGGCTTGGCTGCTGCCCTTTCGACTGCGGCTGGATTACTGTTGGTCATTTCTACTTCCGTCTCTCATGACTTAATTAAAAAGCAATTTAACCCTGACATATCCGACAAAAAAGAACTACTCTATGCCCGGATTGCGGCTGGTTTTGCAGTGTTAGTGGCAGGGTATTTTGGGATTAATCCACCAGGCTTTGTAGCAGAGGTTGTTGCCATAGCCTTTGGGCTAGCTGCGGCCTCATTTTTTCCGGCTATCATTCTTGGGATTTTCTATAAAAAAATGAACAGGGAGGGAGCCATTGCTGGTATGATTGTAGGGCTCCTGTTCACTTTAGCTTATATCGGATTCTTTAAGCTCCTCTATCCTGAATACAACACACCAGAGTATTGGTGGTTTGGTATTTCACCTGAAGGCATTGGAACTTTTGGAATGCTCATTAACCTAGTTGTATCACTGGCTGTCGGGATGATTTTTCCAGATCCCCCTGAAGAAGTTCAGGAGATGGTAGAATCCATTCGATATCCTCGCGCATAACCGGCCAGGGTAATAATGTGTAACTCGACTAGTTGGTTGGTTCTGCAACTCCAAACTTGTCCCTAATCACTTCTTTGAACGTGTGCTTAGGTAATGCTCCCATAGCCATTTGAGGTTGATCATCAGTAGGTACAAAAAGGATGGAAGGAATACTTCTTATACCGAATACAGCGGCTAGTTCTTGCTCAGCTTCGGTGTCAATTTTGTATATATCGACCTCACCTGCATATTCGTTGGATAATTCTTCCATTATTGGCGCAACCATTTTACAAGGACCACACCAATCGGCATAGAAATCGATGATACACGGTTTATCACCTTTAAACGTCCATTCTGAATTGTTTTCGTAATCAAAAACTCTGTCTAAAAAGCTTTGCTTGGTTAAATGAGTTGCTGCCATGAGCGTAATAATTAAATATATGTGTTGTGGGTAGGATGAACATGTGATCATTACACTACCTTATTTCTTACTTAAGATAGGGTAATTTGGGTAGCACAAGAAAGTACTTCATATAGATTGTTCCTATACGGTATATAGAGATGCCCTTCCAGCAATCCTCCCAGCTATCGCCGACTACATCTTAGACGCTTTATCTAGAGGCAGAGTTCCCGCTGCTAACTTACCTAAGCGATCAACGGCATCCCATAAGGTTTTGGCTTCATCCAAGGTGGAATCAAATACATCATTAACAATAGGGTAGAAGTAGGGTAATCCCCAGACCTGCCTTGCTAACTCAGCTTTCATACGTCCCTCAGCCATCCATGCAACCTCGTCGAAGTAACCGGGATAGATAAAGAGGGAGTCATTTTTAAATTCAGGCTCGGTTAGGTCCTCTTTTTCAACCATACCTTTGTCTTCGAGTAGATCTTTGAAGGCTATTAATTCCTCTTCTGACCAGCTAAAATCGGTTCGATAAGCTTCAAAATTATTCTCCCATTCACTGCGGAATTCATCGCCTTTAGTGTCGAGATAGGTACGCACAAATTCAAAAGAAGCACGTTTTCTAAGGGCAAAATTAATCATATATGCTGATCGTGAGGTATCTGCCTCTATGATATAATCGGGTACAATTCCCCCTCCACCATACACAGTTCTACCTGCAGTAGTTCGGTACTTTAATGAATCCGGAATATGATCAACAAATTCTATGGCATCGTTTTTCGCACTATCATCTCGACGGTAAATTTCATAGGCATATTCTTCTCCACCACCCTCGGTAAAGGGTTTCTGAATAAGTCGGCCAGAGGGTGTTAAATATCGTGATATAGTCACTCTTACCATGCTGGTATCTACCAATTGGTACTGTTGTTGGACCAAGCCCTTGCCAAAGGTTCTACGGCCTACTACTAAGCCCCGATCATGATCTTGAATGGCCCCGGAAACAATCTCACTTGCAGAGGCGGAGCCTTCATCGACCAAAACAATAACTGGTTTGTTTACGAATACCCCATTTTTTCTGGAAGAATAAGACTGGTTGAAGCGTGAATGTCTGCTAACTGTTGAGAGCAGGGGTGTTTGTGCAGGAAAAAATTCTTCAGCAATGGCAATAGCCTGGCCAAGGTATCCACCTGGATTACCACGTAAATCTAACACAAGTCGCTCCATTCCTTCGCCTTTAAGCTCATCCATAGCTTGCATGAATTCATCGTGCGTAGTAGCGGCAAACCGGTTGATTTTGATGTAGCCAGTCTCATTATCCAGTAAATACGACGCATCTACAGTGTAAATGGGTATGTCGTCTCGAGTAATGGTGAAATACTGAATTCCATCAACGCCTGGGCGTACAATACCCACCTTCACTTTGGTTCCTTTTTCTCCACGTAAAGCTTTCTGAACCATGTCATTGTCAAAGCCGACGGCTGAGCTATCTTCAATTTCAATAATACGATCACCTGAAATGATACCAAGTTGGTCACTTGGCCCCCCAGCTATGGCTGATACGACGGTAATGGTATCCTGGATAATGTTAAATTGAACGCCTATTCCTTGGAATTTACCTGCAAAATTTTCTTGATCTACCGCGCTAATTTCTGGCTCAATGTATACCGAATGAGGATCTAATGTAGCAAACATGCCTCGCAAGGCTTCTTCAGTAAGTTTGTACATATCCACTGAATCCACTGTATTTGCAATGTAGAGGTAAGCTTGCTCAAAAGTTTCGTACGAACTACGAAGTGAATTTATAGAGGTAAACACCTGTGCGGTGTCAATAGGCGTTCCTGTAATGGTTAAAGATGAATCATTGAGCTCACTCACCATGTACCGAATACTACTACTGATCATTTCATTCAAGTCTGGCTCGCCAAAATAGTTTTGAAGTATCCGTTGTTGAGCCTCTACATATTTTCTAAGGTTCTTAGTATGATCATCTTTGGGTTGAATAACGGGATCAATGCCACTAAGGCTTAAGAAAACAAGAAAGAGGGTGATGAATATATTAGGCACAATAATTCGTTTTAAGGTCATATTGGGTTACACTGATCAACAGTTCTATGGATGAATATTTTTTAATATATAAGTACTTCCAAGTGAATAAGAACAATGATAATAAACTGTATCTAAATACAAAAAAAAGAACTTCTTTTAAAGTATATACTGACTTAAGTCTTTGTCTTTAACCAAGCTTTCGAGTTGTTGGTTCACGTAGTCTTTATCGATAGTAATGTTTCCTTCCTTAATGTCATCTGGAACGGCAAATAATAATTCATCAAAAAGTGACGACATAATTGTGTGAAGTCGTCTGGCTCCGATATTTTCAACTTGCTCATTGACTTCTGCTGCAATCCGGGCTAACTCTTTTACTGCCTCATCGGTGAACGATATATGAACCCCTTCTGATGCAAGCATAGCCTCATATTGCTTAGTCAAAGCATTTTTTGGCTGACTTAATATGTTGTAAAAATCTCCCTCACTCAGCGAGTTTAATTCAACACGAATTGGAAATCGACCTTGAAGTTCAGGAATGAGGTCAGATGGTTTGGCTACGTGAAAAGCGCCCGATCCAATGAACAAAATGTGATCTGTTTTTACCAAGCCATACTTGGTATTCACCGTACTACCTTCAACAATTGGAAGTAAATCTCGTTGTACCCCTTGCCTGCTTACATCCGGGCCACCTTTGCTACCTGCACTGGATACGGCAATTTTGTCAATTTCGTCTATGAATATAATGCCCTGTTTTTGAACTCGTTCCAACGCTTCTTGAATGGCATCGTCGTGATTGATTAGCTTTTCGGCTTCTTCATCGACCAGAATGTCACGGGCTTCGGCCACGGTCATTTTTCGTTTAGTAGTTTTGCCCTTTCCACTTAGATTTCCGAGCATTTCTTGTAAATTTATGCCCATTTCTTCCATGCCGCCAGGGCCAAATACCTGCATAGTAGGCGAAGTAGATTTTTTAACCTCTACTTCTATCGTTCGATCGTCTAACTCCCCATTGTTCAATTTTTCACGAAACCGTTCTCGGGTTCGTTGATTTAATTCTTCATCGGAGCTAGGAGGGGTGCCTTGTTGCGTTACTGAGCTTAGTTCTGCCTCGGTATTAGCGCGTTTAGTAGCGTTGCCAAAGCCAAGGCCTTTGGAATTTAGAGGTGGGATAAGTATATCTAGAATTCGTTCTTGCGCTTGTTCTGCGGCTTTTCCTTTTACGCGTTCCTGCATCTCGGTTTTAACCATCGTAATTCCGAATTCAGTTAAATCTCGAACCATGGATTCTACGTCGCGGCCAACGTAGCCCACTTCAGTGAATTTAGAGGCTTCTACTTTGATAAATGGTGCCATGGCAAGCTTAGCTAAACGCCGTGCAATTTCCGTTTTCCCAACCCCAGTTGGACCAATCATAAGTATGTTATTAGGAACAATTTCTTCGCGAATTTCAGGATCGGCATTCATTCTGCGCCATCTATTTCGAAGGGCTATGGCAACGGATCGTTTTGCCGCTTTTTGCCCGATGATGTACTCATCCAGCTCGGCTACAATTTGTTGAGGTGTTAAGTGCATGGCCTTTTTCATTGCTAAAGCTCTAAAATGGTACGGTTATGATTGGTGTATATATCGATGTCGGCTGCTATTCGAAGTGACTCTTCGACCATATCTCGTGCGCTAAGATCAGGAGCATGTTTAACCATTGCTCGTGCCGCAGATAGGGCATAACTGCCTCCACTTCCAATACACACGATGTTGTCATCAGGTTCAATGACGTCTCCTTGACCGGAAATGATGAGGGCATGATCATTATTCATGACAACTAAGAGTGCCTCAAGTTTCTGTAGATATTTATCCTTACGCCAGTCCTTGGCTAGTTCAACGGCTGCTCGTTGCATATTCTCGTTGTATGCACTTAGCTTTTCCTCATAACGTTCGAATAGGGTAAAGGCGTCAGCAGTAGAACCTGCAAAACCAGCCAAAATAGTCCCCTGACCAATTTTGCGTACTTTTTTTACCGTTGATTTCATAACGGTTTTATCCAAGGTGGCCTGCCCATCACTACCAATAGCCGCTTTTCCATTGTGAATAATTCCTACTACGGTAGTTGCGTGAAGTTGAAATGTTGACATAATAAATATTTAATAAAAGATCGTTCTTAGCAGCGTTTCAAGATTATTTATCGCAAGTAAAATGGGGGAACATCAAAGTTGTATCAAGCTTTAAAATTTCCTGAACGACTGGTTCGAGTGTATCATCCCAAAAAGTTTAGGTACACATTGATTCAAAGGTCAACCTATTATACTTCCTCAGGCTGATCCTTTTTAAGCACAACGGTAACCTTTGAGTTGCCATTCCTAGATTCATTAGAATCTTTACCATTTGAGCGATTATTTGGTGTAGTACGGTCGTTAGATTTAGTTGTATTTTTTGACGAACTAGATCGACCATTCCCTCTAGGATGTTTGGGGCCACTATTACGGTTACTACTCCCGTTACCCGATCGGTCTTTTTTTGTGTATTCCAATTGATCTGGGTCGGGTTTATTGACCTTTAGTTCTTCTAATTCGTGCTTTTCAAGCAGTTCGTCTAGGGAAGCTCCTTGGAGTACAGCATCGGTAATGTCAATTTCTGAGCCTGCTAGGGTAACGTGAAATTCGTTTAAGGATATTTTATCATCACCAATTAAAGTAACACGAACATGATACTTCGTCATCCATTTCCAACGAGTACTAAAAACACCCTTAGTTAGATAGCTTTTTAGGTAGGGGTTTACATACAGATCTATAGCCCGGTAACTTGTGGAATGCTTGAATTTGCTAATCCAACTTTCGATATCCGTAAGTATGGTATCTTGTGTAACAACATTACCCGATCCACCACACATAGGACAAGCATTCGATACGGAGTTAATTACCGATGGCCTAATACGTTGTCTGGTTATTTGTACAAGACCAAAATCACTCATTCCAATAATATTTGTCTTAGCGGGGTCTTTTCTGAATTCCTTTTTTAATTCATCATAAATTTTCTTTCGATTTTTTTCGTCTTTTAAATCAATGAAATCAACGACAATGATTCCGCCAATATCCCGCAATCGTAGCTGTTTGGCGATTTCTCGGGCAGCCTCTAAATTGGTCTTTAATGAATTATCTTCCTGCTTTTGCTTAGCGGCATAGGGACCTGAATTCACATCAACCACATACATGGCTTCGGTTTGCTCAAAAATTAGGTAGCCCCCCATTTTCATTCGAACTCGTGGGTTAAAAATGGAATTCACATCCTCGCTAATACCCACATGGTCAAAGATATGCTCCTTACCCTTAAACAATTCAACATTAGGCATCATTTGAGGAGCAATTTGCTGCACATAACTTTTTATCTGCTTGAACATTTTGGGGTCGTCTACGAGAACCCGGTCATAATTTTTGGCAAATAAGTCTCGAATTAGACTCTCGGTCATGTCTAAATCGTTGTATAGTAAACTAGGTGGTTCTGCGTCTTCAAGACGCTCGGCTAATGTTTCCCATTTTTTAAGTACGGTACGTAAATCTTCCTCAATAGCCTCCTGTTCCTGGTCTTGGGCTACGGTTCGGACTATAACCCCAAATCCATCGGGGACCATCCCATTTAAAATCCCTTTTAAGCGGCGACGTTCCTTGTAGTTGCTAATACGCTTTGAAACAGCGATATAATCGCCCATAGGTATGAGAACAAGAAAACGACCGGCAATAGTTATATCGGTGGATACCCTTGGCCCTTTAGATCCGATCGGCTCTTTTACGATTTGAACAAGTAATTTTTGACCTGTTTTAAGTATCTTCCCTGCGAGTACTTGACGATCTGAATTCGTCATTTCCTCTTTTTTGGATAGGGTACTGTGCATGTGTTTAGGAATGGCTTTAGGGCCATTCAGCATGCTTATGTACTCGTCTAAATGATCTCCGGCATCTGAAAAATGCAAGAAGGCATCTTTCGGTGTGCCCATGTCAATAAAGGCGGCACGAATGCCACTCATTACCTTATGGACACGTGCTACATATATATTGCCTACGGTACGTTGATTTTCCTCTGATTCTATAAAGAGCTGCGCTAATTCTCCATTCTCTAGGAGCGCAATCCGGTTTTGATTGCCGGAAGAGTGTATTATGATTTGATTTTTCATCGAAATTCAGTGTTAAACACCAACGAGCTTGGTTAACCAAGGGTTGAATTCTTCGCCATAGATCATCTTTATCAATCGCTATTTGGTCTGCTGAATTCATCTTTCTAGATGTACAGGTCGTTGGTTGGGCAGATGCCCTTGTTAAATTTGTTTGGTTTGGACTATGCTCGGAATTGGGTGAGCTTAGTGTTGTGGTTGCTGCTTTGAGAGCAGCGGTAAGTAAATAAAGTAGGTCCGTAACGCTTTTCTGCGCGCGAATCAACAGCATCATAAGTACCAAAGTACCCGTGTTGTAAGAACTGAACCGTACCATTTATAGTGAAATATTCGTGTTAACGATGTGAAATGCGATGTTTCTGTTAAAATAGAAAGGCATGTTCACAACTTGAATTGCTTCACGTTCAATATACAGTCAATGTGGCACTAAAGTAAATTTATTCTTGGGCTCTACTTAGTTTGGCCCCAACCGCATTTAGTTTATCCTCTAAACTTTCGTACCCTCGGTCTAGATGGTATATACGCAAAATCTCAGAAGTATTTTTAGCCGCCATACCTGCTAATACTAAACTAACACTTGCGCGTAAATCTGTACTCATCACAGAGGCACCTTCCAACACCTTGGGTCCTTGTATATGTACGGTATTCTTCGTCAACTTCATCTGGGCTCCAAGGCGACTGAGTTCTGGGACATAACTAAAACGATCAAAGTAGACCGTATCGGTGACCGTTGAATCTCCATGAGCCTGTGTAAGCATAGTCGCCCATTGTGCTTGGAGGTCGGTAGGAAAGCCTGGGTAAATATCGGTGGTTATACTCACGGGTTTAAGGATGTCAGGCGCTTGAACCGAAATGACTTCACCCTCCACATCGACCTTGGTTCCTGTTTGGCGAAGCAAATTAGGGAAATCACCTAAGTGTTCGGCATTACAGCCAATCAAACGAAGCGAAGAACCTGGGAGCATAGCCGCAGCAATCATAAAGGTTCCCACTTCAATTCTGTCAGGGTCATTTCGGAAAGTACCTCCAGAGAGTGTCCGGACTTGCTTAATGGTCAAAGTATCGCTGCCTACACCACTAATGTTAGCCCCCATTGAGTTTAATACCGTACATAATTGAACTACATCCGGTTCCTTTGCCGCATTTTCAATGGTAAAAGACTCGGCTCGAAGAACCGCAGCAAGAAGTAAGTTAATGGTTGCTCCAACACTACTTGGTTCTAGCCTATACCGACCACCAGGAACGCTTGTTCCAGCTTTGGCAATTACATACCCTTTGTCCAAGCTAATTGAAATACCCATCGCCTCCAAGCCTTTCAAATGCAAGTCCACCGGACGTGGACCCCAAGCACAACCACCAGGCATGGATACTTTGGCATAGCCATGTTTACCCACCAAAGCTCCGAGCATGTAAAATGAGGCTCTCATTTTTCTAACCAAATCATAAGGTGCCTCTAGATAATTAACGTTAGAAGGGTCGATGATCACTCGATTGTCGGCATCCTGAAACTGAACCTGTGCACCAACCACACGTAATACGTTGTTAAACGTATAGATGTCCTGTAGCCGAGGAACATTTTCTAAGATCACGGGTTCATCGGCCAGTAAAGCCGCAGCTAAAAGAGGTAATGCTGCATTTTTAGAACCACTAATGGCAATGTCTCCATTCAATGGGGTAGGCCCCTTTACAATAAATTTGTCCAAATTATTCTAACTCCACTAATAAGGTTTGTTTTTCTATGGTCTGCCCTAATTCCACTTGAATAGTTTTTACCCGCCCTTGAATGGGTGCTTTAATTTCATTTTCCATTTTCATGGCTTCGAGCACTAATAAGGTGTCACCCTTTTGGACCTGATCTCCTTGTTGAACATCAATGGATAGTACTTTACCTGGCATAGGAGCCTTGATATCTCCGGCGGATTGTTCCAGCTCTGCCTTCATCCCAAGCGTTTCAAGTAATAAAGCTTGTTCGTTTTTTACCTGTAGTTCTACGGGTTGTCCATCGATGTCAAACCGGATTTGGGTTCCTTCTACTTTTACATTGGCAAGAATCCATTGCCGTGTTCCAACGCGAAAATAAAAGCGCCCGTTATGTTCGGTAAATTCGTATTCACAATGTTCCCCGTTCACTTGGGCCATCCCTTCAGAAGGGCCGATTTCAAGGTTTATATGCTCGTTTTTATAGCTAATTTGCTGTTTCACGTGGGAATTTATTTGCGAATATGTTTTAAACCCGTTGCCGTAGCTCTGAAGGTATACCCTTCAATGTGGTCTGAATCATAAGAAGTTGCGCGATTAATTTCCACTGACCCACTTCGCCAAACTTCGATTAATCGAAAATTGATGAGTGTAATTAAATCATCTCTGAGCGCACCTGGTGGGAGTCCTGTTTCTTCCAACAGCACATCGTAGGGTTCGGGGAAAATAAGTCGAGAAAGTACCTCGATTTCAGAGGCATATAATTTTCTCATTCTATAGTAAAAGAAAGTTATTGAATAAAAATGTCGCCATAGGTAATCAGTCGTTGGTTTCCGTCGTAAAGAAGCAGTCGATGCAGGCCACGAGCTAATTCGGCACTAGAACCAAAATTCCGTGAATCAATCACAAAGGTAACCAACTCAAACTCCGAACTAACAGTTTCTTGTTGAAGGGGAATCCATCGGTTATTAAAATTTAAATATCCCAATTCTACGTAGGACTGAACGGGAGCACCATTAAGAGTCATTTCTAAGTAGGCCGTCCCGCCGTAGTTTATTGGATTCGGGAAAAGGGGAAGTACTCGAATTAATCCTTCGTAATAGGGTGATACTCTCCAATCTTGTTTATCCTGAGAGAGTATATTTTGTTGTAAGTCCGTTTCAGTGTAGCCCTCGGCCGGTCCATAGGCTTCTGCCTCAAATTGCTGCTGAGCACTGTCCTGTTGGCAGCTAGTAAGCATTAGCCCAAGCATTAGAAAAAAAATGGGAAGTAATAAACGGTTAATGCTTTTCATTGGTTTGGTGATATTAAGTGTGGGTTTTAGACGAACCGACCCGTATTTTACGGAAGCAATTAATTTAATCACATTCATCATGCTATATCTTATCGGCATTCCCAACTGCAATAAAATTAAAGATACACGTTCTTGGCTAGAGGAAAAAGGTATTACCTACGAATTTGTCCATGTTAAAAAAGAACCTCTATCTAAAGATGAAATCTCTGACTTGGCCCATAAGGTTGGCGTCGATGTACTCGTAAATACCCGCGGTACTACCTATCGAAAGTTAGAAATCAAGGATAAAAATCTAAGCGATGAGGAATTGCTCGAGCTGGTTCACGAGCATCAAAGTATGCTCAAACGCCCAATCTTAGTACTAGAGGAGTCAGTTTTGGTGGGTTTTGATGAGGAAGCATTTGAACAATTTGCAAAACAACATGAATTACTGGACTAAAAGAGCATCCTTCTTCGGGTTTATGGTTACGAGGCAGGCTGTTTTTCGTTTGTCTCTGATGGTGGTATTGTCTCTGTCGTATGTGACGCAAGCAGTAGCTTCCGTGTCTTATTTTGAGCAGCAGATTCATGAATCTGATCTAGGAACACAAAAACCAGAAACGCATAAATCTGATCTCGGAACACAAGAACCCGAGCCAAAGGGAATATTAGCCAAGGGACAACCCACTGTGCTAGATATTTTGAGTGCTGGAGAGTGGTTTAAATATGAGGTAAGCTATGGATTTTTCACCCTAGGATGGGTAGAGGTGAGTATTTTACCTGATACGGTGTATAATGGGCGGGTGCATCATCATTTACTAACAAGGATGATCTCGAATGACCGGCTCCCTTTGATTGGCTATGAACGGGATGAGTTTCATACCTTTTTTTATGTCAATGAAGAAGGCTTACCAGTGAGTAGTCTTTTTTGGAAGGATAATGTGGACGAAGAGGAATGGGATGAAATTGTATACCGTTTTGATAGAGAGACTGAGCAGGTGTTTTATAAAGAAGAAGATGAAACCACGGGAGAGCTTTCCTTAGTGGAGCCGGCTACGGCTGGGCACATTGTGTTTGTTTATTCGCGTTTGTTTGCCGGTGGTGGGGCGAATACGGAATTGCCAGTATATGTAAGCAAACAGCTCGGCTATCTTGATTTTGATCATAGCACAGCCACCGAAATGCGAGCGTATGAGGCATTTGAGGAACCGATAGCAACCTATAAAACCAATGGGCGCACTGTTGATATAGTTGGGCCATTTGGATTTAGTGGTCGCTTTGTAGCTTTTTTTGGACAGGATGATCTAAGGATTCCATTGGAAGCGAGGGTTAAAATGTTCTTAGGCAGTGCCGTTGTAAAACTGATTGAATATCGGAAAGGAAATTCTGGCCAAGCCATTCGGCAGGGCATGGAGTGAGAAATTGAAGGACCTAAAACCACTGATAGAACCAAATGCGATGGATAAACCACAGACGGAAACAAATGCGATGGAAAAACCCATAATCAAGTGTATTCAATTGCCCCATGCAAAAGACCTTCCGTTACCCTCTTATCAGACGCAGGGAGCTGCTGGTATGGATGTTAGGGTGGCCTTAACGAAGGATATCACTTTAGCGCCAGGAGAGCGTGCCTTGGTGCCTACCGGCATAATAATGGCCATTCCGCAGGGTTATGAAGTTCAGATTCGGCCTCGAAGTGGTCTAGCCATTAAGCATGGAATAACCATGGTAAACAGTCCAGGCACGATTGATTCCGATTTCCGAGGAGAAATTCATCTCCTTGTTATAAATCACGGTCAGCAAGCATTTACGCTCAAACATGGAGACCGTATGGCTCAGATGGTGGTGCAAAAAATACATCAGGCAGAGATTGTCCTGGCTAGTGAGGTAGACCAAACTCAGCGAGGCCATGGCGGCTTTGGATCAACCGGGGTAGAATAAATTATGGTGGATGCTAGAACGCCCAAAAAGTCTTTTAGGCAGGCGTTTACTCCCTTTGTTGAGCTCATAAAAGAGTACCCTTCCTTTCGTAGATTATGGATTGCACAGGCCATATCTAATTTTGGAGATTGGTTTGGTCTTTTGGCGCTGTATGCTTTGGTGCAAAGATACTCCGATTCGGAGTTCTTGTTAGGCCTAGTGATTATAGTTAAAATGCTGAGTTTAGCATTTTTCTCACCCATTGCTGGCTATCTGACGGATCGTTTTAATCGCCGCATACTCATGATTATATGTGATGGAGGTCGGGCCTTAAGTTTGCTCCTTATGCTACTCGTTCAACAGGAAAGCCTTCTATGGTTAGCCTATGCGCTGACGGGGTTTCAGATGATGCTGTCAGCTATTTTTGAACCTGCTAAAACAGCCTCTATTCCCAATGTGGCTCCACCAGAGCGCTTAGTTGATGCCAATATTATATCGACGGCTACTTGGAGTATAATTTTTACCACAGGAATGGCGATAGGTGGTTTTGCTACTGAATGGATCGGTGTGGAGGGTGTTTTTATTTTAGATGCCTTCACCTATTTGGTCTCGGCTTGGTTTATTTATCGGGCGGTCATTCCACAAGAGGCGCGGCGCAGTAACTATGTTGAAGGGCAAAAAAAGCCATCAATCTGGGAAGATATCCGTCAAAATATTGGCACTGACATTGTACTAGGCATTCGTTATCTACGCTACAATCATCACATTCTTCGCCCAGCGGTAGCTAAAGGTACATCTACCATATTTTTAGGTGGCTTGGTCTACATGTTGGTATTGGTGAGTGATAGTATTTTGCAAATGGGGAGCATTGGTCTGGGTTTGTTGTACGCAGCCCGGGGAATCGGGACAGGCATTGGTCCTGTTATCGCACGGCAACATTTCACTGATGAACGGCAATGGGTAGTGGTAATGGGGGCTAGTATTGCATTGTCAGGTGCGATGTATTTGGTGGTAGGATTGACCCAAGTTTGGTGGATGATGTTCGTCTTTGTTTTGTTGGCTCATGCCGCATCGGGAGCAAATTGGGTCACTTCCACGGTACTCTTGCAAAAAAGATCCGAAGATAACTTTCGAGGCCGAGTGTTCAGTACCGAATGGTTGCTGTTTACCCTGGGTAATTCGCTATCGGTCGTAGTGGCATCGGTGCTGCTGGAGTGGCAAATTGTAGCGCTGCAAACCCTGATTAGCTTATATGCGCTAGGCCTGATGGCAGCAGGATTGTTGTGGCTGGCAACAGTAGCCAATTGGGAGCGCAATTGGGTGCAAAAAGGACTGAGTGCCAAGGTCTAACTACGGGGCTTTAAAGCGCTATTTGAGCGTACTTTCCAATTTTGTTTTATTGCTACGTATTTATATGTAAATACATTACTTAGGCTTTTTTATTTTGCGCCTAGCTCTCTTCTTTCTTATTGTGTTTCTGCTCACAATACACAATAAAAAATCAAGAGAGGTTAGTATGAATAACTACAAGAGAGCTATACCTATATATATAGGTGTAGTATTAGCAATACTATTCACTGCATGTGAATCCAATAGCACATCACTCATGTCTGGTTTAAGCCAAGATGCTGAGATGAATGATCCAACAAGTACCCCAACACTTAGCCTTCAGCAGCGAGATTTTCGGGCTGATGGTGTCATGGGCGCCTATCAGCACCAACTTGTTCAAGTGATGGGAGTAGAACTACAGGATAAAATACGAGAAGACAGGCTTGCTCGTCTTGCAGATGATGCCATCGAGGTGGAAACAATGGGAGAATTCTATCCTTTGCATCAATTGGAGGGTAGAGCCAAAGGATCATCGCAGCTACCTAGTCGAATTCAAGTTGAAAACCAAAGAGGTGAGCCCGATGAATTCATCATGGCAATAACGTCCTTTGCTGCAACCAACTTGAATGCAGAAAATAATCTAGGTCTAGAAGTCATACACAAAGCTCAATCTTCGTCTCCTTTGTACACTTTTCTAAGTCCAGATCGCTTCTATTTGCAGGATGGAACAGAGAGTGCAGAACAGTGGCCAGTTGAAGTGGAGGCAGTTTCCTTGGAGAATGTAGACGACCGAATACGCCTGCACTTTAATGAAGAGGGACTCATCTGGGATAAACTTGACCAAAAAGCTCAGTCTATCGCTCAGGAAAACCGTTTGTTGGTGTTAGATGCGGTGGTTGTAGAATCAACAAAATGCGATCAAACCCTAGATGTTAAAGCATTCCAAGATTGTCAGCTCAATGAAGACAATGCTGCGGCAGATGCCGCGGCAGAAGAGCTAGGAGCAGAAGGCGGTATAGCTGCTAAAAGTGGAATGATCCGTAATTTAGGTCGGGGAGCGGATCCAGGAAGGTTTCAACCAAACTCTATTTATTTGACACTCAAAGGAATGCGCTTACCGTATTCTGGAGACGGAGATGGTGCTGGGGAAGTCCAGATGTTCATGGATTTGGAGTCCAGTGGGAGCTTTCCTTTGCAATACAGATATCGCTTCGATCGGGTATTGAATTACACACCTGTAGCTGGCTTTTCAGTGAACACTCTTATAGCGGGTGCGGATCGGTATTATCCATTCTTTCGATATTATAGCGTACCAGATGTAAATTTTGCGGATCATTATTATTCCTTCAATAACACGGTCCGTTACCAACTTCCAACCCCAAATAGCAGTCATTTTTATCATGATTATGTAGACTATTTCCCATTAATCAACATGAGCCAAATGAGAGGTAATTGGAGGTTAATACTTATAGAAGATGATAAACATTACCGATGGCACTCTCTACGAAGATATGGCAATAGAATTTATACCAAACTCGTTAATTCATTGAATTTAGAGACTGATAGGGTTGAACAATATTTGGCTCATTTTAATGTACTGAGTCATCGGCATGGCAGCAGTGATGATATTATACCTCGAAGCGGGGTGCACAACATTTCAATGGCTGCTGTTAATAGTTTTAACAACAATGCAAAATATTCCAGAAATCATGTCACAACGAGTAAGTATATGCTATATACCTTCTCTTCATTGGAAGAGTAGTCAACTCGTAATGTCACATGATTGGGTGATGTAGCGTTATAGCATCTAAAATCTTGGGTTGAAAGCTCAAGGTTTTAGGGTGCTTTATTACAAATAATTAATTCATAATAAGTTAACAAGGTGGGTTTATGTCAGGGTTTAATCTACACAATGGTTTAAAGGCCTTAATGGGCTGTGTCACATCAACAACAGCTACAGCCGCAATCGTAACAAGAGCTACAGCGGCAATCGCAAATAGTGGTGGTTTAATCGGCTTTGGTGGCATTAAAAGAACTAATGGTCGTTACAATAGTACATGTTTAATGTTAATCCTTAGCGCTGTTAGTCTTAGCGGATGTTATCAAGCAACGAGTGTTCAAAATGAGGGGTTTGAACCTCTTCCTCCAAATACCCCTTTTATAATGGGACATTTAGAGGCAGCTACGGATACCATGGTAAACTATCCTGAGATACTTGTAGGTACGGTTAATTCTATACCCATAGTTGAGGACTTTATGCCTATACCTGATTTATATCCGCTTCATAAACCCACGTTGATTGAAACAATAGAAATGTTTATTGAGGCTTTTTACCTCGACTATAGTCCAGATGGTGGCGCAAAAGTGGTGATAAAAGGACCTCTTAGCACTTCTGATTACCGGGAGGTAATCTTTACGCACACTGAGAATGGGATTTTTAAAGATCTCAATAATGAATTGCTAATCAAGGCCTCAGGAAGCTATGAATTGAGCGTGGAATTATCCGACGGACGAATATTTGGTACCCAAACTACCATACCTGATCCTGTAGATGCCGAACTGCCCAACGAGTATGTCATACATACGGAGTTAGGTCACTACCATAGCGGAGAGGTGTATGAAGTCGGAATACATGAACTAGAATCACCTATATATTATCCTCCAAAAGGTTCTTTTTTAGGTGAAGAGCAAATTAATTCCTCCTTTGATGATTTGAGACTTCATGTACCTTCTATCGAAAGTCTAGACTATTATTATAGCGGGAACCATACTCGTTCGGGTTTTATCTTTGCATTTATAAAGGATATGCGTAAAGCTAGAACCTTACGCTTTCCCTATTTTGCAGACATCATAGACCGGGAACGAATTGTTAATGAAGGGGAGATTTATCATCGTCTTGCTTTTCATAACGAAGACGTTGGGCCTTTGCATGATTTCGTCGGTCAGTTTTTGGTAGCCTTTGATACGTTGGCAGAAAACTACATGATCGATTCAATGGATCTGCTTAATCTGAATAATTACAGATTAATAGCGAGTCTAAGCAACATACAGTTCAAAGGTGTGAGTCGGGAGTCTGCACCTAAAGATACTTTGGTGGTGGGGCATTTTAGTGGGAGTTCAGCTTGGTATCATACGACAAAATTTACCGTAGAGCGTAGCTTCAATGTGGACTCTGTGTTACAAGACTTAGGCTTCTAGCTTAGATAGCTAGCTTAACAATTCACAAACAAACCGTTACACAATTAAAACAATAGGTTACCATATGAATACACTATATACGTGTGTGCTTCTTAGTTTTTTACTAAGTGTATTAAGCACGAATACCAACGTTTGGGCTCAATCTCATGAGTTTGAAGAAAAGGGCGAAAAGGAGCTATATCACCCCTATGCCCTTACTAATTTACAAGCTTCTTTTCTTTCTGAAATAAGCATTACCCAACTTAACGACGCGAACAATACTGAAATAAACTCTATTGAGCTTAGAACACTAGACTTGGAATATTTGCGCTTGAATCCATTTAAAGGGCAATTTTCCACCGGTTATTTAGCGGGAATAAAGGCCCAATACATACCCAACGGGGATTTTGATAGCATAAACCTTTCAGGTGGCTCGCTAGCTGGGATTGTTCGTTGGAATACAAAGGTACAGACGAAGGGATACGGATTTCTTCAATTTCGATCAGGTTTAAACTATAATATCGAAAACAGAATAGATCAACTTGAGAACAGTTTTGAAATTCAATGGGAGATAGGCACTCAGGCAGGATGGATACTACAGGGAAGCGAAGGTAGGGGTGTTAGCATAGAGTTTGGCCCTAACTGGAATTTAAGCCGAACTGGTCATTCCTTAAGTTATGAATTAAGCATAGGCCTGGTGCTAGGGAGGAAAAAATGAATAAGAGTATAATGATGATAAAGTCCTTTTTTTTATTAGCTGTTTTACTAATTGGGGTAAGTCCTTTAGTCAGTGCTTCTTTTCATGATGAACGCATCGTAGCAGCTAAAATAAAGAACGTAAGTAGCATAGATGGTGATTCTACCAGAGTGTATGAGTCGTTAACATTGAGTTCAAGACCATGGCTTAAGAAGGGAGATTGGATAATAGAGGGGATGTATCGGTTTCAAAGCACTAACTACACCAAGGGATACGAGCTCAGTGTATTTTCCTCTGGCAATAGCCTAAACGGGCATATCGGTTTATCGAGAATGCTAACCAATCAGTTAGGCGTTAGAGTGAGTTATGAATCCGAGTCCATTACTAATCAGGTTAAAGGAGACTATCAAACATTCTTATTTGACAGCGAATCAATAAAAGTGCAAAATCTCAAGATAGAAAGCTTTATTGGGACGTCACTTCATTCACTAAGCTCGAGTAATAACAAAGCACCTTTTTTATACGGTGGATTGGGAGTAGGCAGGCGCATTGAGAATTATTCATTAACTATACATTCCAAGCAATCATTTAAAAATTTAATGTTTCAATACAATTTTTTTGTGGGAATAATGCAACCAATTAATGACAAAATTGCCCTAAGCCTCCGTTTAAATCGGCATTTGTACACCGACACATTTTTTCTTAAGGGTATTCCTAATTCAATAATAATGAGTGAGACCGCTCTTAAAGAATGGGAGCGAGATTACGAATTGCAGTTTTCAATTCAGTTTAAATTCTAATTAATGATTATTTAACAAGAACTGTAAAATATGTCCAATTTAAGAGCAGAATAAGGTCTGATTTAGTATATTTGTATCTAAATTAACCCCAAAGATGCTCCTGTGAAATTCTGGAAATATCTAATTATTATTTGGATGAGTCTGGTTATTGTGGGTGGGTTCCTGATAAATATCCCATTTATACCCATCTTGGAGCAGACCGCCCGTAACTTATTTTTCCATGTGCCAATGTGGATGGCTATGTATGCCATGTTTCTCATAAGTTTGTTTCATAGTATAGCGTACCTACGAAAAGCAGATTGGCTAGCCGATATTAAAGCAGAGGCAGCGGCTAAAACAGGGATTGTTTTTGGGGTTTGTGGACTTTTGACTGGTTCATTATGGGCTCGGTTCACCTGGGGAACCTGGTGGACTTTCGCCGAGCCCAAAATGAATTTGGCTGCACTGGCCTTGATGATTTATGTTGCCTACTTCATGCTGAGATCTGCCTTTGACGAACCCAAAAAAAGAGCGCGAATATCTGCAGTTTATAATATATTTGCAGTAAGTACTATTCCATTTTTGTTGTACGTAGTTCCACGTCAGTTGACTAGCCTGCATCCAGGAGCGGATGGGAATCCAGCATTTTCTGAAATTACAGCTGCCGAACTAAGGTTTATCTTATACCCAGCCATGATTGGCTTCATCGCTTTATCGTATTGGGTATACGACATAACTTACCGAGCATATCGGGTCAGATACATTTCAGAACAAACACTTAGAAATCCAATTTAAGCTATGTACTTAACTCAGCTGTTATTTTTAGTAACGAATATGTTTCAAGACGCTACAGACGTTGCCCCCATGGATACGTTAAGCGAGGCATATTCAGATAAATGGATAGCGGCAGCCAATCAAGGGGAGGGATTCTTTGCGAGCTTTATGAGTTCAAACAACCTCATCTTTGTTGTATTAGGGGTAACCTTAATTATTTGGACGGTATTGATTGTGTATCTTACTCGTGTAGATAAAAAAATCTCTTTGCTCGAAAACCAATTAAATCATTCATCAAATGAAGCCTAAATTAATTTTTGGAAGCATTGCAATCATTGCCTTCACCTCATTGCTCCTTTACAATTTTGGGGAGAGTATCAGCACTTACACCGACTTTGACAAAGCAGCAAAATTAAAAACTGCTCATGTCCCAGGTACTTGGGAACCGGAAATGGAATATGGGTTTTCAAGAGAAACGATGCAGTTCAGTTTCCACATGAAAGACGAGTCTGGAAAAGTAAAAAAAGTGGTGTACAGCCGGCCCAAACCCAATAACTTTGAGCAAGCAGATCGTCTAGTGGTCATTGGTGAGCTTAGGAATGACGTTTTCTATGCGGACGAAATGCTTATGAAATGCCCTTCTAAATACAATGCTACCGATGTAGATAGTTATGGAACCCAACCCGTAGCCGCTGGGGTTCAAGGAAGCTAATTATGGAAGGAATTATTGGAAAGTGGTTAATAAGCGCATCGTTTATTAGCTCGATCATTAGTTTGGTCTTTTATGGGATAGCCTCCCGTGAGGACAAAGAAAAAATGATTCGATGGGGTCATTTATTTTTTAGTTTGAAAGGCTTTTTTCTGTTACTTGCGTCTGCCTTGCTAGTGAAGTTGATATTCGAAAATCAGTTTCAGTATTACTATGTGTTCAATTACACCAGCTTGGACTTGGCCCCAAAATATTTGTGGTCAGCATTTTATGGCGGTCAAGAAGGAAGCTTCATGCTTTGGATACTATTTTCGTGTTTAAGCGGTTTCATGCTTATTAAGTGGACTAGGGAGCCATACCGAGCTCCCGTCATGTTTTTCTTGACGTTGACCCAGGTTTTTTTGCTATCAATGATTGCTGGTTGGCATTCAGATTTTCTGAGCTTAGGTGCTTCTCCGTTCCGTACCATTGCAGAAGAAATGCCCAACGCACCATTTATTCAGGCGAACCCAAATTTTATACCAGCAGATGGTTCTGGATTAAATGACCTACTAAAGAGTCCATGGATGATGATCCATCCACCCGTGCTATTCATTGGTTTTGCCATGATGACCATTCCCTACTGTTTTGCGATGGCCGCTTTATGGAAAAGAAAATATAATGAGTGGGTAGGGCCGGCCTTACCATGGACATTAGGAGCGAATTTATCTTTGCTTACCGCCATATTCTTGGGTGGGTATTGGGCCTACATTACACTTAGCTTTGGTGGATATTGGGCCTGGGATCCTGTTGAAAATGCCTCATTAGTACCGTGGTTATTTGGTACTGCAGGCATTCACACAATGATTATCCAGCGAAAAAGCTCTATTGCGCAAAAATCATCGCTCTTGTTCGCAATACTGGCCTACATTGCAATTGTATATGAAACTTTTTTAACACGTTCTGGGATATTGGCAGATTCTTCGGTTCACAGTTTTGTGGATTTAGGTTTATACAATCAACTCCTGGTTTTCATGTTGGTCATAACCATTGTTGGATTAGGTATGTTCTTCTATCGGCACAAAGAACTCCCAAGCCCCAACAAAGAACATGGTATATTGACTAGGGAATTCATGACGGTATCTGGGTCGATGGCGCTGTTCATTCTTGGTGCGGTGATCATTCTGGGTACTAGTTCTCCCATTATTGGACTGCTGTTTAATGAAAATCCTACCCCACCTGAAATAAGTTTTTACAACGATTGGAGTATGCCTATTGCTATCATCATGGCATTGATGACGGTTATTGGTCAAATGTTGTTTTGGCAAAAACACGATGCAGAATCCCTTTCATCTGCATTAATCCAACCTCTTTTAGTCACTTCGTTTGCAACTATTATCTCCATTATGGTTTATGAGGTGCGTAATTTTTATTACATGATTTACTTGTTTGCAGGTTTCTTTGCAATCATTGGGAATCTGTGGGTGTTGTTCCGATTGGCAAAAAAACAACCCAAACTCATTGGTGGAGTGACCACTCATGTGGGCTTCGGACTATTGTTAGTGGGTATTTTATTTTCATCGGCCTATAACAGCCCACTACTCGATGAGCGGACTAGCAATTATAATGAACGTGTACTAAGTGGTGAAGTAACCGATGAACAGGGATTCACGGTTTCGCAGACGGTCGAAATGTTAGAACTTAAGCTCAACGAGCCCAAAGTACTTAACAACCGCTATGAGGTTCTGTATAGTGGCTATACCATTGATAATCAAAATAGGCCTGGCCAACAAACCTATGCGCTCAGTTTTACCGATTTAAAAAGTGGTCGAAGCTTTGGTATGAACCCAGAAGTTTATCCTATGCTAACTACTTCCACCCAAGATAATATTCAGTGGTCGGTTGATCCTGATGTTCGTACTGGGTGGCTAAGTGATATTTATTTGTACGTAGCTGGAAGTTCATACATTGAAAATGTTAATAACCGTAATGCCAAGGCAAATCAAATTCAACCAGTTGGTCTGAGTCAAGACTCTACTACGGCTTCCTTAGGAGCAAGTCTGGCAGGCCAAGGGGATTCTACTTCCTCTGATGAAGAAGCTCAAGTGATTAGTTTTACCAGAGGGCAGAGTAAAGAGCTAGGGCCGTTCTCATTTCAATTCAATGATTTCATTATGGTTGATTCAACTAATGTGCCAACCGGTAAAGGAGTAGGAGTCCGCGCACAACTCGATTTTGTTCACCTGCCTAGTAATACAAAGTATAGTTTGGAGCCTTTGTTTGCAGTATACAATGAAGATGGACAAAGTTTTACGGCGTCCTTTCCAGTAGAAATAGAAGCCTATAACCTGTCTGTTCGGTTTACAAAATTAGATCCTGAAAGTGATCGTATCGAGCTCAGTATTATAGGGCTTCCAGAAGGATTAGAAGATGAATGGATACTTATTGTAGCAGAGAAAAAGCCATTGATATCTGTTGTCTGGGCTGGAACCTTTTTACTTATGATTGGTTTTAGTATTTCTATTTTGCGACATTGGGGAAGAGAACGAAAAATGGCAGTATAAATGAAATTTCTAATCAAGCAAAGAACGGGTTCAGGGGGTGCAGTAATTGTACTCGTTCTCTTGTTTGGTCTTTCGCCATTAGCATTTACCCAGACTCAAAATTTTGGGTTGGATACGAGAAATAATCTCTCATTGCGCTCAAATGAGGTATCAAAAAATCCTTGGAATAATGCGGAGCTTTTTTTGCGGGAAAATAATGACATCAACCAGCAAAAAAATCCAGCAGCAGCTCTAAGGCGTTCGTTCCTGTTACCTGGGTGGGGTGAATATTATGCAAATCCAGAGCAATGGACTCGAGGGCAGTGGCATATGGCGCTCGACGTTTCACTCATTCTTTCGTATGTGGGTATTCGATATCGGGGATCCTTCTTAGAAGATGAATTGGTAACCTTTGCGCAGAGTAACGCGGGTATAGATTTAGCGAGTCGAGATAGGGAGGTGTACCTGGCTGTGTCAAATCATGACAACCTGGCTTTATACAATGATTATCAGTTGAGAACACGCAATTGGAACAAACGTTTGGAGCAAATTCCAGAAAATGAATGGAATTGGGAATCTAGCTCGAGCCGAAGTCAATTTAACGATATGCGCGAACGGGTTGATAAGAACAACAATCAGCTTCCAGCTTTGGTAACCTTAATGGTAGTTAATCGCGTTATAAGTGGTATTCATGCTTTTGGCTTGGTTAGAGATGCAAATAAAATGGGTTTTCAAGCACATTTGGGATTAGAACCGATAGAATCAGGTGCTAGTTTTTCCAGTATTCTAGGTTCAAATGCTACAGGCATGGGCACTATTGGATTATCTGAGCGGGCTAAGGCGGTGCATAGTAGCTGGTCATCCAATGTGGACAGACTTCCCATAGAGTACACAAAACAGCAGCAGGCGTTCTATTACACGGTGAATTTTAGGCTTAACTTTTAGAATGTCCAGATATTTTTTGTCCATTGAGTTTGATGGAGCCTCTTTTTCGGGTTGGCAGATTCAGCCGGATGCCCCAACAGTGGAGGGAGCAATAGAAGAAGCGCTTGGGCTGCTTTTCCAGCAGCCGATGGATATCATAGGGCAGGGTAGAACGGATGCCGGAGTACATGCTAAGGCTCAAGTAGCACACATCGATATTAGCCCCGACGATTGGCATAGATTTCGGAAAACAACGACCAATAATCCAGAGGAAGATCGATCTCTGCTGCTTCACCGGTTAAATCGATTACTTGGACCTACCATCTACATTTCGACTATTCGTGAGGTAAAAGACGATGCGCATGCTCGATTCGATGCCATATCTCGAAGTTATTCGTATCGTATTGTGAGTGAGCCTAGTCCATTGCGAACCCATCAATCTTGGAATGCAGGGGGGCATTGGAATGTAGAGGTACTTAACGAATTAGCGGATCAGATAGTAGGGGAACATGACTTTGATTCCCTCTCGAAAACAAATCCTGAGAATTATACCACCTTGTGTAAGATCGAAGAATCGCGATGGGTTATTGAAGGAGATGAGCTCTTCTATAAAGTCACTGCAAATCGCTTTTTGCGTAACATGGTTCGTAGGTTAGTCGGGACTATGTGGCATATGCAGGATCAGAATATGGGTTCATCGAATACGGTATCTTGGATTCACGATCGCAAAGATCATCAGATATACACGGCTCCCGCCCATGCTTTGTGTCTTGAAAGGGTACACTATCCATCTGGAATTTTTATTTAGAATTCTTCTAAATAAGCTTGCGTGCAATTGGGATTCTCTTTAATTTAGATTTAATCTATATAAAGATAAGTCAGGCATAAGTCAGGCATAAGTCAGCTCTGTGTACACCTAGCTTTATATAGCCCTAACTCTATCAGAGATTAACTCCCATCGATCATACAACCCTGCACATGTTTTATTTATTTAGCTCTTGTTGTGATTCTGTGAATCCTACTCACAAATCAAACAAAAAATCTCTAAAAGTAACCCTAACCACCACCATACTCTTTTTTGCGTTAGCTGCGGTGTTTGGACAAGAACTCAGGGCCCAATTACCAGTAAAGAGTGATCATAGCACTTCTTATCTTACTCATGCTTCTTTAAAAGACGCAGCAATAGTGGCTGACGCCGATACACAGTCTGTACCGCCTATTCAGCGATTGGAATTAGATCGAATAACGGTTATTGCAAGCCCCTCATGGCAAACGCAAACCCCAGGTGCCGCAACCTATCTTGGCCTTGCTCGACTACAGCAATTCGATTACGCGAATGTGCATCGTGTATTGAGCCAGGTTGGAGGCGTGTATATGCAGGAGGAAGATGGATTTGGATTACGTCCCAACGTCGGGATGAGGGGTACTGGGGTTTCAAGAAGTGCAAAAATTACCCTGATGGAAGATGGAATTTTGGCAGCCCCCGCACCATATAGTGCCCCTGCAGCCTATTACTTTCCAACAATGGCTCGAATGGAGGGGCTGGAGGTGAGGAAAGGTTCTTCACAAATTAAATACGGGCCATATACTACGGGAGGGGCGCTTAATTTACTTTCGGCGCGTATCCCATTTGAGTGGAAGGGGGAAGCGAAACTAATGGCTGGAGGCTTTGGTAGTGAAAAGTTTAGTGTAAAGATTGGGGATACCCGTGGCCAATTTGGCTATGTTTTTCAGGGTTTAATGCAATCTAACGACGGATTTAAAGAGTTGCCTAATGGCATGGAGACCGGCTTTGACGTTCAAGACTATATTCTGAAGTTGCGGTTTCAATCCGATTCATCGGCCCCACGGTTTCAACGATTAGAGGTGAAAGCCGGATATTATGATGAGCTATCAAACGAAACCTATCTCGGGTTAAGCTATCAGGATTTTCAGGAAAATCCCTATTTGCGCTATGCTTCATCGGCCATTGACCAAATGAATGCCGATCAGTACCAATTAAGTGTTAAATACTTTACCCAATGGGCTTCGGGTTGGAATGCAAGTTTGACTGCGTATCAACAAGAAGTTAATAGGAATTGGTATAAGTTAGATAAGGTCATGGGGGTTAGCATAGGAGCCATTCTAGCCTCACCAGATGCCTACCCAGCAGAGTATGCTTCCTTGCGAGGTCAAAGTACAGGGAATGCTGATTATGCGTTAAAGGCGAATAACAGAGCCTACTACTCACGCGGAATCCAGGTACAAGCTTCGCAGCAATGGGGGTGGTCAGAGTCTAAAATGCGTCTGGAGCTTGGATTGCGTGTACATGCAGATGGAATGGACCGGTTTCAGTGGGTAGATGATTATCGCATGGAAGAGGGTGCCTTACTCTTGTCCAATGAAGGAATTCCAGGAACCGATAGTAATCGCTTAGAATCTGCTGTTGCTTGGGCAAGCTATACCCAATTAGAATGGATCCGTGGTAATTGGAGCCTTAGCCCAGGTATCCGAGTGGAGTATATTGGCCTGAGCCGTGAAGATTATGGCAAGGCGGATGTAGGCCGTTCAGGAAGCAGTTTGAATGTTACGGACAATACACTTTGGGCGGTCATGCCAGGGCTTGGTTTCACCTACGAATCATTCAATGGATTAAACCTATTTGGTGGGCTTCACAAGGGATTTGCTCCTCCATCACCAGGATCTTCAGAAGGTACAGACTCCGAGCAAAGTTTGAATTACGAGTTAGGGCTTCGATGGCTTAGCTCCACACGTTTTTCTATTGAGTCGGCTATCTTTTATAATGATTACTCAAATCTACTTGGTAATGATTTAGCTGCTGCAGGCGGTGGTGGTGGGACCGCACAGTTTAATGCGGGAGCCGTTAGAATTTGGGGATTTGAATGGGCTGGAAACTACGATTGGCTCATTCCTAACAGCACTATTAGAATGCCACTGAGTTTAGTGTATACCTTGACTGAATCTTCATTCAATTCTTCTTTTGATAGTGACTATGGGCCTTGGAGTGAGGTTAGTAAAGGAGATGCTCTGCCGTATTTACCGAAGCATCAATGGAGCCTTGGCTGGGGCTTAGTGGTAGATGATGTACAAGCCAATGTTAATTACCGGCATCAATCCGATATGCGAACGGAAGCAGGTCAAAGCGCCATTAACGCCGATAATGGCATTGAAGGGCATCATGTCATAGATGTAAGCATAGCCTATTCAATTAATACATGGTCTACCTTTCAGCTTCACCTGAGAAATGCATTGGATACTCGGTATGCCGTAGCAGCGCGACCAGCAGGCTACCGACCGGGTTTGCCTCGTATGCTAGAAGCCGGTATTAGGCTGGATTTTTAGGCTGCAAGTAAGGCTAGATTATGAGCCTAGTTAAATTTATGGTTACTTGTAACCGTGACTGAATTGAATGGGATGGTTCAATCCCCGTACTAAGCCGATAGGAAACATCACCCTGAATTTTCAACGAATATTGGGCTATGTACTTATTTAATCCAAAGGTATACTCTTCGACCGAGTTCACTTTATCCTGAATGCTAATATTAGGTTCTGTAACAGCTAATCGAAGGGCTAGTTCCATATTATTATGCAATAAATAACCGCCCTGAATACTATACCCATGCCCATCGAACACAGGTATTTCGGCTTCTAGGATTGGATCCTTGGTTGATCGTACTATCCACTCTCCCATAAAGGACCAGCCTTGGTATTTAAACATACCGTCAAGGTAGAGGGTAGAGATATCGGTAGTTAACTCATTGGGGAATACAGCTCCTCGTTGCCCTCGATTCGCATTGGCTAAAAGATTTACCTAGTTCATGCAGGTTGTACTCCTGATCAAAAAAATTGCATTTAAGTGTTGACTGGAGTGAAATATAATGTCTATATTTGCTCCTCACATTTTTATTCATGTGACAACTTCCTCGGTAGCTCAGTGGCAGAGCAATCGGCTGTTAACCGATCGGTCGTTGGTTCGAATCCAACCCGGGGAGCCAAGACTAAATGAAGTGCGAACTTTGAATTTTTTCAGAGTTCGCATTTTTTTTTGAGCCCTTCTCTTATGTCTTCCCATTCAGAAATAACATGTGGTCGCATACCTAATCTATTGGTAACTCACCACTTCCTTTACTAATTAAAGTCTATTATTTCTAAACTTCATTAATACTACAGAAGTTTATTTTATTTGTTCTCCTATATCATCATCAGTTTGACCTTCTCCATTAAAACTGGTCCAATCTAAAGTAGAAACTTCGGGCAATTATTTTAACTTGACTTAAACTATGACTGCCTTGAAAAAGACAAAATTGACAGAGCTCCAAGTGGTCTTTGCGATCGAGCAATCCGAAACTTAAGTATCTATAGGGTAGATCTGCAGGTAGATGTGTATTACAGAGCTTCGCCGATTACGTGATCTGGAGTTGGAGAATCATCAACGCTTTCATAGGGTAATTCTTTCGGGTCATGTCTCTTAGTGATTTGTCAGCTAACTTTATTCATGGTAAGTCTTATTTATTAAATAAAAAGTCAAATTAATCCCAGAAATCTCTACTTTTTACCAGTACGTAAAAGGGAAGCTAAATATAAGATGACAAAACCTTTCTAAGCTGTAATACGAATAATTTAAAAATACTTATTCAATATGAGTCGAGCCAATATTAGTTCAAGGATAAAAGAATGTGTACAGACTATATCTTATTGGGTCTTCATCTTATTGGTCTACGATATTATTCGCTATGCCGGAAATACAGTTGATTTTAATGAGTTCTGGGTAACGATAGAAGTAGTCATATTTGTGGGAATAGCTACAGGAATTTTTTACTATATCTTAGAATCCATCATGGATTTGGATTGGGCAAGAAGAAAAAGCTATGGCTTTCGGATTGGTGTAAAGTCTGGCTTGTTTACGGGTATATTCATCATTGATATACTTTTAGGAGCGGATATGCTAGCACTAATTAATCGGGTAGAAGTAGGTGAGGGCGTAATAGAGCTATGGAAAAATGGTATAATTTTATCGTTTTTGGTTTACTTTTTTACTGCAAGCACTTTTTTTTCATTTTGGAAAATAGTTAATGAAAACTTTGGCCCATCTGTATTTTGGAATTTGGTAGTTGGGCTATACTCTCCACCTAGGGCAGAAAAGAAAATATTCATGTTCCTTGATATGAGAGATTCTACGACAATAGCTGAAAAATTAGGATACACAAAATTTAGTAAACTGGTTCAAGATTCATTTTTAGATTTGAATTCGGTGATGGCCAAGTTTAATGGTGAAATTTATAAATATGTTGGTGATGAGGCTGTAATCGTGTGGGATTATGATAAGGGTCAATTCGAAAACGAAACAGTAAAGTTATTTTTTGACTTTCAACAAATCCTTCAAAGAAAAGCGGCCTATTATGAGCAAAACTATGGGTTGTTACCTGAATTTAAGGCTGGAATTCACGGTGGTGAGATCATTGTTGCAGAAGTTGGAGTTGAAAGAAAAGAAATTGCCTATCTGGGTGATGTAGTAAATACTACGGCCAGAATACAGGATAAATGTAACACCCTAAAAGAAAATTTTTTAGTGTCATCTATATTATATGATGACTTACTTCAAAAGGTACATTTTCATTATTCGCCCAAAGGTGAACACGTGTTAAAAGGCAAAGAAGATACAGTGGAACTTTATGGAATCAGTAATCCATTGATGTAACCATTAGACTTAAGAAATAGACACGGTCTACACATAGTTTGTCTGTCGGCTTCCCCTACCGATGTGATGGTGGTAACCACCCGCAGATAAAAAAACAGCTTGCTCATCATACCAAGTCATCACCTGAAACCCTAATAAGTCTCGGTAAAAACTCAAAGATCGATGAATATCGGAGACCTTAAGATGTATGTGCCCGACTTTAGTTGCCTCTGGGACTTGGTAGGTGGTAGACATAGTTCACAGTTATAGCTTTGTAGGAAGGTATTGAGATGTACCTTGTTAGGCCAAAAAATGCTAAAAAAACAGAGGAAATAGTAAGCTCACAATGGCCGCCCAAACGCCATAGACGGGCAAATAAACCCCCATGGCATGAAAAACAGATGAAAGCTCTGCTTTGGATTGAATAACCCCAATGATTCGATATCCAAAGTAACTAAGATGGCTGAGCATGAGCAGGTTCAACCCGAAAAGAGCCAGTCGATTAGCCGAGATTCCAAACTCAAACAGCCGTAGTCCAATAGCGCTCAAGGCCAGCAGATTATCGATGATGGCTATGGCGGCTAAACCAAAGAGCAGATAGAGCTGAAATGTACTGTTCTCCTCGTTTTTAAAGGAAAATAGGATGAGCGTCATCACGGCTAATAACACCATGTTGAAGATGAGCAGTACATCACGATCATTAAATATAGTTTCAGGCGCTTGAGGCAGCATTATTGAAAAAATGAGTAAAAGTAGAAAGGCTGGTGGCGTAAAAAGTTTGGCAATAATTGGGGATATTTTGCTGGTCAAATCTCGGTTGTTATGCACCAAATACAACGCCAAAACGGGAATTGCTCCCAAACCCCAAAGGGCAATTTTCTCAAAATAGAAGTCCTCGATACGATAGCCGATTAGTTCAAATAGTGCGATGGTGATGGCTGAGAATAGCAGTAAACTCAAGCCTAGTAATCCCCCCATAATGACCACTTCACCGTTAAACCTAATGAAATCGATTCGCTTAGTGCTGATCTTCCAATCTTCGCCTAGGTAGGCTCTGGCAAAGACAAACCAGACCAGTATGGGGATATGAAAGCAAGCCAGTACGAGAGCAGTGTCGTCTAGGGTGCCGGGCAATAGGTTACTATAGAGCACCAAAGCTGTTGCAACCGCTAAAAGTGTCCAGTGAAGTCTGGTGGCTAGTTTAGACACAAATAACGAATAACCTAAGAGGGCGGGCAGGAGAATGGACCCTATATTTCTAGGGAAAAAAGCATCCTCGTCAATGCCAAAGAATAGGGGGATTTTGAGTATAAGACCGGTGAGTAAGGCGAGGCCAATAACCACCCATATTTCCTTTGGATTACCCCATGAAATTTTTCGGGTTAACGCAGAATCTTGCTCGCTATAGCGAATGGATTCATTGGATTGAGCATCATCTGTCATGATATACTACGAATAGATTTGGTTAGAAGGTATACGTGAAGGAATAACGGCCTTAATTAATAAAAAGTACTTTGTATTTAAAAGTACATAAAATCAGGCAGGGATCCTATTATTTACATTGCGAAAATTCAATTTCCTAGCTTATAATTTTTAGCTCGTTATGTATATTCTATTTAGTTATGTTCAATGCGAAACATCAGGTTTCTGATGGTCAATTTTTATCAATTATTACGGAATCATGAAAACTACGTTATTCTCTTTACTCCTTAGTATAACCTCTTTTAGTCTCCTTGCCCAAGTTACCCCCGAATGGATGCGTTACCCCAGCGTTTCTCCAGAAGGCACAACCATTGCATTTGTCTATCAAGGAGATATATATACCGTTGGAGTAGAAGGAGGAGAGGCTCAAAGGCTTACCTTTCAACCCGAAATGGATGTACAACCTGTATGGAGTCCAGACGGTCAAACTATCGCTTTTGCCTCTGAGCGTCATGGTAATTTTGATGTGTATGTGATGGATGCCAAAGGAGGGGAGGCAACTCGTTTGAGTTATCATTCCAATAATGAAATGCCTCTTAGTTTTTCAGCGGATGGGCAACTCATTTATTTTGACGCTCATCGCTTGGATAATTCGGCTAATAGGGAATACCCCACCTCTAGCCACACTGAATTGTATTCGGTACCGGCTCAAGGGGGAGGTATTTCACAGGTTTTCAGTTTGCCCGTGAAGGCGCTAAGTGAACGGGATAATAGGGGGTTTTTATACGAAGATATGCCAGGGAGAGAAGATGCATGGAGAAAACATCACCAGTCGGCCGTTACTCATGATATTTGGCTGTACAACCGATCCGAATCCAGTCATACAAAATTAACGGACTTTGTTGGTGAAGATAGGAACCCAGTTTGGAACGGGGATGGCACAGCATTTTATTTTTTGAGTGAGCGTTCTGGAACGTTTAATGTGTTTAAGCAGAATCTTGCGAGTAGTCAGGTAGAACAACTTACCTACTTTGAAACACATCCAGTCCGCTTTTTAAGTGCAGCCACCACGGCCAGTGGTGATGAGATATTGGTGTTTGGGTATCACGGTGAGCTTTTTACCATGCAATTGGGTCAGCAGCCCTCTAAGGTGCCAGTCACGATACGAACCCAGCAGGTGACCAGTGGGCAAGAGCGAATTATGATCAATGGTGGGGTATCGGAAATGGCCATTAGTCCTAATGGCAAGGAAATGGCGTTCATTGCTCGTGGGGAGGTATTTGTGACCTCATTGGATGGTTCATTGACCAAGAGATTGACCTCAACTCCAGAGAATGAACGGTTTGTTGAATTTAGTCCGGATGGGAAATCGGTGGTCTATGCGTCTGAACGAAACGGAAAATGGAGTATTTTTCAGACCAAGGTGGTGCGTGCGGAGGAACCATTTTTTTACGCGGCTACTTTGTTGCAGGAGGAGGCGTTAATTAGCAACGAAAAAGATAATTATCTACCTAAGTTTTCTCCCGATGGATCACAAATTGCTTTTGTGGAAGATCGAAGAACCATTAAAGTGCGGAATATAGACAGTGGGGATGAGGTAGTGTTATTGGACGAAACGCAACTTTTTCATATGCGCGATGGGGATAAATATTTTACTTGGAGCCCAGATAGTAAATGGTTGTTAGTGGAGTTTGACCAACTTCTTAATAACGCGGATGTCTATCTGTTAGACGCTTCTGCTAAGCAAGAGCCTAAAGCGTTGGTAAATAGTGGATACTATGACCGTATGCCGAAGTGGGTACAAAATGGTAAGCAGATGATCTGGATGAGCAACCGAAACGGTCTTAAAAGTTATGCTACTAGTGGCAGTACAGAATATGATATCTATTCTATGTTTTTTACCCAAGAAGGGTGGGATGAATTTAATTTAAGTGAGGAGCAATATAAGCTCAAGAAGGCCATTGAAGAAGCGCAGTCTGAGCAAGAAACTGATGAGGAGAGTAGCGTTGAAAAAGAGGCAAAGAAAATCTTAGAAAAGAGAAATAGTAAGGCTAAAAATGTGGTTAAAGGCGCGGCGCAAGTTATTCAACAGCGCAAAGACAAAGAGGTAGAGGAACTGCAATTTGACTGGGACAATCTAGAGGACAGAGTTGCTAAATTAACCATTCACTCCTCTCGAATGAGCGATGCCGTACTGAGTAAGGATGGCAGCACCTTATATTATTTAACCCGCTTCGACGGAGGCTACGATTTGTGGAGTACCAAATTAAGAAGCAGAGAAACTAAAGTTGCTATATCGCTGGATGGATCTTCTGGGGAGCTAATGTGGGACAAAGATCAGGAACAATTGTTCTTGCTTAGCGGTGGTCGCATAACAAAGTTGGATCCAGAAAAAGGTACAAAAACAACGGTAACTATTGCCTCTGAAACCTCCATAGATGCCCATCAGGAACGCTTGGCAATGTTTGATCACATCGCCCTCAGAACCTCTAAAATATTTTATGAACCTACTTTTCACGGTGTTGATTGGCCTATGATGGTTCAGGAGTACCGTACGAAAGTAGATGACCTAGGCCATGATTATGAGTTTGCTGAGTTAATCAGTGAACTCGTTGGGGAGCTAAATGTGTCGCATGCAGGTGGGCGTTACCGAGGAGTTTCTGGGGGGGATGAAACTGCATCCTTAGGTATTTTTATGGACTATACGCACAAGGGTGATGGCATCAAGATAAGTGAGCTTGTGCAAGGAGGGCCATTGGATAAGGCTAGCTTAGAGGTTGAAGTAGGAGATATTATCCAAAAAATTGACGGTGAACCGGTAATAGCCGATAAAGACTGGGCGACGTACTTGAATCACAAGGCTGGAAAAATGCTTTTATTAACCCTAACTGATGATTCGGGTAAAAATGAGCGAGAATTTACTGTGTTGCCCATTACTCAGGGAGCGTTTAATGGCCTTTTATACAACCGCTTTGTGGAGATTAATGAACAAGAAGTACTCGATCGTAGTAATGGACGCCTAGGTTACGTTCACATTTCGGGTATGGGAGATCGTCAATTTCGAGATGTCATAGATCGTATGCTTGGTAAACATTACGATAAAGAGGCCATCGTTGTAGATGCCAGAAACAATGGAGGTGGCGACTTAGTAGCCGACTTGCAAATGTTCTTTACGGGTACTCGGTTTTTGACCTATGCCACCGAGCAAATGGTCGTGGGAGGGGAGCCTACTTCGCGTTGGACCAAGCCCATTATCGGTTTATTTAATGAGGACATGTATAGTGATGGGCATTGCTATGCGAGCGCCTTTTCGGATTTGAACTTAGGGACCATGGTTGGCACTCCTGTGCCAGGTACCTGTAGTTTTGCAGGCTGGGAAGGGCTGCCCAACGGAAGCGTCTGGGGTGTGGTACCGGTGAGTGCAAAAAACAAAGCGGGGGAATGGTTAGAAAATAACCAAACCATGCCGGATATATTTGTTCAAAATGATCCAGCTGTAGTGACTTCCGGCCGCGATGAACAATTAGAAGCGGCCATTGAACAGATGCTAATAGAATTAGAGCAGTAGTAGGAGTTACCGTAACAGTAGGAATAGCTCATTTTGCTCTATAACGAAGAGGTCTTGCTATCCTACTTGTCCTTTTACTTCGCTCATTAGGTACAGCATTTCAGTGGCTATTTGTTCACTTCGCTGGTCATAGGTAGTAGATTCAAAAGGGGTTCCGTCCGATATCTTAGGATCTTCATAGGTAATGGCATGTCGTTTACTTGCACCTACTACAATAGGGCATGCATCATCCGCTTCAGAGCAGGTCATAACAGCTATATAGTTGTCCTTAGGATTCGGTGGCTGATTATACACCTTTGAAAAGCATCGCTCGGGTGGGTGTTCGTTTGAATACCGGACTAGATAAACCGGATTGTATTCGGCACTATTGGACTCGATATTGACTTGAAATCCCGCACGAGTTAGAGCTGCAATAGTATTAGGGTGCATTGCGGTGGCTTGTGTTCCGCCAGAGTAACACTCTAACACGGGAAGCTTTAGATGATTTGCCATTACACTTGCCCATATATGGGCAAGGTGGCTACGGCGCGAATTATGCGTACAAATAAAATTCAACTGAGGTGTTTTTTTCTCGGCTATTTCTGCTGAAATGTCTTTTGAAAGTGGAAGTAGCAGGTTTTTACGATCTTTTGGTACATCGTCAATTCTTGAACTGCAGGTTAGAATGTAGCTAGTCAATTTTGGGAGCACGATATGTATTGCAAAAGGGTTAAAGTTCTTTTTGGTGATGTAGTCAACGGCCCTAGGCTGTTTAAATACAGGTCGTCAATGGTTGATAACTGGTTGATGATAGTTGATGATGTTTTAAGACTTTTAATATACGGAAGCGAATGATTTCGTATTTTAAGCCATTATTAAATGACTATGCAAACAAGGAATTACAAAGAAAATTTAAAGCAGTTTTTATGAATAAAGAGCAATCTACTTCAGCCTCAGGTGATGTAAGTTATAAGGTTAATGGAGAGGCGAAATGCCCGGTAACTGGGCTTGGCTCGGTTGGAAGTGCATCAACCGGTCCTGCGATGCATAAAGCCGCAGGTAAAGGCCCATCTAACAGAGAATGGTGGCCCAATCAGCTAAGTCTACACATATTACGACAACATTCAAACCTCTCAAATCCTATGGATGAGGGTTTTGACTATGCCGAAGCTTTTGAGTCCTTACCCTATGAAAAGGTAAAAAAGGATATTTTTGATGTAATGAAGGATTCACAAGAGTGGTGGCCTGCGGATTATGGGCATTACGGACCATTCTTTATTCGTATGGCTTGGCATAGCGCAGGGACCTATCGTATAGCCGATGGTAGGGGTGGTGCAGGAGCTGGAACGCTTCGGTTTGCACCATTAAATAGCTGGCCTGACAATGCCAACTTAGATAAAGCTCGATTGTTATTGTGGCCCATTAAACAGAAGTATGGAAAGGCCCTATCCTGGGCAGATCTAATGATACTTACAGGTAATTGTGCATTAGAATCTATGGGTTTTAAAACCTTTGGGTTTGCTGGTGGGCGCGAAGACGTTTGGGAGCCAGAGGAAGATATTTATTGGGGATCAGAAGCCGAGTGGCTGGGCGATAAGCGATATTCTGGAGACCGTGAGTTAGAAAATCCCTTAGCTGCTGTGCAAATGGGGCTCATTTATGTAAACCCAGAAGGTCCTAATGGGAATCCTGACCCAATTGCCGCGGCGCGCGATATTCGGGAGACTTTTGCTCGAATGGCAATGAACGATGAGGAAACGGTAGCATTAATTGCAGGTGGTCATACATTCGGGAAAAATCACGGAGCGGCTAATCCTGATGAATATGTTGGTGATGAGCCCGCAGGGGCACCAATAGCCGAACAAAGTCAAGGGTGGAAAAATAGTTTTGGCACAGGTAATGCCGAATACACGATTACTTCCGGATTAGAAGGTGCCTGGACAAAAACTCCAATCAGTTGGGACAACAATTATTTTGAAAACCTTTTTGAATATGAGTGGGAGTTAACCAAAAGTCCAGCTGGAGCACATCAATGGGTTCCCAAAAAGAAGGGGGGCGAGGGGGAAGTGCCTGATGCGCATAATGCGGATAAATCACATCAACCAGTGATGCTAACCACTGATTTATCGCTGCGCTTTGACCCTATTTATGAGACGATTTCCCGTCGCTTCTACGAAAATCCTGATGAGTTTGCCGATGTCTTCGCACGAGCATGGTTCAAATTGACCCACCGGGATATGGGGCCTATTGCTCGGTATAAAGGCCCTGAAGTGCCTGAAGAGGTGCTTATTTGGCAAGATCCAGTGCCAGCAAGAGACTATGAGCTTATTGCAGAAGAAGATATTGCAGAGTTGAAGAAAGCAATAGCCGATTCAGAGCTGAGTATCAGTCAATGTGTAACTACTGCCTGGGCTTCTGCTTCTACCTTCCGAGGCTCGGATAAGCGCGGTGGTGCAAACGGAGGGCGTTTACGATTAGCCCCTCAAAAGTATTGGGCGGTGAACAATCCCGCGGAATTGGATAAAATTCTGGACATGCTCACGACGATAAAGGATGATTTTGATGCCAAGCCAGGGAATAAAAAGATATCGATGGCCGACTTAATTGTACTCGCTGGAGTCGTGGGTGTTGAACAAGCGGCCGAACAGGCGGGCGTTCCTACTCAGGTACCATTTACTCCAGGCAGAACCGATGCGGAAATGGAACATACCGATGTGGCATCTTTCTCAGTGCTCGAACCAGAAGCGGATGGCTTCCGAAACTATACCAAAGCACGCTACACGGTCTCAGCTGAGGATATGTTGGTGGATAAAGCACAACTATTGACCTTAACGGCGCCTGAAATGACCGTACTTTTGGGGGGAATGCGCGTATTAGGGGCCAATCATGATGGTTCGAAAATGGGTGTATTCACCGACAGGGTGGGTGTGCTTAGCAACGATTACTTTGTGAACCTTCTGGATTTAGGTACGCGGTGGGAATCCGTTGATGAGTATGATGAGCATTTTCATGGATACGATCGAAAGACCGGTGAAATGAAGTGGATGGGTACTCGGGTCGATTTAATAGCCGGATCTAATACGGAGCTCAGAGCCATTGCTGAGGTGTATGCTGCGCAGGATGGCCACGAAAAAATGGTTCGGGACTTTGTTAAGGCTTGGGCCAAAGTCATGGATTTGGATCGTTTTGATTTGAACAAAAGCTGACGGTGTGCTTAGTGTTGAAACAGACACTACATGTATCTGATGAAGGGTTCATCGCTTGAGCGGTGAGCCCTTTTTTTATTTATCGAATGCTGTTGTTCCATAGTGTGTAAGGTGAACTAAACTTTTTGTAATGTAAGCATGTCATTTTGTAATGTTTTATTGACATTATGTAACGTGTTATGTACTTTGTTAGAGTAAACACTATTAACACTTTTACTATTATGACCAATCGAACAAAACAACTCGCTTACTGGACTCTGAGCTGGGTAGCAAGTACGGCACTAGCTACTTTTGGACCTGTTTTTATTTGGGGGGATGTTAAGCTTTTAACAACAATTGCGTTGCTGCTCAATGTTGGAATAGGAATAATCATGATCATCGCAAATAGGAATCTTTTCAAGGAGTACGATGAGCTTCAAAAGGATATTCATCTAAAAGCGATGGGTATTACATTGGGGCTTACCATGGTTTTTGGAATTGCCTATTCGTTAATGGACGTCACAAATCTAATCTCGGGAGATGCTGAAATTTCACTCTTAGTAGGCGCAATGGGGATTATATATTTACTAAGTGTCCTTAAAATGAATCGCTATTATGCCTAATACCCCAAAAAGTAACATGCTCAATCAGGTCAAACTTTACCGAGTCAAACTCAATTTAACTCAAGAAGCCTTAGCGCGGGCAGTAGGGGTCTCTAGGCAGGCAATCAACGCCATTGAAACTGGAAAATTCAGTCCAAGCCTAGAAACAGCCTTCCGCATAAGTAAACTTTTTGGGGTCGCTATCGAGGAAGTATTCGAACTGGTTGATGAGTAAGCACCCCTTTCGGCGATGGTCTATATAAGGAATGGATCATTATTTATTCCAGAGTGCATCCATGTCCTCCAATTCTAACCCTTTGGTCTCTTGAACCATTTTAGCAATAAATACTACCGACACAACAGCAAAGAACGCATAGATGCCGTACGCGCCAGTTAGTCCTATTCCAGTAAGAAGTATTGGGAAACTTATGGTAATACCAAAGTTTGCCAGCCATTGAGCTAGTCCAGCAATAGAAAGCCCGGACCCTCGCATTTGATTCGGGAACATTTCACCCAACATTACCCACATAACAGGCCCCCAAGAGCCATTGAAGAAAGCTACGTATAAGTTAGCGGCAATTAATGCTACGGTCCCATAGGGATCAGGCAAGCTTATTTGACCTTCGGCATTGGTGAACGCATTTGAAAATGCAATGCTCATAATGGTAAGGGTTATTACCATCCCAACAGATCCCCAAAACAGTAGTGGTTTACGCCCAATTTTATCTACTAAGGCAATAGAAATTGCAACAGCACCAATACTTACTGCTCCAGATATAACATTAATCATTAGGGCATCACCTTCAGAAAATCCAACCGATTGCCAAAGAACGGCACCATAATAGAATACCACGTTGATCCCAACGAGCTGCTGGAAGGTTGCTAAGCCCAAGGCTACCCAGACTATTGGGTGAACTTTTCTTGTACTTTTGACAATTAAATCGGTTAGAGAAGGTGCTTTTTGATCTTGTAATGATTCTTGGATTTTTGCAAGTTTGGCCTCAATTTCTTCCTCGGAAAATAATTTTTGTAGCACGGATTTAGCCTCATCTATCTTGCCAACAAGTACAAAATACCGTGGACTTTCGGGGATGAAAAAGAGTAAGAAGAAAAATAGAAAAGCGGGTACCAACTCAACCCAAAACATCCACCTCCATGTGGCATACCCCAACCAGAACTCAGCTTGGGTGGAGCCTGCGATTTCGGCAAGAAAATAGTTACTCACGAATGCTAAAAATAGACCTATAATAATGGCTACTTGTTGGATAGAAGATAATCTACCTCTGAGATGAGCCGGAGCAATTTCACTAATGTATGCCGGTGAGAGTACCGAAGCCGCACCTACTGCTAGGCCACCAATAATACGGTAAATAACAAATTCTAACGAGCCTTGTGCAATACCACTACCAAAGGCTGAGATAATGAAAAATGCGGCGGCAACGATTAGAATGGATCGCCGTCCAAACCGATCGGCCATTCTTCCAGCAAAAAAGGCGCCAATGGCACAACCTAAAAGCATTGAGGCTACGTTAAAGCCCGTACCTGCACTGCTAGAATTAAAGCTTTCCTGAAGCCCATCGACCGTTCCATTTATGACCCCACTATCAAATCCAAAGAGTAAACCACCCAGAGTGGCGACTAGGGTTATTGCAGCTATATAAAACGAATGATTTTTTGCCATAATAGAACGTTATTTATTGGTTAGTGAGTGTTACATCTACCTAAGGAAAGGGGGTAGATATGTAGGTATTACCTGATTTAGTCATTTAGAGTAATACTAAATCAGCTAATAGGATACATAAAGTACATTATTTTTCTTTCCAATACCTTTGAATATCAAAACCTTCTTTCACTAATATAGCATGAAGTATATCATGACTTTTCATCGGTATAATATTTCTAGGTAAATGCTTTAGTAAAGGATGTTCAGGATTGTCTAATTCAACGTAGATAGGTGCATGGGTATTTTTTCGCATAATACGGCTAACCACATGTAAAGTTTTGACATCCGGGTCGGTAAAACGGATATTTTCAAAAACAAAAATGGCAGAAGCCGCTTCTATGTTTGCCATAATCTGTACTTCCGGGCTTACTGGAACACCCTTTATAAAGTGACAATCCGGGTAAGGTCTGGTTTCTATGAGTGAACCAATTACTACTCTATCTATGTCTCTGGTTTTTTCATATCCCCTGAGAGCATGGATTAATTCGTCTGCATATGCGGTGTACTCACAAATGACAATATGCTTATTACCTTTGTAAGGTAATAAGCCCCTTTCTTCTTGGGAGAATCTTTTTTTGACCCACTCAAGAATGAGTGAAATAGTATGAGTGTATCCAAAAATCCCTATAACAATGGCGATAACACCGGCGACTCGCCCCAAATCGGTGCTAGGAGTAATATCACCATAGCCAACGGTGGTAGATGTGACAACCCACCACCAAATAACATCCGTAAAGTTATCTATTTCATTTTTACCCTGCTCAGCTACCCAGAATAAAATGGTGGTTCCAACAAAACTCAGCACAAATAAACGTAGTAGAAACCAAAGTTCTTTTTTTAAATTGGTGTCTAGATTGAACATTTCGGTAATATTTTTAGACAATACAGATAGATTAACTTGATATGTTTATGTAATGAGATGAAAGTACAAAATAAAATACTTATCACAAGGGTGACAGAAATTGACATAGTCTCTGATTACATTCTCTGATAACATCAATCTAAGCACAATAATCGGACTACACTAATTAGTAACTCTTACTAAGTCAACCATCAAAGCACTTTCTATGGCTTCAAGTATCTATCTATTTATACCGCTATTACTTCTACAACTACTCACCTTCTTTTACATTTGGCGATTACATAAGGAGAATTCTTCCTTGGATTCTGACCTGTTTCATAAACCGATGCTTGAGAAATTACAATCGTATGAAAAAACGTTAAGGGATGAATTTTCTAGGATACGAACCGAGAATGCCCAAGCCGCTCAAGTTCAACGTTCCGAGCTAGAAGCAAAACTAGATAAGTTTGAGGCGACTCAAAAACAAACGGTAACTGACCAAAGTAATTTACTCCGAGACAAACTGGCCGAAGTCATTGTAAAGCAGGAAAAACTCAACGAGGATGCAGAAAAGAGAATTAAAGAGGTAAAAAAGACAGTGGAAGATCAACTCAAAGAAATACGTGAGGACAATTCGAAGCGACTTGAGGAAATGCGAAAAACGGTAGATGAAAAATTAGAGGAAACCCTGCAAAAACGTTTAGGCGAATCGTTCAAATTGGTATCTGAGCGCCTAGAATTGGTTCATAAAGGTCTGGGTGAGATGCAGCAACTTGCTACTGGAGTAGGGGATTTAAAGAAAGTCTTAGATAATGTAAAAACTAGAGGTGTTTTAGGGGAGTACCAACTGGGAAATATACTTGAACAGCTGCTTACTCCTGATCAGTATGCTAAGAATGTGGCAACCAAAAAAGATAGTCAGGGGCATGTAGAGTTTGCGGTTAAATTACCTGGTAAGAATTCAGATGAACCCGTTTGGATGCCCATAGACTCAAAATTTCCTATTCAGAGTTATGAGGTGCTCCTTAATTCGTATGAGAATGGGAATCCTAAAGAAATAGAGCAGGCTCAGAAAATACTGCTTAAGACAATAGAAGGATTTGCTAAGGATATTTCTGAGAAATATGTGAATCCGCCGTACACGACTGATTTTGCGATTTTATTTTTGCCCATTGAAAGCTTATATGCCGAAGTATTACGACATCCAGGTCTATTTGAGTCGTTACAACGCAAATATAGAATCACCATAACCGGGCCAACTACCCTTTCTGCTTTGCTGAATAGTTTGCATATGGGTTTCCGTACGCTGCAAGTTCAACAACGAAGTAGTGAAGTGTGGAAAATTTTAGAATCGGTTAAGACGGAGTTTGGTAAGTTTGCCGCTCATTTGGAAAAAGTTGATAGTGATTTTGCAAAAGCCCATAAATCGCTACAAACCTTACGAAGTACACGCACGAATGTATTAGAACGCAAACTACAAGATATTGCTCAACTTGAGGAACCTATAAAGACGCTTCCGGCTGCATCAACCAGTGAGGGTTTACAGAATGAAGGTTCTTCTAAAGACTTTTGATGTAGGAAGTTCGTATGGTCGACGCTCGTTCGCCTATTTCGGTCCAAGCTACGAGCAACCCATCGCCAAAGGAGCTAAGTTGAGGGAATCCACTGCTTCTGGAAGCTTCCATATCATCTAAAATTATGGCTTGTGCGATGGATCCGTTTCGCATTACCTGCTTAATGTGCAATTTTGCTCCATCTTCGTGTCGTTCAACGTAGCTAACCCAAGCCGATTCTTCATTATGCATCACAATGTCTACACGGCCTAAAGGCTGGTTTTCCGATAGCAAAATAGCGTCATTAAAGGTTTTTCCGTAATCATCGGAGAAGGCCAGTTTAACACGAGGAATATTATCTGCTCCGGTAAACCATAAAGCAGCTGTGACGCCGGAATGGAAAGCAAGTTGGGGGCCATTGACTGGGCAGGCTGCGATTTGCCAACCGTCATTATGCACCGTGTTAGGAGTATCCCAAACACCATTTTCATATCTAGAGACGTAGAGATCTCGTATCTCGTCACTGCTTCTATTCCGGTAGGCGGCTATTAAACCACGGTCTGTTTTTACTAAAGATGTATTGCAACAGTCACAAACGGCATTGTCGATTAGATGTGATTCAATAAGTTCACCATCCCTGCCTAATAATGCACCTCTAAGTGTCATAGCAGTGGCTAATTTTGTATCTACATGATCGGAATCCATAGAATGTTCGTTATGATCCATGCTACCATGATCCATTTCCTCATGATCCATGCCACCAGTATTTCGCCCGTCTAACCAGATCGCATAAAATGTAGAGCTATCCATAGGTTGCATACTTACAAATCCATGTTCTGTGTTGGTATTATCGGTGTGGGGCACAAAAGCTGTATGTTCAAATGCTACCTGACCATTTTGACCGTTGGCCTGATCAGTTATTTGGGTCGTAAATTTATCTTGTATGGGTTGAATGGTTACGTGATAGGAATAGGGTGATCCAGGCACTTTATCTAACCAGTGAGCGGCCATAGGATCGCCGTTTAACCCAATTACGGAAGGAAAATCGGCCCAGTTGACAAACCAATCATCCGATTTTGCCACGGAAGTATATGAAGACCACTGAAGGTCATCTGCGTTTTCGGTATTACTCGGCGGTGTTAAGGTAGCTATACGTAGCTCGGCTACCTCACCTATCTTGTGGATCCAACTCATGTGAACGGTACCCGTGTTATCTGTAAATAGACGCGGAAAGGTACTGTTTAGGGAACTGGGGTTGTCAACAGATACCTGTTCTATAGATGGTTTAGAACACCCCCAAAAGCTCATTAGAAGTATATTTAAAAGGGCGACTTGGCTGTAGCGTTTGAACTGTTTCATAGGGAGAATCTCCGATTGTGGCTAAGTAAAAATTTATATTCGTTCAATGGTCTCTCCACAACGAAGCATCATCGCTCCATAGTAGGGATTGTTAATTTCTTGTTCTCGGCTTAACCAATAAGCACCTTTACCTTCATTTGCCATTGGACAAAATTGGACAAACAGTACATCATCACGATCAAGCCCTTTTATAAAATCAATGTAAAGTCGTGAAAATGCAACAAAAGAAGTCCGTGAAGTTGTAACATCGGTCGAACCAGCAAGAGTTTGAGCCGTTTGGGTTAGAAGCTCTAGAGTTGAACTGCCTTCTGTTACTTCTGGTACCCAGCTTTTTATCATAGTTGATAGGTTGTTCATTTTCCCTGTAATAGCATTAAAGTCACCTGCAATGAGTCCGTCTTTAATTTCAAGATAAAGGGCTAAGGAAGAATCTATTTCAGCACTCTGCGGTATCTTAAAGTAGGAGGTACTTCGGTTCGTGTTGGTGTGAGTAGACATCCCCATTTCTGCAGGGATATTGATGACCGTTGATGCATCGGAATGGCTGTGTTGAGCCATGTTGTCTAAGCCTTTTAATTGGGAAGCTGCGTCAATAACGAAGGTGCCCGCACTCACGATCAAATCTCCTTTATTTAAACCAGAATGAACCACCACTATTTCCCCTATTTCAGGGCCTAAATAAATAGGTCGCAACTCATAAAAAGATCCAGCATCTGTTTCCACTACTAAATACACAAAGCTACGCTCACCCGTCCATAAAACAGCAGATTTTGGGATATACATTACCTCTGACGAGTTATAAGGTACTACTAAATTACCCGATAACAATTGATTGGGGCGTAGTTTCAGATCTTCATTTTCCAATGTAATTCGCACTTTAGCAGTGAACAGCGTTGGATCAAGTTGAGGATCGATATATTCGATCAAACCTCTCATAGCAGCTCCGTTACTATTGGCACGTACTTTATGAAATAACTTCCATTGAATTTCTTGTCCGGTCTTGAGGTAGGGAAGCTGATGTTCATAGGCATCTAACACAAGCCATACCTTACGATGATCATTGATTGAAAATAACGCCTCACCTTGATTTATATATTGCTCTGGGAGTACGTTAAGGCCATGTACATAGCCACTAGCTGGTGCCCTGAGTTCGATGTTTATCGTAGGCCTTTTTGTCTGTTTTATCTTAGAAATATCCTCTTCACTAAAACCTAAACGTTCTAGTTTAGTTTGTGCAGACTCAATCAAATTGACCCTTGAGGGATTATTTTCAATAAGTGTGAGAAATTCTTGCTGGGCGGTAATCATTTGTGGAGAGTAAAGTGTAGCCACAACCTCTCCCTTTTCAACGTATGCCCCTTCAAAATTGACAAGAAGTTGATCAATCCTTCCTGCAATATAGGTTGACATTCGTACCGATTTTGTTGGATCTAGTTCTATTTTTCCAGGCAATTGTATCTCGAGATTGACTAAACCAGATTCAACTTGAACTGTTTGTAGGCCCAGATTTTCATTCACAGAACGGCTTAGGTGTAACGAATTAGTATGTTCTAAAGCTGTTTGTGCACTATCAGGGGCAGTATTTTGGTCTAGAATTAAATCCATTCCACAAATAGGGCAATTTCCAGGTTCTGTCTGCCGTACCTCAGGGTGCATACTGCAATAATAGGTCTCAGTCGATTCCGAATGATCATGGAGCTCAGTATCGTGAGTCTCATTTGTATTATTTGGCAAAGGCGCGTCCACTTCACCACAAGCTTGAAAAGTAAGCAAGAAAAAAAAGAGCAGGTAGCCTAGGTATTTTTGTTTCTTCATAAGTCTAAAGTTGAGATTATGTTATTTATTAAATTCTATTGATAGCGGACTCAAAACACTTTGAGCCATCATTTTGGTTAAAAATTCATTCTCCTGATGTTGGAGTAATTCTGTTTTGAGGCGTAGTTTTCTATTCAAATACTCAAAATATCTACTCAAGTCGCCTTGTTCTGCCTCAATAGCTTGTTGCTCCAAGGAAAGTAATTCGTCGATAATGGCCATTTGAGCAGCTATTTTGGTTTGTTGTATTTCATTAATCTCGAGGCTAGTAATCCATCGTTCAAGTGCCGTCTTAACTTCAATTAGGTGCGCTTGTAAGCGGTAATCACTAACGGACAATTCAGATGCTTTCGATTGAATAGCGGCTCTTTTTCTCTTTTGGGCTATTGGAAGGCTAAATGAAACTTTTGCAAGAACAGCATCTTTACCATTATTCTGAATGCCAACTTGTCCAGGCTTTTCTGCAATACTTATATAGTCTAGCCCGACACCAAGGCTTGGATAGCGACTCAATTCAGCTGAGTTAAGGTCCAGTTTTTTTGATTCTACGATAGCTTGTAATCTCTGTATCCCGGGACTTTTAAGCAGATGTATTGCACTAGAATCATCGCCCATGGAAGTCCCATTATGATTTGTTGAATAGGTCCATTCGGCTTGGGGATCAAAACCATCAAAACCATCAAAACCATCAAAACCATCAAGTCCATCAACTATATTACCCGAATCAATATTAGTTTCCAGCCTCTCTGGATAGATAAGTGAATCAGTA
>ERZ891134.207-NODE-207-length-52393-cov-12.601418_pt1 | contig 52393 bp, 47 predicted proteins | sample MGYA00520888_ERZ891134 | MGnify/ENA primary metagenome ERZ891134 (study PRJEB32303, sample SAMEA104408692) | aquatic metagenome | biome: Brackish water; feature: Coastal; material: water | place: Baltic Sea | collected 2014-10-23 | depth 10 m ... | reverse complement strand
GGCGGAGGAGGTGGCGGAGGAGGTGGCGGAGGAGGTGGCGGTGGAGGAGGTGGCAGAGGAGGTGGCGGTGGAGTAGGGTTATAACAATCCGAATACTCAATTGTGCCAAAATTACCCCAACCTAGAGGTGTCGGTGATATGCATGTACTACAATTTCCTAGTCCATCAACACAATTATCGTAGCCTCCCCAATAGGGATCATTCATCCACTGCCCACCATTAGGCTGAGGCGTCCATACCCACTTACATTGTTCTCCACATCCGTCAGACTGTATGCGGAAAAGAGGTTCCATTTCCTAACTCCTTAAAATAAATTATACGCAGCCGCTACAGACTACAGTTAAGTAATCTGTGCTCATAATTTGACTATTTCTATGAGTAAGTTCTACTTTCAAAATAGCTTCAGTATTTTCCATAAGATTAAATAACATATTAAATTGTCCACCGGCATCATCTAATGGTTGAGTAGAGTCATTAGGAGCATAATATTTACCAAAAGATACTGTTCCTGTTACAGGAGTGATCGATACGTTCTTTAAAGAATCACTAATAATCTTATAGTCATATAATTCCCCAAGCCTAGCATCTCTAACATCTACAACTAGATTATTTGTTTCTTGACAGCATTGTAGTGCTAACTGTTTAAGTGGAGCATCAACAAACTTAACAGTTGCATACGGATCGCAATCTGGTAAACAATCTATACAGTGCATTTTAAATAAATCTTCTGCGCCCAGACCGTTATAACTAATAGGTTCTATTTTAACTTTTATGGCGGAATATACATTGAAATCTTCTGTTTTACATGGGTGATAATTTATATCTTCATATATTTTATAATCCAATAAATTGGTTTGGTCTAAATTACCAGTTTCTTTAGAAAAAGTAATCTCTGCTGGTATTTCCATCTTTTGGTGAGTAGCTAGAAATTCTCCGGAAATTGCATTAACATACGTAGGCCAATTACTTAATGAAGATTCAAAGTTATAACTATAAGTTTCTCCGCACGTTAAACCAGTAACACAAACGGTAACGAATTGTTTATTATTATCTTTTCCTACTAAATTAGTATCAGATATAGGTTCTATTCCGACATTGCTACAATTTGCAACACTAGCTGTACTGGAGCAAGTATTAGAAAATGATCCTCCAAATTCTGGCAATGTAATTGGAAGATTTGCAGAACTTCTCATAATAAAATAGTAAGATTCTCCCGGATCTAATTCTGTTAAAGTAGAATCTGTACCAGGTACTCTTCTATTAGTATTGAATTGATCTAGGTCTGTAAAATATACAGGTATAGACTGATCAGATATTTGTGTAGAATGTATAGATAGTGCATTGTCTACTAATTGATACCATTGACTATCTAATAAGTCTAAGTTGTTTGATCTGGTAGTATGTGTGGATTGTATGGAAACATCTGAGACGTCTGGGTTTTGAGATCCTGCCACGCTGCTCGACTCTGCCTCTGAAGGTGGTAGCATAAGGTTTAATCCAGAATTACCAACATATCTGTATATTCCATATTGAGTTGTAATAGAAGTCATATTTTTACCTTATTTATATTTTATTGTATAATACACCATTTTATAGTTAGGGAGCTGTACAAGTACTATCATAAGTCAAATTGTTCTCTCCTCCCATATAGCCGTGATACCAACATTCATAAGAGGTCGTATCAAAATCACCAGTAATAACCAATGTCACATCTCCATACCAATAGTCGTATGTGTTGCCATCTAAACCAATTTTTTGACCCTGTAAAGATTGTCCAGTATAACTCATAGGCTTACCATTAGTGTGAAAAGCTATAGGGTGAGCTGCTGGTACATTTGTAAATACATACGTACCTGCTGTTGCTTTGAAAGTATTGGTTTCACTAGACATGAAATCAAAATTATATACATTACTACCATCAGAAGCAGACACTACTGCAACAGGTATACTGCCATCTAAACACTGAGAATTTATTGTTTGAGAAGTAGGTGTCAAAGTTGGAGTTGGAGTAATTGTTGGTATAGGAGTTAGGGTAAGTGTAGGTGTTACAGTTGGTGTGGGAGTGCGTGTTGGTGTTACACTAGCGGTAGGTGTGTGGCTAGGTGTTACGCTAGCGGTGGGAGTGTGGGTTGGTGTAACGCTAGGAGTTACGGTATTCGTAGGAGTAGTGGAAGGGGTATTGGTTGGACTAACTGAAACAGTAGGAGTATGTGTTGGTGTTACACTAGCAGTCGGTGTGTTGCTAGGTGTGATACTAGGAGTAGGACTGTTGCTAGGCGTTACAGTAGGAGTTGTAGTATTTGTTGGTGTCAAAGTAGGAGTAACACTTATAGTAGGCGTAACAGAAATAGTCGGTGTTATTGAAGGCGTAATAGATGGAGTTACAGAAATCGTAGGAGTTACTGTTGGACTAACTGAAATTGTAGGAGTAAGTGTTGGAGTTACAGAAGGTGTTACACTAATTGTTGGTGTTACGGTAGGTGTCAATGTTGCTGTAGCAGTAGGAGTCTTGGTAGGTGTAACACTAACAGTAGGGGTATTAGTAGGTGTCACACTAGCGGTTGGAGTATTAGAAGGTGTTATGCTAGGAGTAACAGAAATAGTAGGAGTGACCGTTGGAGTTACAGTAGCAGTAGGAGTTTGTGTAGGTGTTGTGGTCGGTGTGCTTGTAGGAGTTGTAGTAGTTGTAGGAGTAATAGAAGGAGTAAGGGAAATAGTAGGGGTGAGTGTTGGAGTTGCAGATGGAGTGGACGTAACAGTAGGCGTAGGTGTTGGAGCATAGGTTTCTGCAAAAACTAATCTATCCTTACCTCCTAAAAATCCATTATAATAACTATAGTAACTAATAGGCATATTATTTATGCCAGAAGTAACAGTCAGAGTTACATTACCATAGTAAAATTTATAATCACCATGAAGATGAGTTGGTATATAATCATTATTAGGATCTTCAACTATATTAACGGCTCTAGTTTTCTCTTTAGATGGATTACCACTATAAGATATATATTCTTCTAATCCTTTATTAAGAAAAGCTATAGGATGATCTTCAGGAACATCTAATTCATATGTGCCAACAGAATAACACAAATATTGGTTTTTATCAAATGCACGACCATTAATAGTAAATTGGTTATCTCCTTCATTTAATACAAAAGCATTAGCATCAATATCTGTTTGTAATAAATGTTGTAATCGTTTATCATTTGATAATTCAATACGAGAACCATCAAAAACCCCTGTAGCAGAAGTGTTGTCTTTATCTACTGTAATAATATCTGATTTAACATAAACCTTAGGATTATAAATTATTTCCCCTACTTTAACTGTGGTATCCGCATATTTTTCCACCAGCATACTAATAGCAGGAATTGGTGCTATTTTTCTATTATTAAGACTAATAGCACAATTGTTTTCAATAGTGCTATCTACTTGATCAGTAATATAGTCTGGAAAAGTGCCATTCTCACAGAACAACCTTAAAGGCAATACATTAGTATTTTTACGTTCTAATTTAGCAATAGTCGAATCTGAATACAGGTTTTTATTATATAAAAATAATGCTACCGTATGATCATTATAATTGTATTTCCAGCCATTACGTTTCTCTAAAATTATATTAGGATCTTGTTTACGTGATTTAGTTGGTTCTTCACAAATTCTACCTCCTGCTGGACTACAAACAATTTTTTGATAAGCGCTATATAGAATTCTACCATATCTATCTTTACAATTCATCTGCAATAACACATGTGTACCAAAATTATATTCTGATATTATCTTAACACTTGTTTGTGGTGTGAACTTACTAGGTTTTTGTATATTATAAGCACTTGGTACAACAGTAGCTGTAGCATCTTTAGGATAAGCATCGACAATACTAAATTCTATAATAACATTATTAGTACCAGATAGAGAAAAAGGAGGATTCGTAGATTGTAAATCTATCTCAGGAAAAGATATTAGCGTGCCACATTCACATTCTGATAATATAAAATTATTTTCAGGTATCATATTAAATTTATTCCTTTAATATCCATAAGATGGTGGTGGTGGTGGCGATGGCGAAGATGGAACCGTAGGTGGTGGTGGTGGTGGTGGTGGTGGTGATGGAGATGAAACTGTCTGTGCTGGAGAGCTAGTAGATGTGGGACTAATAGTAGCTTGTACACTAGTATCTCCGTCATCCGAACCATCATCCGAGTCACTTCCAGAATCGGTTGTTGATGATGAACAATCTTTACACTTAACACTAACAACTTTACTAGTAATTAGATCATTTTCAGATAAAACATTAAATTCAAATATGCTTACAGCAGATTTATTATCAGAAGTATTGATGCTAACAGGAACAATAGCAGACTTTAAATAATTAATATCAGTACCGTTCACACTTCCTGTATAGTTGGTGTAATTTGCAGACGCTAAATTTATTGAACTACTATTTTCTGTAAGTTCAGACACTGAGAATGTGTAATTAGTATTTTCTTGTAACCCACTAACTTCAACTCCTAAAGTATCACCCAAACAGCAAAATCCAGTAGTATCTGAAAAAATAATCTCTGGAACTGATGTCGCTTGTTGACATACAAGAGAGCCCACAAATTCAATAACTTCTCCTTTAGTCGGAGAACCGCCAGCTACAATAGGAGGGTTGACTGTAACAGTATAAAGTCTACCAGTTATAGCATTAATAACTATTTCTCCAATTTCTATTTGGTCTTTTGATGGTATGTTAGTTGTTGAAACATCTCTTCTAAATTGTGGTCCTGCCATAATTTTTACCTTTTAAGTTGTTATTTGAGTAGAACAAGATCCTGAAAATTCTATGGTTCCAAAATCATTAGGGTTTGGTGGTGGTTCTGGCTCTGTAGGAGGAGGATCAGTGCCAACTGACTGCTCAATACTAGGTTCTCCTTCTCCATAACTATTTTGTGCTGTAACCTTAACCAAATATGTAGGACCAGAAAGCAATCCTGTTAAATCAAAAGTATATGAACTAGATGATGTTGCGGTAATTGGCTCTTTGGTAATCCAAGACAAACCATCAAATGGTTTATATCTAATTATATATTGTGCGATAGGACTAGCACCAGCTTCTACAGGAACAGCCCACGTTGCCTCTATAGTATTTGATACTACATCACCAGTAACAGGATCAGTAACGTCTCTTCTGCTCAAATTAAGCTCTCTAACAACCCCTGGAAAATTAGAACTAGGAGTAAATTGGGCACTAGGTTCTGACCATTGTCCTTGTCCAATTTCATTTACCGCCCTAACTCTAAAGATATAATTTAGACTATTAGTTAATCCTGTAATATTTTCACCAGTATTAGGATTTATAATATCAATAGGAGCAGTCCATGTTACCCCATTATTGGTGCTGTATTCTACTATGTAATTTAATATTGGCTTGCCACCGTTTTCTACTGGAGCGAACCAATCTAAATCAACACTAGTATTACCAGCAGAACCGCTAATTAAAGTAGGCGGACCAGGAACACTAGGAGGAAGCTCTGGCTGTAGAGAAATGACTCTACCAGTAACATCTGTTGTCAATATAGCGCCAGGAATATAAGTATTAGGATCTATACCAGATAGATAAATGTGATCAGTTATTAATCCTCTAGAATATGTATAACCATTTACTGTCAAATCAGCAACAAGATCCAAAGTAGGAAATCCACTAGGTTCAACAGAAATAGCCTTGCTTAATGAACTCATAACAAAAGGAGTTTCTGTATTAACAAGAACTTTACCTCTTTGATCTAAATTAAATCCTGTTGGAATAGTTTTTTCTGCATCTGCCCAATCTATAAAGAAAACTCCCGAAGGAAGTTCCCCACTAGCAGCATTTCCTATATTGGCATCAACCATAAAACTTGGAATTAAACCAGAAGGACGACCACCCTTTTCATCACTTGCATCATGTATATTCGGATTATATCTATTGTATTGGAATTTGGTACGTCCATATATTGCGAAGTCAATGTTTTCTCCAACATTATTAAACATAGTACTAATCATTGGCCTAGTACTAATAACATTTTGAGAACTTGGTCTAAATGTAAACTCAGCACTCTCATTATTCTCAATAGGCGCATAAGAGTCATGGCCGCAATTAAAACCACTAACAGCAGGAGGGTCTTGAGGAAATAATCCGTAACCCAAACCATTTTTAAGAGTAGAAGACCTGGTTATTGAATACATAATACCAGTAAACTCTGGTACATCGTCACCACCATCTAGCTCATTACCTTTAACACCTGGACAAAAGAATGAACTAATAGTATTCTCACCTTCTACTCCAGCGCCTTCACCAAATAACGGAGTATCTCCTACATAAAGAAAATCAGGACCATCAAATGGACCTCTAGCTTGTGCAGCCAATTTTACATATTCAATTTCATTATTGCCTGTATGCATAATAGCTACAGTATCACCAAATGAATATTCAGAATCCAAATCATCTAGTTGAGGCAAACCCTCAGCAATACCAGGTATTTTAGGTTCTATAGGAGGCTCTACAAAACTTACTTGTTTACTAAACACATCTACACGAACTAGTCTTTTTGAGTATCTTTGATAGGTTAAACCCTCTGCAGATAAGAAGTCGTTAATCACGTACTTCATAGGACCTGAGCCCTGATGAACCAAGAAAGATCCAGATAAAGTCGTATTGTCAGGACCAACCTGTAATTCTATCGGATTAAACATTCCGCTTAGTTCAACATAGTCAGTTTCATACTTCAAAAGCTTATATGATCTTACTCTATTAAGGTTATCTGTATATAAAGGACACAGCCCACTAATCTCTACTCCAGTATAAACTATTTCCCCTGCGTCAAATTTTAATTGATCAGAAGCATTAGAGCTAGATGCTCCTGTTTTGTAAACAAACCCGCCATCAGGACCATTGAAAAAGTCTCTTATATTACCTTCTTCATCTTGGAAAGATAAAGTATTTACAGTAAGACTTTGTGTGCTAATACCACTAAATATAACAGGAAGTTGTGATAAAATTTTAACTTCACCGGTAGATGCTATAGTTGTTTTTGCTTTTGAAAAACCTGTAAAATAACTACCATCTAAAGCACCAGCACCACTAAGTGTTAAGCTAGGATTAGGACCAATTTGTAATTTACCATTTTGTGTATTGACAAGTCTTAAAGAATTTTGTCCTTGTTCTACACCAAGAATATTTATTTCTGTATCATTAGCAGTTTGTATAACACTTTCTCCAGAATCGTTAAGAATTTCCAAATCTCTTGCAGCTAGTACACCTGAAACATTTAAGTCTCCACTAGATACTACTACATTACCACCAATAGTAACAGCTGCTTGGATATCATTTTTTGTAGAAAGCGTTCCTACATCATTAGCATTAAGAAGGATTGATGTTCCAGATTGAGCAACTGCTGTCCCTGGTTGGAAGTATGCTGCTTTATACCAATCATTTATATCTGGAAGATAATATTCTGCATTTGCATCCTTACTAATTGCATAAATACCACCACCCTGTAATGCAATATTATATGCTCCAGATTCTGTTATAACATCAGGACTAACGGTTAAGGCTGTTGGAGCGCCATTATTAATCCAATTAGCAAATCTAACAGCACTTAAATAATTAACAAAATTAACTGGTTTATTATCATAGTCTGTTTTCACACTATACGTATGTAACATGTTTCTTGGGGCACATATTACAGAACTAGTTTTCTCAATACCTCCAGCAACACTTGTTTCCATTCTGGAATCAAATAAGTTTAGTACATCGCCTGCATTTCCAGAACCTATAGCATTTAAGAATTCTACATATTGCCTGTTAGTAATTTCATTTATACCCATTCTGTACTGTCTTGTAACTGTTCCAAGACCAGAAAAGGTTAAATTAGAAAATGTATCTGTACTACTATTATATAGTTGTAATCCTGTGGCAGATGATATATTTAATGGATTGGTAATATCTGCAAAGTTTAAGCCTAGCACACCACTAACATAATCACTATCTTGTTTATTAAACACACTAGCAAGTCTAATACCAACACCAGATGCTCCTGACATAGAACTTAAAGCTTCAACAGCCTTCATTTGTTCTAAAGTACTAGCAAAATTACCACCTGCTACATACCTAGACTCACTTGTATTATGCTGTTGAGTATTTACAGCTATCCATTCTGCAACATTACCTTGCTGATCAAAGGTGCCAAAAGCACTAGGTCGACCATTAACACCTACATCAGTTACAAAACCAGGCCATCTGGGAATAGCAGCATTATTAAAATTAGCGGTATTGTATGCTGACTCACTGGTTCCTCTACCAAAAGCGTCTACTAAAATTGTTAAAGGAGCACTATTTGCTTGTGTAGAATAACTATAATACTGACCAGTAAATACTCTAGCGGGATTGGCTCCCGAAGGTCTAATGTCTAATGCTGGAACTAAAGAGTCAGCATAAACAGTAAATCCCAGGTTGGCTTTATCTCCATTAAATATAGTATTTTGTCCAGGTTGTGTACTTAAAACTATAAATGTAGAATCGTTTAATGCAGTAATCTCTGGATCTACATACTTTTCTAATGTAAGAGTAAAGCCTTTAGTAATTGACTGAACAGATATGCCAGGAATAGTAGATGAACTAATTAGATCAGCACAATTTAAAGTAGTAATTATGCCATTATTAGAAGATATACCAGTAACAAAATTATATGTCACAGTACCATCAGCGTCAGTTATTTCTATCTGATCACCGATAGAAAATTCTCTCTCTAATACATTTGGTTCAATAAATATGATTTGTTGTAGACAACCTTCTGCTTGTCTCTTTGGAAAACTATTATAAATAACATCTCTATTAGTTCTGAAATAATCATCAAGACTAATGTCTGTAGTGACAATACCATTAGCTTCTGTTGATAGTATTCTACCAGAAGGAGCATTTGCAATAGCTATTGCATTTCCTGTGCTTGCTGCTACAACTTCTTTATCAGAATTAACTGTTAATAAACTGTTTGTGCTTAATGTGTCTAATTTTAATGTATTGGGTGTGATAAGATTAGTATTAATTGTGCCAAAATTAACAACTCCAGATTGGCCTGAAGCTAAATCAACAAAATTTATACTTGTGCCTGAAAATGTAATTTCTGGACTAGCAATACCAGCAGAACTGTCGGAGACAGATAATCTAGAAGTGCCATGATTTAGTGATGTTTGACTAGCGTTAGTTTTTATGGTTTGAATAGCGGCATTACCACTGTTTACAATTAAACCAAATTCACCTTTAGTTTGACCATTAGTAAAATCTAAAACCCTACCCAATAATTGTACATAATCTACTTCATTATTAGCACTATTTTTAGAGGACATAGCGATGGTAGCTATGGTGCTATTAGCAGGAATAGTGGAGAGGGGTGGGTTATGTAATAATGTAAGATTTGCTGGATGACAAACTGCTTTATTTTCTAGTCTTAAAGTCTCTGAACAATCAGAAACATTTATGAAATGAGCAACGGTTTGTGGTCTACTACCAGAAGGAATATTAATACCTAGTCTACCATCATAAGAAAAGAATAGATTTTTTCTAGCATCATTAAAATCACCACTACCGTAAAATATTACATCTCCACCGGAAGGAGCAAAGTGTCCTGTAGGAACATTAAGTCCTAGACCTCCACTATCACTAAATGATAAGGCTATACCACTAGCACTACCATGAACAGTAAAATCACCACTAGCATGTTGTTTATTAAATATCACATCATTATTAGCACCAACGCCCGTAGTAGGTAATATAATATGAGCATTATCAACTATGCCTGCACCACCTAATAATATTGTGTCGTTTGGACCAAAAAATGCTTTAGCATCACCAAAGGTTGTGGCGTCGACTTTATATTGTAATGATCCAGTAGCTCCAGCAGGATCAGCTTGTGCAGAAAAAGATGGGTTTGAGAATGTACTAAAAGTAGATTGTTGTTTTTGATTATCTTGTAGTGGAACCCATTTAGAACCAGTACAGACTAATGTGATATGTTTATCTTTACCGGGCAAGGTATGAACGGTATAATTTTCAGAACATTTAATTACTAATTGACCACTAGCATTATTAACTGTTTTAAAATCTACTACTAATGATTGATTGTCTTGGGCGGGTGGTAGTGTGGCAGAAATAGAACCTTTGGAAGTATCTACTATATATATAGCTCTAACATTATCTACATCAAAACTGTCGTCTTTAAGTATGACATTATTAAAGGCTGTATTAAAATTATATTCATTAGCAAAGATATAGAATTCACTATCAACACCTATAAGTTCTACAGGGTCACCATTATTAGAAGAAGATATTACCTTTTCTCTAACAATATAAAAATCACCATCTTTGCCTAATTCACCAACACCTACTTCATATTTGTTTTGGGCAACATTCCTAATTAAATATGGTACAGAAGAACCTACTTGTGAGTCTTGGAAATTGTTATATCCGACCAAGGTTTTTAATAGAATAATTTTATTATTTTCTGTCTTACATTTTAATCCTACATTTTCAAAAATATGTACATTATTCATGTCTTTTGGCCTTAACGTATAGTAGAGTTGTTATTAGGAGATGGTAAACCAAATGCGCCTTCATTTGCAGTATTAAGATCATTTAATTGTTGTGCTGATCTTGCGTCTGCTTGGCCAATAGCATAGTCTGCTGATTTCCCAAATTCTGCTCCTATATTCTGTGGTATGCCAGCATGATCCACGGTGAGTCTTTGCTGTTGTGTAATCTGAGTTGGTATATTTGTACCAGCTTCATTCAAAGATTGAGCTCCAGAAGCTAGAGATTGAGACGTATTTGAGATTTGTGTAGCGACATTTGTCATATTTTCTGTACCACCAGATATAGCTTCATTTAGCTGATTTACAACGGCTTTTAATTCTTCTATTCCTCCAATTTGACTATTAACTGATACACCATTATTAACACCCCCAGCTGCTAATCCACCATTTTGGAGATATTGAGGCGAACCTGCTACTCCTCCACGAGCCAGATGATTAACCATTTGACCGTGAGTATTATACCCACTATTAATAGCTCTTAAAACTGGTAGATATTGGCTAGTAGCATTTCTATTGACCACAAATTCTCCAGGAGTTAGCATAGCTGGAACTGTATCTGTTCCTTGTGGTCGATATGGAACTAGCATACCATTACTAGCATATACCATTCCTCCTTTGCGCATATTTTTTAGTATGTCTGGATCTGTAATAGCTTGATTAACGAGAGCAGTTTCTGCTTCTGTTCTAGAAGCTGCAGGGACATTATTGATAATTTGTTTCGCTTGGGCACCTCTATCTGCTGGGGTTAAACTAGACTGTAAAGGTGCTGCGGGACCAACATCAACTGGAGGTTTGCCTGGAACGTACTTCCCTCCGTCCATGTAACCTTCCCCTCTGGAAATACGTTGAAGAATATCATTATTTGCTGCGGAAGCCTGTGAATTTCTAGACATGTTCATATCAGCTATTCTGTCTTTAATAAAAGTACTTTGAACACTAGATGATCTATCTTGAGCATTTGCAATAATATTAACAAGATCTTTATCACTTACATTATCTAAATTATAAAGAGCATTATCTGCTCCTTGCAACATAGTGTCTAAATAATTTTTATTATAAGCAAGAAATTGTTTGACTGCTTCAGGATCTTCTATATTAATACTTGCAGCTCTAATATCTGTGGCTGTTGTTGGTACTAGGTCGTCGATACTATTAACTCCAGGTATATCAATAGGAGCTCCAACTGGTGGTGGTGCTTGTTTAAAGCTTGTTGGCATCTTCTTTTTTTGTAGAGGCGAAATTTGATAGAGATCATTATATACCTCAGGATCAAATCTTAGACCTTCATCAGGAAACATCCTGTCTAGATTTTCTTGAACAACATCATCCGCCTTTTGACTCAAAAATTTTTGTCTAGCTTGTTCGTTAGCCGTTGTTGATCGCTTAAAGTTACTATCAGGAAAGAAAGCTCTTACATCCCCTTCATCTGCGGTGCCTGTTACTAATTTTTTAATATCTATTTTAAATATGTCTGTAGCATTGTCTAAAGCAAGATCTCCAGCTTGCCTAGCAGCTACAGCTGCTTGGAATTGTTGAGGTGTCATTCCGAGTTTTTTAGCATAAGCAGCCCTAGCTAACATTTGAGACTTTTGAATAGCATTAGCAGAATCAAAAGCTTTTTTGGTTGCGCCAACACCAAACCATGTACTAGGATCAAGAACTACATCAGCTGTTGCATCTGTATATCCATACGCAGTTTTCATTAGGTCTGACGATTGATCTAAATACTTTTCGTTGATCTTATTTCTTTTTTCTGCTAATTCATTAGCTGTTTGTAGCGCATCATTATTATTTCCTTCTAAAGGTATTAATAATGCGCCAGATACTCGTGTAGCACCTTCATTAACTTGAGTAGTTGCTGCATCTAAAAGATTCTGAGTTTTATCAACTAGCGTTGCTGTATCTCCCAAAGGCGTGTTCTCAAACCCAAGAGCCTGAACTGCTCTAGCAGCAACATTAGTTGTTCCAAAAGCAGCTGTTTTTGTTCCACCTGCTGCTGTATCTCCAACAGCTTGAAGTCCTTGTAGAGGCATAGTCACAATTGGATTTGTTACTAAAGAGTTTAGCAAAGCATCGCTACCAACTTCATTTGCTTCAACGCCAGGACCTGTTAGAAACTCAGAAAAATCTGTTAGCCATTGCGGACCCATTTGATTTCGTTTATGGCGGGCTACTTTATCTTGGTATTCTTTATTTTTCTTTTTTAAGTTTTTTAGATTAGCTTGGAAAGCAGCCTTTCTTTTATTGGCTTCTTGTGTGTCTTTTGCTGTTTGATTTGCTGCTGTTTGAGGGCCAGCAACACCAGGCTGTAACATAGGAGAGTCCATGTCTACATCAAAATCAAAATTGGGACGATTTAACTGCCTTAAAATTTCCGGAGCATAACCATCTGTTGCACCATCTACTGCTTGATTAAGAATATCAACACTACGAGGATCTCTTTTTAGGTAATCGTTCACACCCTCTTGTACTCTAAGTGTTTCTCTTTCTTGTCTTTTTCTCTCTCTTTCCGTTCGACCTTTTTCGCGGGCATCTGCTAATGTTTGATCCATCTTCTTTTTAAACTCTTGCCCCGCAGGACTTTTTTCCCATTCTATACGATCTTTTTGACGAGCAGCTTCACGTTGTTCTCTTTCTTCTCTAAGTTTTGCCATGGACGCATCCATTTCTGCGTCATATTCTCTCATCCTTTTATCGACTCTGGCCTTTCTATCCGCTTCCCGCTTTTCTGATTGCTTTTTAACTCCTTCCTCCGACTTGCCTCTTTTTGTAGTAGGGTCCAACAATTCTTTATTTATTTGAGCTTGTCTATTGGCTTCTGCCGCATTATACTCAGCTTCATTAATTCCTAAGCTCTTTTGTTCTACTAAGGTCATATCAGGACCTCTACCCGATTCAAAGCTTCTTAATTTGTTTCTTTTCTTAGCCCCTAATGTCTGTTTAAGACTAGCTATTTCAGCATCATGACGCACCTGTTCATAATCAAAATCCGCTTCTTCTCCTCTAAGCATTCTGTTAATCCTATTTCTTCTAGCCATAGCAACTGCCGTATCTCCAGCCACTTTCGCTTTTCTTGCATCTAGTGAACTACCTTGGAAAGTTCTGTTTAATGATCTTCTTTCTAATTGTCTTTCAAAACCAGCTCTGGTACCACCATATGCTTCTAAAGGACCTCCTTTATCATACATTGCATCTAAAGTTTCTTGTCTTGCTTCGTCTGCAGTCAAATCAGGATTATTTGCCAATATTTTTTTCAATTGATTGTCATACATACCCATAGAGCCTTTAACAAGATATGGGACACTAATTTTCTTGTTAAATGTTCCTGGTGAGTCTTTAAAGAATTCAAAAGCAAGTCCACGAGAGCCTAAACTTTGCTTAAACTCTGACATCGCATTTATGCCATCTTCCCCACGCATATTGTTTATTTCTCTAAATTTCTTAAGATCTTTTGCAAATTGTCCATCCATAACTTGATAGGCTTGAAGATCATCCATCATAGGAGCAAAAGTATTGATCATATCTTCAGTACCAGCGGCTCTTAAGAAATCACTAGTATTGCTGCCGCCACGCCTACCCATTACAGCATTACTTAAGCTATTGACCAAAGCTTTCTGATCAGGAGATCTAGCTGTTCCTACCATAAATTCTGCAAATGTAATTCTTCCATCACCATTAGGGTCTCTTAATCCACTAGCGTCTTCTGCCCCTATAGTAATCACACCATCTTTATTTGTATCTCTTTGAGCAAAACCACCACCTCTAAGATAAGAAACCTTTCCACCACCAGAATAAGTATTAACCCTACCACCATTAATAGATTGTAATAGTCCCATGTTCTTTTGTGTGGCCTGACGATTAACAACAAATTCACCAGGAGTTAGCATTGCGGGTACTGTATCTGTACCTTTAGGTTTAAAGTTAATATACTGTCCATCAGAAGCATAAATTAAACCACCCATACTTCTTCTTGAAGGATTTATTGATTCAACTCTCCTGTCATATTCCTCTCCTGCCATTCTCCTAGTCATCTCAGCAAGGGTTTGGTTTAAATTTACTAAAGTAGTATTTAACTCTGCTTGTTGACCCACTTGATTATTTAAGCTGTCTGCAAGAGCTCCCATAACAGGATCATTACGAGGATCAAACATAGTAGCTGTAGCAGCGCCAACTATTTGTTGACCTAGTGCTCCAAGACCAGCTTCTCCACCCATTTGTGCATAAATGTTAGCGTCATCTTCTCTAATTCTTTGTCTAGCTTGTTGACCGGCTTGTACACTAGCTGTCTGTTTATCAACACCTTGTGCTCTTAACTGCTTAAAAATTTGGTTAGATAAAAGAAGTTCTCTGCTAGCCCTTGTTTGATCTAAAGTTTGAAGATCTGTTTTTCTCATATCGGCAGCTACGCCCTGTTGAGCCTGACGCACACTGCCTGTTGATTTGAGCAGTTCAAAGAATTTCTTTCTTTCGCTAGCACCAGCTTGTGGAATAAACCCATTAAGTCTTTGATTTGCTCTAACAAGAGATTCATCAAGAGCCTTGAGTTCTGCCGGACCAGATGTTAATAAAGTATCAGCAAATTGTTTATTAGCATCTTGTAGGGCGCTTCTTGTTTCTGCTTCTTCTATTAATGAATCTATAACCTCTTGAGTAGATTCTGCTAAAACATCTAAAGCTTTTTTATTATTGTTGATACTTCTTGTTTCATTATCTATAGCTTCTATTAATAATTTTCTTTCTCCTTGGTCTGTAGATTCATCTAATGTTTTTCTTAATCGTCCGATACGATCTGTTCCTGCTAAAATATTGTCGTTAATACTATTTGGGTCTGTAGTTCCAGCCAGAGCCATAGCTTCATTACGTCCTCTAGCAGCAATAGAAGATGGAGTAACAGAAGATTCCCTCGTCATAATTTGACTTATTCTATTATTATTTGACTCTTGCTGCCTAATTCCTGCATATCTAAGTTCTTGAGCTTTTGCTTCAAGAGCAGCTGCTTGATTAAGATTTGATGCAAAATTATTTAAAGCTTTATTTAATTGATCATTAATACTGGTAGCAGTTTCTCTTGCTGCATTTGTTGTTTTTTCTAATGCTTCATTTAATTGCTCTGTGCCTTTATCAATAATATTTTGTCTTTGTATATCATAATCTTCAGAAGCTGGATCCAGGTCTTGGATGGAATTTTCTATTTGTATAGCAATTGATTCTGATATTTCTTTAAATCGTTTTTTGGTGGCCGCTGAAGCTCCAGGACCTAATTGTGCGTCTACATCCGAAGACAATTGCGATTGGATTGCTCCAGACAACTTGTTTACTGGTGTGTTTGAAATTACGTCTTCAACACTCGATTGTAAACTGTTTACATCTAGACCTGACAAAGCAGTAATTTCATTACCCTGATCTCGTCCCAGAACAGAAGTTAAATTATTTCTTGTTGCAGTTAGTGCTTGTTGTCTTTCTTGTGGGGTTGCTCCAGCTAAATTATTAAGCGCAATACTAGCTCGATCTGCAACTTCTGCTATTTTCAATGATCCCTCGGCAATAGCAGCTAAAGATTCTATAGAAGATTGTCTAGCTTGACTTTCTGCATCTATTATGTTAGCAGATGCTTGCATTTTATTATTTAATGTTACAAAGTTTTTAGCTAATTGATATGCAATTATTCTAGCTCTTTCTTGAGCTCTGGCGCTTTCTGCAACCTTAGAAGCTAAACTGGCTTCGCTATTGCCTAATTCTACAATGTCTCTAACTCTTTTTCTATGTGTGTCAATTTCAACAGCAGTAAGTTGCTGATTTGTTTCTGCTGCTTTTATTTGAGATTGTATATATATATCGTCAGACTTAAGTCTTGCTTCTACTAAAGCATCAAATGCATTTGCGTTTATTGTTTCTTGTTCTGAAAGAGTGCCGCCTCCTCTTCTTTTTGCTGCAGCCCCTGAAAGATCACCTAAAGTAAATCCTGCATTGAATCTTTCTGTTGCTATGCTTAATTGTATAGCGGCCTGTTTGCCATATACATCTGCTAATTTTTTAGCTGCTGCTCTTGCTCTATCTTCATTATTAGCAGCTGCTTGTTCTGCGCTATCAACAAATAATTTAAAGAAACCAAACGCTTGAGACCTTATAACGTCTCTAAAATTACCATAGCCCACACCCTCAGCTCTTGTTCTAGTTTGTGTATCTCTTGTAACGCCTGATAAAACTGTACCCGCTACCCTGTCGCTGGCTGCTGCCTGACCTGAAGCGACCCTAATAGCATCTTGAAAATTGACGGTACTTGCTTGTTTTGATAATCTTTCTAAAGCTTTTGCTGTTTTATCAGAAGCTGTATCCAAATTAGCATCAGCACGTTTTTTCTCTAATTCTATAGCTTTTTTCTGGGACGCATTATACGCATTAAAAATAGCATAAGCACCAGCAGCAGCAACACCAAGTATCCCCAAAGGACCAGCAAGACCCGCTACGGATTTACCAAAAACAGTTAAATTTGTAGATATACCAACACGATTTAAAAGATTGGCAGCCTTAGCAGCAATGGCACTTTCTGAAAACGCAATCAATGCAGCCTGGGCAGTTTGAGCAGCTAAACCAATATACAAAAAGCTATTAAGAAACTCTGCTGCACCAGAAGTTATTGACGTATCAAAACTTTCTAAAGCAACAGACGCACCGCCAAGAGCAGTAGTAAAATAAAACATATTTTGAGGATCAAAAGCTTTTGATAACATACCTCCTCCGCCGCCACCACCTCTTGCTTGAGCAGCACCTTTCTTCCTAATTGCCATCAGCTGTTTTTCCATAGCTGCAACTTTTTTCAGATCATCACTAGTTTTAGCACTAGATCTTGCGAGATCAATGTTGGCTTTGGCTTGTCTTAGTAAGGACCTATATGAATTATAGCTAACTTTACCATTTTTCATCACAGCATTAGTTAATTGATCTACAGGAGCACCCATACTAGCAAAAGCATTTTCTAAGCCAGCTAATTGACCGCCAAAAGAGCTAAGGTCAATAGTTCCACCCCTACCTCTCATCGCTGCTAAACCACCACTATTGTAACCAACAACACCACCTTTATTAAACCCTTGTGGTCTAGTATTCATCTTTCTTAGATTGCCATAGCCAACAGCTTGAGCACTTTTTTTGTTCATTACAAATTCACCGGGTGTCAACATTGCCGGTACAGTATCTTGTATACTCCCTCCTGTAGCCTGTTTCTTAGGTCCTTTAGTAATTCTTTGATCAAGAAGCGTTAGAAAACCACCAGATGGAGATATCTGATCTATTCCACTAGTAAAACGATTTTTTAATGTGGAAAAATAAGTGTTGAAAGTTTTTACTAAAGTAGTCAAATATGTTTTTCTTCTACCTTGTCCAAAGCTTTTGTCGCTTTTAGCTTCTGCATTTGTTAAATCTAAAAAGGCGTTAGGTTTTGGGCTTCTTCGTCTTCCTGTTTGAGATGCGCCTATTTGCTCAAATATATCGCCTCTTCTTTGAGGATTATTTAAGTTTCTTGTATATAGATTTCGTAATTTTTTTGGAACTTTTTTAGAAGATGGGTCTATATATTTTTCAGTATAGTTATTTAAGAATAATTGATCTCTACCCGTCCAAATACCTGGTCTTGATCTATTAAGACTGTCAAAATTGCTTTTAAAAGTAGTAATCCCTTGCAAGCTTGATCTTTTTAATAAGTTGCTTGTATCAACTTTATCTCCTCTGCCAAACTTATTCATTTTATGTAGTTTTTCTGTTCCAATACTTCTTACAGCACTTTTTCTAAGCACAAACTCACCAGGGGTAAGCATCGCCGGAACACTATCTGTATTACCACTACCAGGAACATTACCTCCACTAGCGAATCCTTGTGTTCTTCTCAGACCACCTCCAAAACCTCTACCAAATTGTGTTATAGCAGAAGCTCCACGAGCCGCAGCAAATAGTCCAAGAATAGGAACAATACCTTTAACAGAATCTGCTACTTTGATTAAAGCACTAGCTAAATTCAATGCTCCAGTAACAAGACTTCTAAAGCTATCAGTACCAGCAACATCTCTAACAAGTCTTAAAAATTCTTCTCTTACTCTCGCAAATTGAATAGCCAATGCTGCTTGAGCTTTAGCGTTACTTTCTGCTAAAGAACCCTGTCCTTGATTTGCTACAGCTAAAGCCTTTTGTGCTGTAGCAAACTGTCCAATAAGAGGAATAACCTTACCAATTTGTCTAAATCCACCCAACTCTTCTACAATTTTACTAAAACGTATATCTCTAGGGTCTAAGCCTCCTAAGCCTTCACTTAATAGCTGTACAGCTTTGTATGCTCCAACAAACTTACCTTGAGCATCTTGCAAACTAACTCCGAATTCCTTCAGAGCATCTATTGTGCTTTCTCTTTGCAATCTAGTAAAAATCGTTCTTAAACCAGTAGCAATAGTTTCTGCACCTTCACGCGTCGTAGACCTAACAGCAGTAAATACCGCAATGAATTCATTTAAAGCATTTGTTCCTTCACTAACACCCCTACTAGCAGCAGCAAACACACCACCGGCACGCTGAATAGCAGCAATAATATCACTAGATTCTACAGCAAAACGAGCAGCAACAGCATTGATACTACCAAGACTAGCCTCTAATTGACCAGCACCAATACTAAACTGTCTAAGCAAAGCAATACTACCCTCAACAGTTTGATTAAGATTAGTAAATGTAGGAGCAACATCTGTGAGTGCAAGAGCTTTCAAAGCCTTTTGTACTTCTCTAATACTAAAACCAGCTTGTGTTAAAGTAACAGAAATTTCTGCAAGACTAGAACTAGAAACACCAATAGATGTCGCAAGATCTCCGATTGTGCCCTGTAAACCTTTTAAATTACCAACAGCCTGACCACTAACTTGAGAAATTCTTACTAATTGTCTATCAAACTTAACAAAGTCTCCTAGTGCTCTATTAATAGCATTGTTAACACCATATATAACACTAGTAACACTAGCAAAAGCAGTAAATCTTCTGATAGCCAAAGCTGATTGTCTACCAAACTCTTCTATTTCTGTACGAGCCAGTTTAATATCTTTAAAACTAATCTTAGCATTTCTACCCAGCTGTTGTGTTGCTTTACTAGCGCTATTAATTTTGCTAGCTACATTACCTGTACCTCCAAGACTATTTGCACTTTTGGCAAACTGAGCCATAGAAGTATTTGCTCTAGTAGCAGAACCAGCAACTTTATTTAAATTAGCATTAATTGCTTGTAGTTGTTTATTAGCGGCCGCAAGAGTTTTGGTTGTACTCCTATTAATACCAAGATTAACATTAGCATTAAGACCATTTAATTGTTTCTGAATACCAGACACAACCTTATTAACATTGGATGGTCCTCTGATATTGATTTGAGCAGTTAAGTTAAAAGCATTAGCCATATTGTTTTAGTCCTAAAAGCAGATACCCCCTAGCACACCTAAGCGAGCTAAGGGGTTCTTGTGAAACACAATATTTAAAACACAATTGCTATTCTGCAGCGGCCTTGGGAGATTTTTTGGCCCTTGTGGATTTTTTGGGTTGGTCTTCGGATTTTTCTTGGGATTTGGAAGAAGCGGCTGTCTCTTCTTCATCAGCAACAACAGGATTGCCCTCGTCATCCAAAAATGGTTCAAATTCTGCAACGTATTCTCCTTCTCCATCCACACGGTTACCATATTTATCAATAAAATTACCTTCTGCGTCTATATATCTACCTTCGCTGTCAACCAGCTTTCCGTCTTTATCTGTTGTCTTACCTTCTTTATTAATATATCTAAATTCTGAGTCTACAAATTTGTACTTTTTCAAAAATTTATTTTCTGGTAAATTTGATTCATAGTCATTATCTAAACCATAAAGCATATTTGCCAAATGTTGCGCACCCAATATAGCTACAGGGTCTGTAGCCTTTTCTAAATAATCTTCCATACTATTAAAATACTTCTTATTATTATCTTCTTTATACACCACACAAGCAGACACTAAGTAATTAAATCTCTGATTATCAGCTTGTCCTTCTGCACTATGGTTGTCAAGGCTAGTTCTTACGCTTATAAGGTCGCGCATTTCAGCCCTAAGCTCTTTTATGTGAATAGCTACATTTCTAGCATCTTTTAAACTAAAGCCTCCTTTAGCTAACCTGGCTTCTGATTCACTAATCTCTTTCTGTAGTGTATCAAATTTAACTTGCTTTTCATCATCCCATAGTCCCTGTTCTTTGAGTAGATCGTCCAATCTGGCTCTAACAACAGCTTTACTCTTAATAGCATCCGTAAATGCTTGATTGTAAACCTTTTGGGCTTCTCTTTGATCTTGTAATGAAGGAGTGCGAATAACAAATTCTTTTTCTTCTCCATCTACTTCAACCTTAAATGATTTAGTGTCCATATTACTCATCTCCTTCTTTGAAATAAAACTTATAATTGTTTTTTATAGTGTTTGGAAAAAGATAGGTTTTTAAATCTTTTAGCGCTGATCTAGACTGATGGTTACCATTATTCAAGACTTCATCCCTAGTATCTTGCCATAATTCACTATAGTATTCTCTTCTGTCTTCATCTATATTTTCATCTTCCCACAAGTGTTGGAATCTTTTTTCGAATTGGGCTAAACTACCAATCATAGTAGTTTTAAACCTTTTTTCTATATTGTATATTAATTGTTGTTTGTCGTTGTTCATCGTTTCCTTGACCTCATCATTTCTGCTCTTTGGTTTGCTAAATCTATTTGTACATCTGGTAACTCAGCTTCTTTAACCTCTCCTTTTTGTTTAATAAAATTCATTCTTTCCTTAATCTTAATTTTAGAACCCGTATCATTTAAGTCCATAATTTCTTCAACGCTTTGGTCTTCATTAGGTGTTAAAAATACTTCTTGAGCCCTATCCATATTTCTGCTGCTACCACTTTGAAAAGATCTGTTGCTTTTGTTTTCTTTCTTTTCTCTTTCTCTTTTCTTTTTCTGATAAATAAACCAACCGTCTAAAACATCATCATCGTTAATAACCTTTTCATCAGGACATTCTGGATGTTCATGAACGTTATCATACATTCTAGTAAAGCTAACTAAAAGCCTTTGATCATCTGTCCATTCTGTAGCAGTTTTAGGGAAAATATTTTCTTTACTACAATTCCAATAGGCTCTCCACTGTCCACTTCTAGCTAACTCTTTCATATCTTCCATAGTTGTAGAGTTTTTATATATTTCCTGAATTAAATTATTAAATAGGGCATACGATACATCATTGTCTTTATTAGAAAATGGTCGTGGGAAAAGTCTTTCATTGTCTTTGTATATTGTATGATATAAAATATACTCACTTTTAATAGACTCTGCATATCCTTCTAAGGTGTTATTTCTAAAATTAGCCTTAATATTATTTAATTTATTTAATGACCTCCTAGAGTCTTTTATGGCCCTTTTATTAATCTTAAACTGATCTGGTCTTTTAAGACTTTCGTATAGTTTTAGTTTTAAGTCTTCTATCTTTTTTTCTAATGTTATAATCATTTTATCCGAATCTTTATCCCATAAACCTAATGTAATCATCATCCTACTCATATATTCCTCTTTTATCCAAGTGTTGTATTTTTCATCTGACAAAATTTGATCATACACAATACAAGATTGGTACTTTAGTTTGGGGCTTGGGCATTTTAATTCATATTCTTCATCGTTATAGAAAAAAATTAAACTGCCACTTAGTATCCTGTTTAGTAAAAGATCAATCTGTTCATTAGTCATTCAAAACTTCTTGAGATTTTTTGCCTTGTAATTCCTGTATGGTCTTTTCTTTTTCTTGTAGCTTGTTTTGCAGAAGCTCTATTACCTTTTGGGAGTTTAGAGCTTCTACATAAAGCTTTCCTAATAATGAATAAAGTTGTTCTTCCATAAAAATCCTTACTTTATTGTTATTATTTAATTAGTTAGCCGGTGGGGTATCAGCACTAGCATTAATGTTAAATGCTGGACTAGCATAGTCACCACTGGCATCAATTTTGAAACTATTAAAGTTTCTAAAACTGTAACTAACAGCAACATTATCTCCACCAGCATCACCACCACCGTAGTTAACACTGGTAACCTTATTTTTTGTACCTAAATCAAAACCTAAAGAGGTGTTTGCTGCTGATCCAGGACTACAAACTACAATTCGAATAGGTTTCTCTGCTAATTGTGTAAAAGCGCTAGTGCAAGCGCTTGCGCCAGCAAAGTCACTAGCATCTAAGAAATCGCCTTCAGATGCAACAACTTCAAATTCTGATGTTACTTCTGTTGGGAACGTAATGTAACGGTAGTATGGATCAAACTGTCCAAGTTGTCTAATTTCTTCACGACCAAGGTCACTACTTAAGGTAACATTCTGATAATATGGTTTAGAACCACCAGTACCATCATCACTATTATATCCCTTATCGGCACCAGGACGATTAATACCACCACTACCTTCTGGGAAAACAGAAGCAGCATAATCGATATTCATTCTTCTAGCAGTATGCTGTGAGCTACGACCAGCTCCACCAAATACAGCATTAAACAAATTGCCAGCACTGCCTGTCTTAGCAGCATGGAAGTCTGTAAAACCGGTTCTATCACCTGTTGACCAAATTTTACTGTTACCTACAAGAGTAATATCTTCTGTAAAGTTATCATCAACACCAAACGTGTAAGTGAAACTAGATAGATACATGCCGCTACAAGTTACAAAACTGTCGGGAGTGCCTGTAGCTGCAGTATTTGTGTCTGAAAAAACGCCGAGAGAAAAATTAACCCTATTATTGCCAATTTCTGTAAGAGATTTATTAATACCACCAGCAATGCTAGAACTACTTGCTGTATCACCCGCTAAACAAAGATGGTATAAAAGAGGAGTGCCATCCAAAACCTTATTCATTGTTACTTCAATTTCTGGCAAATCTTCTGGCTGATCATAAACTTCTAACTGACCGACACTAAAAACTTCTGTAAGATTAAAATTTGTTGTAATTCCCACACTTTGTACAGATCTAGGCGTATAGTTTTGAGTTGAAACTGCTGAACCGTCTGTATTTTGTGGATTTAAGTGAATTAGCTGTGTAGCGTAAAAGACTCTATTATTGGTTGGCATTTTGATCTCCCGTTAGCAAACGAAATAAGGTTGTTAATTTGTAAATACACCAAGGCTTTTAAATCAAGGGAAAATTTCAATTGTCCAACGCACTATATTGTGATAAATACTATTCGCAACTGTATTAAATTCTGTAATGACCGAATTTTGTATATAAGCCTTTTTGTCTAAATATTCTGTGTTTTCTACTATTTTATCGTAATTTAATCTATTAGGATTAATATTACCATTTCTACTTAAAGGATATACACCACTTTGTACAACTTTATTAATATCGTAAAGGTGCAGCATTTTGTCTTTTTGAACCAAAAGTGCGTTAGCTATATTGTTTCTCTCTACTGGATTTTCACATACAACATGTAATAATACATCTTGAAATATTTTATTTTCAGCATCTCCTATTTGATATGGTTGTTGTATAGTCCTATCAGTCATTTCTATCAAGACTGCTGGCATATCTATTCTATGAGCTGCCAAAACATCAGGATTGATTTCTAGTCCATTATCCACACTAGATTTATAAGTTTGTACATATCTGTAAGAATATTCTATCTCCACATCACTACTTTTATTGACAGGATTATCAAACAACACCCTGCCATCCTGATAATTTAGAGTATAGGTATAACCACCAGATCCTGTTGGAGCCTCTAAAAAAGTATTATTTAGATATACTCCACTGATTTCTATGGGCTGAGAACCATTAAAACTGACGCCTGTCTCATATACCCATTCTTTCCTTTTGGCTTCCCATACCTTGTTACCTGTAAAAGTAGGATCAGACACTAAAGATAATTTATGATGACTAGCTCCAGAAATGCCACTAGTAGGAATTTGTACATTTATGAATCCTCCTATATTAACAAAAGACCAATCTAAAAAGTCTTTAATATTATCTTCGATTGCAGACAAAGTTTCTCTTTTGCCTACAGAAGTAACATTTTTAAAACCCGGTTCATAATTATTACTCATTATTATCCTCTTTCAATATATTTTTTCATAGCGCTGAGAATATCTGGTTCTATTTTAGATAAAGCTCTGGTGACCCAATTATTTGATTCTGTACCAATATATCTAGCTGGTATTCTCCATCCTCCACCTTTTGTAGGGATCATAATAGCTTGACCAGTTCTACTGGCTGGACTAGGTTTGAACAAAACTTTATTTTGTAATACTATTTCATCACCACCTTTTAATAAAAGCCAAGTTAACCAGGGTAACATAGCTCCATTTTCTGTAGTAATAACAGCCGCATTAGATTGTAATATTTTTTCAAAATCATCACTACCCACAATAGTAAATGATAAAACAGCATCTATCCCTTTTGAGCCAACTTTAACTTGATTAATATTAAAACTGATAGATTGAGCAAATAAATCTACAACCTCATCTACTACTGATGTATCAGCAATACCTATTTCCAATCTAAGTTTACCAGCTTTCAATGCTCCGTATTCTGGTTCTGTTCTTAAAGAATTTGCTATAAGTCTAGAAATATCTCTTTCTATTTTAGGTTTTGCCTTTCTAAAAACAGATTGAACTTGACCCTGTAAAGCTTTGGCAATATCTGCTGTTACTTTTCTTACAGACTCTAATACTTTTGCTGTAAATTTCATGGAGACCTGCTCCAAAAAGTTATAAGATATCTATGATCTCCTAAACCAGCAGGCTGTGGATCTGCAGCTCTGCTATAAGAGTAGTTGCCATAAGCAGAAATATTTGTATCTACAGTCATAGATTGAGCATTTCTAATGTCTTCTATTAATGAAGTTTTACAAATGGTTTGAACAGCACCGTCTGGAATATCTCCCACACTAGAAGACCAATTTACAAAATATTTACTATCAAAAATAACAGCCAGTTTAAGTGTTTTGGTTTTAGCTGATCCTGTTATTGTTCCTTGGCCTTCGCACACAGGACACACAGTACCATCTACAAAACTTACTGGACCAGTACCATTATATTTATACCCAGATAATCTAGAGATCGGATCAAAAAGACAATTGGGACAAACCGTATCTTTGCCTTTGTTTGAAAAATGTAATGTACAAGGTACTACTAAACCAGTATCTCCTAGTATTTGATCCATAGATTGATTATATAAATTTTTTAAGGCTGAAAAATCAACCATTATTGTATCTCCCTAGAAGTAATTGATTCTATATTCCCATCTCCAGCAAGTATTCTTTCATTACTTAATGATGTTTTATTTTCACTTTTCTGCTGTAAAGCAATAGTCACAACGTTAGTTGTAAAATTAAAATTTGCAATTACAGGTTCTGTAAATTTAATAATTACAGTTGTATTATTTAGTACGGTTTGTAAAAGATTTACTGTCATATTATGGGCAAGCTGTAGTAGTTGGTGTCAGAGTAGGTGTTGGAGTTGGAGCTAGTCCAGAAGTTGGTGTGACTGTTGGAGTTAAAGAAATTGTTGGTGTTACAGAAATCGTTGGAGTTGGGGTTAGCGTTGGTGTTGTAGTATTAGTCGGTGTTACAGAAGGCGTTAGAGAAATTGTTGGTGTTTGAGTAGGGGTTACTGTAGCTGTTGGAGTAGGAGTAGCCGATATTGGAATGCCAGAATAAGTAATAATAAGTTCCCAATTATCAATAATGCCAGTACCTATAGGATCATTATCATTAATATATAGCTTATAGACACCAGTATTTGCAGTACCATATAAATGATTAAAAGAAGGTTCTAGTGTGTGACTACTGTATTTTGTAATACTTGTTTTGTCTTGTATTTGACACATGCCGTTATGAGGAACATCCTGTATGAATTGGGTAGCAGGAGCCCTGTCTGAAAAAACAAAATTAAATTTATTAGCAGTATTGGTTTCATCATAATTACTAATTTTACTATTACTAGATAATAAAACAGTATTGCCAGTTGGAGGATCTAGTAGGAAGGTTAGGTCTTGGGGACTACTATGTTTCAAGCCGTTAATACCAACTTCTATTTTTTGTATTGGTCTTAAATTATCGATAAATTCTGTTGCACTATAGTTATCTTGATTGTCTAAAATAGGTATGCCACTAGCACGATAAACAATAGAATCTGAATCTAATATTAGACAAGCAGAGGCGCACTGATCACCACCAGTAGAATTACCACTAATGATGTTGTCTGTTACATCTCCCCCTTCAGAATCTCCCGATCCTCCACTAACAAAACTATTAAATGACTTTGGTATTAGTCCAATAGTACCTCTAGAGATAATTGTATTAGACACTTGAGTTTGATCAGCAAGTTCAGGCTGAAAATCTAATTCATAAACAGCAGTAATAAATGTAAAGTCCTTAGTCAACTCTGCTGGAAATTGAATATCTATTTGCCCAGCATTATTAGATGTTACATATCTATTAGGCAACCCCGGAGGAGCAGCATCTGTGCTCAAAAAAGACTGAGGTGTACTTGAGTCGTTGCCTTGAAATCTAAAAGAAACAACACCTTGTGTTAAATCAACATTATTACCATTCACATCTTGGAAGATAAATTGAATAGCAAAATCTGAACCTTGGTCTATAGTAAAATTATGTGTAACTGCCATTTGTAATCCTTATGTTAAGAATAAAAGGTGCGGTCTCTGTCTCCATGGTCGCTTAAAAGACTTCTTGGGTCAAACTTGTTACCAACAAAAGGACTAAGTATAGCCTTAACATACTTAATATTGCCAATTTCATATTCTAGTTTTAGCTTATCATACATAGCACAAGGTCCAGTTTCTAAAATCATCTGATAACCCTTTAAATTTCCAGCTACAGACAAATTAGCAGGTCCTAGCTGCGTTCTAATTCCTTCACTAGCAGCTTTTGTTCTGAAAGTACTTTGGTCTAAAAAACAACCTGCTCTTAATGCAGAAAAGCCTATAAAATCTTCATCTCTTGTGGAAGCCACGGCTGGATCAGGAGTAATAGTCAAATTAACTAAATCAATATTATATTCTGTATCAAAATTCATTTCTCTTTGAACATAAGAAGCTGCAATAACTATAGTTTGTTGTAGTCTGTCGTCAGTATAGGTGGGTGAATCAGCCAAATCACTAATAAGAGTTCTAACTATCAAAGGTATTTCAATTTGCCATGACATAATTTGACCTATTTTCTTTAGGTATAAGCTGGTGGATAAATATAATCTTCTATACACCTAACCTATATGCTTAGTATTAATATAAGTATTTTTTGATATTTTTTTATATTTCTGCTTTTCTGACAATTTATGTTGCCACTCTACTATAAAATCATCCTTATTTTGTTCTATGATCTTTCCATATATATTTGGTTGTTCAACACAATAAATGTCATTGTTGGGCAAAGTTCTGAAATGTAAATGTTTGTGATCTGTATTTTTGGATAATATTTTAATTTTGATAGTGTCTATAAAACACCTACCCGATGAGTAAGTTTTATTATTGGATATATAACCAAGTATTCTTTCCATAGCATGACAGTATGTTCCACTTTTAAGATCAGAAACTTTCCCTGTCTCTTTAGATAAAAGATCGTATAAGGTGTTATAATGATGATCTAATATATTTTTATACAACAAAGTCTGACCTATAAACATATTTCCACCACAAAATACTCTTTTGGTTACTTTCGGTATATTTAATTTATATTCTAGTTCTCTAATCTTGTCTTTATTTTTGAGTTCAAAATCATAGCACATAAAACTAGCAGGTCCTAAGTATCCTATGTTTTTTTCTTGCATTCTGTTAATATTTTTCAATAGCTCTTGAGGAGTGTCTAGTAAACTATCTAAAAGCATAAGTCTCCAGTTCCCTTGATCATTAATGCCCCAGCCACTTTTTTTAGAATGTAGCTTAACAAATATAGGATTGTCTATATTTTGTAATTGTTTTAAAAAAGGTAAAATATCACCACCGATATTGTGATGATATAATACGCTTGTGGGTAAATCCTTAAAAACTTCTAATGCTTGTCTATTATCATTTTCTATGCAAAGACCTAAATGTATATCTGATATATCTTTAAATTTATATAATATATCATAAAATTCCTGTGCCATATCTGTATGATAAAGCCAAAGCAAAATTGCTACTTTGTTTTTCATTGTACTACTACGGTACTTCTTCTGTGTTTATCTTTCCTAAGATATTAGTTTCTGTATATCCACTAACATCTCCTCCGACCTCTAACAGCTCTAGCTTGACTACCCAATTAACGGTTTTGCTAGATGCTCCTTTGACTTGTATGTTTAATTTATCTGTTCCTCCAGCACCAGCACCAGCAACAGCTGCTTGCACATCCCAATTACTATCTGTCTCGGCAATAACAGTTTTGGTAACACTACCAACTAAAGCAGCACCATAACCATCGTTGTGTAATAATCCTTTTAAAGTATAAGCAGCATTATCTGAATTTGTAGCGTTAACCTGATCCGTTCTTCTTCCAACAATATTAGCACTAAACATCATGGTTCTATTAGAAGCCAATACAATATCAGCGCCATTGTTTTGTGCTGTGGTAAAAGTAGCATTACTAGTTGTACATCTTAATACATAAGAGCTGTTCTGTGCATCTCCATCTTCACCAAACCTGCCATGAGATAAAGTTGTTTGTCCATCATTATATGTCCAGCCATTTACCCCTATCATGACACCGGTAGGAGAAGCATAAAAACCCTGATTTGTCAAACCTATATTTCCGTTAACGTGTAATGTGTAAGAAGGATCAGCAGTGCCCAATCCAACCTTTCCATCATTACTAATTCTAACGCGCTCACCAGGAGCATTAGCATCGCTAGTTGCTGTAGAAAATATTAAAGCTGTTGCATGAGAAGCTGACTGAAAAGCAGCTTCTGCTACGGCTTCTATTTTTGCGGACACATTAGTAGCTGCTCCTCCATCAGATTCTGAGGAGGCAGCAAATTGTATTTGTCCTAACTGGTCATCAGCAGCTACTGCTGTATCATTTGTTTGGAGTGTTATACTCTGCACATTATTCCTTACTATTTAGGTTGAAATTATACAATATGCCAATTCGTTCCGTCACAAACCAAAGTCATACTTTCAAATTGTGCATATAGCGCAACTGTCGTGGCCCCATCAATGGTAGCTGAACCACCCCTTTGGATAACAACATTACCTGCTCCACTATCTACTTTCTTCACATAAACTATTTGTCCATCAGAAACACTAGGCATGGTTAGTGTCTTATTTGATTCTCCAGTAGTAACTAAATTTACATCTGAAGAAATCGTACTTGTTGTTGTTACTGCAGCAGTAGTTCTACTTCTTTTAGCTTCTGTTACAGAACTAGCTGAAAGATGTGCGGTATCAATTGATCCATCAGTATAGTGCTCGCTATCAACAGCATCATCAGCAAGTTTTGTGCCATCCACAGCATCAGCAGCTAATTTAGCCGTTGTAATACCAAGATCTTTGACTCTAACGGCACCACTACCATTAGTATTATTTAATTCAATAGTACTATCATCAACAGTAACTTCTATTTCATCGGCGTTCGCAGTAATACCATCTCCGCCAACAACATTAAGGGTTCTAGTAGCAGCAATTGTGCCACCGCCAGTTAAACCAGCACCAGCAGTAATAGTTACTGAAGTATGATCAATATGTTCATTAGCCACAAAATTGCTTAAGCTATCATGATCAATTTCACTGTCTACAGAATTTACAGTAACAGTATTAGTTGCGCTAACAACAAACTCGGCTCCTGTACCATCAGCAAAAGTAATTGTCTCGCCATCATCAATTGTTTGTGTTGTTGTTCCATCACCAATAACAAAGTTAGACATACCACCGCCACCAAGGCCAGAAACAAAGTTTGCTTTGGTCATCTTGCGCAAAGCAGCTTCTGAGGTGTCATAAATAAGAATAAGGTCATCATTAGCTACGCTAGTTTCTGCTGTTTGTCCGGTAATAGCAGCAGCGGCTAAGGACACAGCAAGGGCAGCATTACCACTACCATCAAAAGATGTAGCACTATCTGTCGTAACCTGACCTGTTAATGTAAAATCTCTTGCAGCAGCTAAAGTGGTAGCTGTATCAGCATTACCAGTGACATCACCAGTAACGTTACCTTCAACATTGGCAACAAGAGTTCCTGTTGTAATAGTTAAATTACCAGTGTCAGCTCCAGTAGCTGTAGTAGTACCCAAAGTAAACTTATCAGCACTTTCATCCCATACAAATATAGCATTATCTCCAGTACTACCTCTTTCAATAACAATACCGCAATCATTAGCATTAGTACTAGCACCATTATTTAATTCTATTAATGTATCCGAAACAACCGTATTAGTTGTACTAACAGTAGTAGTTGAGCCATTTACTGTTAAGTCTCCAGTGATAGAAAGATTTTGACTAATAGTTACAACACCATCACTAGCTATAGCAATAGCATCAGCATCTCCTTGACTACCTATAGTTCCTCCATTAGGTATCTTTAGTGCTGAAGCACTAGCGTCATATGTTAAACCGCTATTAGATTCAAAAGTAGCATCTGTAGCTGCATCACCAAAAAAAACTATTCCATTTGCATTTCTATCTATAGGTCTGTATGACATTTTTTTCTCTCCGTTGTACTATATTATAAACCAATTTGTATTATCTGATATTAACGTTACACTTTCATAATTACTTGTTACTGTAAAGCTTGAATTACCATCAATTGTTTCTGTGCCAATTACAGGATTAATTACCATATTATTAGAACCAATAGTTTTCTTAACTATAATTTCTTTACCACCAACCCCACTAGCTGTAGGAATATACACATTTACCAAAGCCGCACTACTGTTTACAAAAACTACATCATTATCAGTAGTTAATGTATAGTGAGAAGTAACGCTCACATAATCTTTATTTACACCACCAGCAGATGTAGTTTGAGTAGTTCCATCACTAAATCTAATACCTCCAGTACCCAGATTTAGCTCTTGAACACCACTGTTGTAAACTAAATTAGCGTCTGTTAACAATCCTCCAGACCTATCTGAGCCCACAGTACTAACAAAAGGTATGCCCTGTAAATTTAAATTTGCTTCAGACTTTAAATCTCCTCCACCTAATTTATGTTTTCCTAATTCTACTAAAACAGAACCATTAGCAGCATGACTTCTGATAACATAGCCAATAGGTGCGCAATAATTAGGTATAACAGGACATGTCGCAGTTAATTCTCCAGGGGTAGTGGATAAAAATATTTCATCTCCACCACTGAAAGAAGAAGTATCAATATGTCTAACAATACCATAAGTAGTTACATATCCAAAACTATTATTTTCAATATCATGTGTAGCCAAGCCTACAACACGGGAATTAGTATCACTAGCAGCATTTGCAGGAGCTATAGTTGGAGCAGCATTTCCATGAGAGCCCGTAATAATAACAGGAGTGCCATTTGTAATAGTAGCACCAGTATTGTTTCTAACTCTTAAATACTCTTCTTGACCCAATTGTTGTGTAACTTCAGACTCTTCATTATAAACAACTAAAGCATGATTTTCACTATCATAAAACAGCCTACCTTCTTGATGTGTAGGGCTAGATAACTCATCCATTAAAGAAAGATCTATTGTGTCATGTATACCTGTTGCAGAAGTAAGGGTATTGAGAACATAGACCCCTGTGGCTGTTGTTTCAAATTTCTTAGAACCGTCATAATAGAGAGATACTGAACCATCAGATACTGCCTGGAAATAAAGTTCATTGCTAGAACTTTTTAGATTTAACTCGGGTCCTCTAATATTAAGTGATCCAGTTCCTTCTTCATCAATAAAACTATTGCTTCCATCATGATAAATCAATAGGTCAGAACCATCACCAAAAATAGCCTGCTCATTATCTCCAAACAATATATTATTGCCATTAGTATCAAGATCAGCACCTAGTTGAGGAGAAGGATCTGTAGAAAGCTCTATTTGCTCAGAATTGGTAACGTATATACCTGTAACATGACCATTTTCGTCTAGCAACAAATTTCTAACAAAATGATTAGCTAAATTATTGTCACTAGAATCAGAAGCATTAATATTTGGATGTAAAGAAGAGCCTATGGGCTGGATACTATTCCAATTATTAGTACCATCACCCAATTTAAGATGATTAAGATCAAGATCATATCCTGGTTCGCCACTACCTAAAACAGGATTAGCACTATTCCATTCAGCGGTAGTTCCTTTTCTGATCTGAATTAGCGATATACGGGGCATGTGAACCTCTTTTAAAAATATAGTCCTTATGTATTATTAATTATTTATGGTGTCCCACCGTCCATGCCAAGAGCTGCTACAAAGATATCTAGGGCAATAATATCTGTAGCAAATACGTCTTCTTTAGCAAAGCCTGTGGCTACTCCAATATTACTAGGTTGTGTTTTGGTAACCTCAACACTTGAGCAGGTAGCACAATCGATAGATGTCTCGATTTGAATTGTATGTGATTCATTGGTGACATCAACCGTATAGTCGCTCATGATTGGCATCCCAAAGCTGTAGTAGATTTACTATATCTCTTAACAATACTAGCATTTCCGAATAATAATTTAATAGTATATTTACCGCCACCACTATAAAAATCATTATCTGATTGTAGCTCTAAGTCATATTTAGCACTAGTAAAATCAAAGCCATTTGTAGTTGTTGCAGGAAATTCTAAAAGAAGTTTTCCATTAGGCCCATCTATGGTAAATTTATAATTAGAAAGATCTGAATTACCACTAGAATATGTTTGTGTAAGATTTGAATTGGTTTTCCATATCAACCTGGCGCACCAATTTGTAATATCTATTGCAACATTATTTGAATCTTTATATACTAATGACAATCTAAAAGAGGAACCTTGTTCTATTGAAAAGTCATATTGGGCTGCACTCATAATTGCTCTCTATAAATTGGGGCGTTTCTGCTCATTTATTTATACACTATATAAAGCAAAAAGGGCCAGCACATCGCTAGCCCTTTTCTTTGAAAAGTCTTACTAAGTATAAACTTATTATAGAGAACCGAGAAGCACTCTACGATTATCAAGAACAGCAAAGCCAACTTCAGCCCAGCCATAGAAACCAGCTCTCTTCTGACGATGTAAGGTATCGTCTTCAAAGATCTGAACTTCTTGTCTAACTGGCATGATGAAGCTGTCTCTCTTGCGAAGATCAAGGCCAACAACGATTTCTTCATCGCTACCACCCATGCTTGCGCTGAGGGTATTGCTGTAGAACTGTTGATATTCTTGACCAACACCGAGCTCATCGAGGTCATGAAGGTTGATACCAAAGACTCTGTTAACAGCGCCATCAGCAGCTGTGTAGATTTCTCTACGAGTAACTTCGTCAACTTGATCAACATTCCAGTTTCTGAGATCTTCCATAGCTTCTGGTGAAACATAAAGATCTGTTAACTGGCCTCTGTTGTTAGAAGCAGAATTGCCTCCACCATTTCTACGCATGACAGTCTTTAAAAGAGAAACAAGTCTCTTAGTGAACTGACCTGCGTCAGCATCGCTGTCGAAGACAACAATGTTACGATCAACACCAGCGGCTAAAAGTGTGTGCCATCCATCGTCATTCATCTTCTTGACGAATTGATGCTCAAGCACTTCCATGGCGCGACCAACTACGTCCCAGCGGGCGTCACGAGCATACTTTAAAAGATAATCAATGCTAGCACCAACATCATAAGTTGGAACCATGACATAATCACCTTCGACATGACGTTCTGGAATGTATCCATGATTAGGGATTGTATAAGCTACAAAGTCCCTTTCACTTCCAGGAGACAAGAAGTCTAATGGAAATTCTGGAGTAGCACCTGGAGCTAACTGAACAGCTTCAAAGATACCGTCTAGAATGTTACCACTTAAAACACCTTGGCGTAGTGGAAGTTCTAAAGCCTTTGCAAACTCTGCATTAGCGTTTAAAGATTCTTCTCTATTAGCTGACCCAGAACGTTTAAGAAGTTCTGTTAGCTCTGGAGAAGGCTGAAACTTATTAATATTATCTGACATTTTAAATTTCTCCGTTGATTACAAGGGTTTAAGTTATACGATATTGATTGACACTTTAGCATAATCGTCAGCATCTTTTTTACTCAAAAAGGTACCAACCTGATAAGCACCAGCTGCTGCGGTATCAGTGATAAGACCACTAACCCCTACATAAGCTTTATCTCCAGCACTTGGTGTGCCGTCGATAGAATTAGTAGTAACTTGACCAACTCTTAAAAGAGCGACCTTGCTACCAACAGAAACTTCGTCTTTATGATAGTTAATATGCTGTCTAGTTAAATCAATGTCAACGACATCGTTTAAAAGAACACCCATAGGAACTTTACCACTAGCGGTAGCAGCATATGCAACAACAGCAGCGCTGTCGTCCATAGCAACACCACTACCACCTGTACTAAGAGTAGCAACGCCACCTCTAGTTTCAGCAGTATTCATGAAAAATGAAACGTCAACTTGACTTTCAATGCGATCTGGTTTTAGAGCCATTTTAATTCTCCGTTTATAATTAGGTTTACTTCTTGCCGAGTCTACTATACACAAAATCTACAAGAGCCGCTCTTGTATTTTCTACTTCGGAATCTGTTTCTTGACCAACTCCGAGATTAACTTCTTCTTCAACTTCGATGCTATCAAGCACCTCTGATGCTTCTGAAGTTTCTTCGGCTTCTTCTGTAGCTTCTTCTGAAGTTTCTTCTGCCTTGGATGCCTCAGCTTCTGTTGCTTCTTCAGCCTCAGCTGCTTCGACTTCTTCTGGCTTAGGATCTTGTGTAGAAACTTTATTGAGCGTTGCTACAATAGCCTCAAATTTTTCATCATCAAAAGATTCAAATGTCTTGGTGGCAGCTTCAGCGTCTTCTTCACTTAAACCTGCTTCGATTAATGTGGCCATTCTCTTCTTATACATCTCAGCCATCATTCTTTCTTCTTCTTTTTGTCTGTATGTTCCGACTAGCTCTTCTTGTTCTGCTAATTTCTTTTCATACATAGCAGTCAATTCAGCTTTTTCAACTTCTTTTTCTTCTTCCTTTTTCTTCATTTCATCATGATGAACAGCTTCAAGTTCTTCTTTCATAGCCTTCATCTTATCATGATAACCTGCTTCAAGCTCATCTTTCATTGAGTCTCTTTGACCACAATGATCAGCTTCAAGTTTTTCCTTCATGGCCAAAACATCTGCTTCGCAAGCCTTAGCTGCTTCTTCTTGAGCCTTGTTATGTTCTGCAATTTGTGCTTCAAGAGCTTCAACTTTCTCAGAAAGTTCTGCCTTTGCAGCTTCTAAATCTTCGGACATTTCTTCTGTCTCTTGTTTGTTTTCGGCCATAATTTCGGTCTCCATTAAATGTGAACGTGTTTGATTATCAAATACACCTATTTTTTCATTTTCTTCGTTTTTTTCTGGCAACATATTATTTTTTGTAAAAATTATACTCTCTTCATTAGCTGGTTTATCAACAAAACCTTTACCACTGAAAGTAATATTTCTCAAAACTCTACCAATTTTATAATTTTCAAATTCTCCTAATCCGCCATATGCTCTCAAATACTTGGTTAAATATGCTGTATCATGATTTCTATTTAATATTTTATAAGTACCAGAACTTTTGTCAATTAAACCATAGTCAAAATTATTGAAAAAACATTCCATACTAACATATTTACTACCATTTTCAATTTCTTCTATTAATTCTTCACTTCTAATTTTAAGCTTAGGGTCGCTAAATCCTCTATAGATTACAGAAGCTGTTACGATATGAAATTTGTCAGGAACTTCTGAAGCCTTAATATCTTCAGAAAGAATATTCCCATCAGCGTCAATTGGCCAGTTAGAAACAATATGACCAATTATTGTATTTTCATCATGCTCTAGGTTTGTTGGTTTATCTTCAGGAGTATTTTTTGCTGCCCATACTTCTGCTTTATCAAATATGTCATCATTTTTATTCCAATTACTGCTAACTAGAATAGATTGAACATAATAAAGATCTTTGTCTGAATAAGATGCTAAACTTTTTAAGTTTTTGATAGATTCTGTAGGTTCTGCTGGAACAACAGAACTGGCATAACTAATAGAGCCAGCAGTTAATAGCTTGATACTAATACCATCTTCTTTTTCTTGATCATATATTACCATTATTATTTCTCCGTAGAATGGACATCAGATGAATACACCAAACTATAAAATATGGCCTTTGCCTGCTTCTGTTCTTCAACAGACATTTCGGCATTTATTTCAGATTGCAAATTGAATCTCCATTTATCATACATGGATATTGCTTGATGTACTGCAGAATTATTAATTTTGTTCATAGCAGATTTTACAATTTCTTCACTAACTTTTGTATGTGGATTGATCGTAAATAATATTTTTGTTTTAATTGTATCTAACTCGTCATACTCTTGACTAGATAAGCTTCTAAGATTTTTCTTTTGATAAAAGTCTAATAATATTGGATGTAATACTTTAGCTATATCATCTTGTGCTTTATTTGCCCAAAGAATAAGACTAGCACCAGTTTGAGGAGCAAATTGTTTCTCTTTGCGTTTTTGCGTATCCTTAGAGTTTTTGGGTCTGCCTTCACCAGGAGCACCAGTTTTGGTTTTAGGCTGTTTACTTAATTCTATTTCTTTTTTGATATCGTTCATATTTTTCTGACCATTTTGATTAGGTAATAGGTCTAAACCTACTTCGCTAGGCGTAGCCAAACCCAACTGTAAAGCAAGTTTCTTTAAAGAAGAATCTAATACATTATCACTAAATGGCCCATTCTTCGGTGGCATCTTTTTATTCTTTCTGGCCTTGTGTTCTCTTTTTACTCTAGTGTTTTCCATATCATCATCAAAACCAAATCTTTTCTTCAAGACTTCTTCTGAAATGATGCTTCTGTCAGCTAACTGTATTAATAAAGCTTTCTCTGATTCTTCGTTGCTCAAATCCATTCTATCAAACTCTATACGGGCAGGGCTAGCAAAACCCATAGCCTTTTGTACAATTCTAAGTTCTTGTTCCCAAAATTGAGCCAAAACATCTCTTCCATATTGTAGTCTTTGTGTTAATGTTTTTAGGCTAATAAAGTTATTAGTAGTACCTGCTGCTCCATATGTTCCAGTAAGAGTTGGAGGAATACCCAATCCCGCATAAACACTATTTAAATGAGGAGTATATTTACCCTCTCCTAAAAACTGATGAACACTAGTTTTAGATTCCAGCAATTCAATATCTGGACCCCAAACCAAATCCATTGTACCTCCACCAACATTATTTCCAAGAATTTGTGCTAACTTTGCTGTTGCGCTTTTTGTAGGAGCAATTCTATGTTCAAGATTACCTAATTTAAATATTCTAACATTAGAAATAGCCCCGTCTAAAGCTGCCATATCTGCTAGCTTTAATTTTTCGATTACAGTAATGTCATCCATAATTGCATATATCATAGGATATGCCCAACTTTGCCAATCATCTTTTTTGTAATGATAAACCAAAGTCTTTGTAGGATCTAATGGGTATTTGTTTTTACTTTTAGCTGCTTCTATAATAGCTAATGGCAAATTAGCAATGACCTGTCTTTCTTGATCTGTTGTGGGAGCATTTATAAGTTTTCTTAAATGAGCTGGTAAGGTCAATTCATATGTTTTGTTTTGAACAAATGAAGACATAGCACCACCAGATACATCAACACAAGAAGGGTCGATAAAAGTATAGATCCATGGGATTTCTCTAGAAGCCACAGCATTATCAATACTTAATAGAGATATATCAGCAGCAGCATTAGCTGCATACATTTGATTAATAGACTTACTGCTTAATTTTCCTGTTTGTCTATTGATGACAACATTACCTGTTTTATATAGATTATTTAAAAATCTTTCGCTACGATCTTTACCATTTACTCTTCTAAACCATTCTTGATAAAATCTTTCTGTCTTTTTAACTTTGTGTACTAATCTAATACCTTGGCCTCCAAAGTCTCCCATAAGATCAATAACGTTTTTTACCAATCCTACTCTTTGGTAAATATCATCAGCTTTTCTGATAATAGCTTTGATTTTTACTGGCACTCTTTCAGAAGGACGGAAGTAATCATAGTCACTTCTGGTCAATCCGGGTCTGCCATCTGTTGAATTATCTAAGCCAGAATAATCTGATCTAAATCTGTGTGCCTTCGCAGAATGTACAGCATCATACTCTTCTAATGCTCCAGCAGAAGCTTTCATAGCCTCATTTCTGCTACTGTCATCATCTCCCCATAAAATATAAGCCTCTTCTTTTTGTAGAGGCTCTGCATCTTTAATTTTTTCGTTTTGTTTTTTTTCTTCTGACATATGCTCGTTTTAAATGTAATAGTATTGTGATTCTATTGTCTGTATACACCAAGATATATATCATCTTGATTTACAGCCGATGTAAACCATTCTGGTCCTTTATACATATCTCCTTTTTGTTTAGGAACATCTCTTAAATTACCACCAATCATGTCAAAGTTAGGTCGTAAATCAGGACTTTTTACCTGCCTAGCCATCATATTAGCAATCAATAAAGAACTATATCTATCCTTTCTTAATCTGCCCTTTTTACCATTTTGCAGTTTGACTTCCGGAGTATCCCATCTGTCTCTAGCATTTGGTCCTGTGCTAGTTTGGCTCATTACGATTGTAGTCAATTCGTTTTTTAATTCCTCAATTTCTAAAATACAGTCACTAACATTATCATAAAGATTATCTAATGAAGATTCAAGTACATTTTTGCCTTCTTTTTCTAATTCTATTCCTAAAGTTAAATTATCAAATCTTGGAAATAATAATACTTTATCTTCAAAATCCTTTCTTAATCCATGATTAGCTTGCGCTGTCCAATCAGCCTTAGCAAACTGTACCATATCTAAAATATGTAAACCCGCTTGACCATCTGTATCTTTTTGTTTATCTGGATTAATTACTGGTAATATTAGATTTTCTCCTTCTTGCAAATTACCAGGATCATGTAAAGATTCTTCAATTGCTATACCACCGCCCTGAGCATCAAGCCCTATAAGAACAGGAGGAAAGACTTTCATTAGGTCTCTAATTTTTCTGGCACAGAAATTATAAAAATCATATTCTTTAACCATACCTGTTTTTTGTCTATCTTTAAAATTTACCCTATTAGTAGCCCATACATAAACTATTCTAGTATGATCTGGATGTACTTCTAAAACAACAATACTAAAATTATCTTTTTCTGAAGCTGGGTCAATTCCATAAACATATTGTCTATTGGGTTTGCCTCTATTAACTGCATCGAATACTATTTTTTGTTCGCCTATCATAATAGGATTATTTTCGTTGGCTACACAAGATTCAATCAGTGTTCTTTTAAAGAACCCATCGCTGTCATTGACAAAGCAAGCAGCATATTCCATATTATAAATACCTGTATGGATAGTAGCTTTAGCTCTTGCAACCTGTTTGTCATCCATAAAGCCTTTTGGTATTAATTCATATGGGACTCTAATAATACTATAATCTTTCCAATTAAAATTCTCTGGTACTTCGCCCTTAAAGATTTCTTCTAGCTTTTGTGTATCTCCTTGACTCTTAATGATATTTTTATATCTATTCCAATATTGAGCAAAGTGCTTAAAACCATAGTCAGCTGTACCACTAATAATAGCTTGATTGCTTTTGGGTATACTTAATTCTTCTAACATTTCATTCCACACACCTGCTTCTATCATAGCTTGTCTTTTGGCTTGCTCTTTAACATTTTCAATAGGAGTAGCACTCACAGCAGCAAAACCAGCAACAACAGTCTCATAAATGTCTGGTGATATAGATGCAAATTCATCAGCAATAATAATATGTGCTCTAAGACCTCTAATTTTGCTTCCATCACCCATAGGAACAGCAATAGTCCAACTATCACCTAATCTTAAAGTACATCTGTCTACATCTCTTCTAGGACCATCTTCATTGCCAGAAAATATACTTCTGAGTATAGGACTATTTCTCCATATAGTTTCCATATATTCAAAAAGTATTTTACTCTGCCTAAAAGCAGCACCCACTACAACTATTTTTGTTCCTGGTACAAATGTACATTTTAAAATACAATAAAGGCTCATCAAGAAAGATTTACCAAAACCACGACTAGCCACAAACATAGGAAATGCACGAGTCCAAAACTCTTGTAATATAGCAACTTGTATCGGATGAAGTTGTATATTAAACAATATCTGACAAGTTGATCCTAAATATAAAGGATCTCTAATAAGTCTCATTAAATGAGCATCAGGTTTTTCAATATCATCTTTGGTCCTATTTATCATAGGATTGTGTTTAATATCTAATTGACTTAAATCACCTAAACCTAACCAAGCATCATCAAAAGTGGTTTTTTCTTTACTCATTCTGTTTCTTTTTCTTTATTCTTCTGGACTTATTAATAGCCCTTTGAACCATAAGTTTAGCAACCGTCCTAACGAAAGGGAGATTCCTTTTTTGAGCTTCTTCATTTAACCAATCTAAAATCGTTCCTAAATTTTCTTCACACCAATCTGGTCCATTATTATTCATCTCCAAGGCGTGTCTTTTACAACTGCAGTTAGGAGTACTCTTAATGCCCATTGCACTAATCATACCAGATAAAATAGCTCCAGGCCCATCAGGATCAGATTCCAATGTTTTAGGGAAAAGGTTTTGCAGATATGCTTGAGGATTTTCTCCCATAAGCTCCTTTAGTTTTGTCTGGAATAAACTTAGAGACCTATTGTCTCCTAAAGCATCATATGCTTCTCCACCAAATAATGTTACCTGTGTTGGGATTCTCATAATTTGTACGCCAATTTGTTTTGTCCATGGCTGATCCCAATATGTAATTTGTAATTCTTCTAATGTAAAAGGGTCAGGATGCTGTACCTTACCATTATTATCTGTAAAAGGTTCTTGTCTTAATTCTATTGGTTTATCAAGTTTCATTATTATCTCTCCTATTTTTATCTATATAATAAATACGTTTAAAAATTTGTTCCGCTAAGTGTTCAGCAAAATGATGGTTCTCACAAAACATCACCTTTATATTATACTTTAACTGCAAATCTAACAAGTTCTTAATTATAAAATTTGGACTTATCTTAATTTTGTTCCACATTTTCTTAGGTATGCTAGATCCTGCAGGATATCTCAAAACATCTTCCAAGCCAAATTCCAAAAGAACAAATGCGAATTCTACATTTCCTAATCTTTCTACCCAGTCTTTAAATCGTTTTTCTGTAATATTGGTTGCAAATTCATTGACGCTCTTTTTTCTCTCAATAGCTACTAAATTCTCTAATCCTTCAATACTATAGTCTCCTGTATCTAGTTTTTGTGATACAGTACCATATGTCTTAAAATTCCACGGCTGTTGTTCTCTTGTGTCAACTATTATATTAAAGTCTTCGTTTGCCATTGTTGTATACTATTTTGGAAAAAACAGATTCATAAACATGTTCTAAACCTTTGATCATGTCGTGATGAGCTCTACACAAAGTTATACCATTACTTACTTCATATCTAAACCCAGGATATTCTGCCCAGGTTTTAATATGATGTACATTTAATTTCTTTTTACTTTTACACCCTTGCCATTGACAAGTGCGTTTATCTCTTGCTAATACTTTTTTTCTAAAATTCTTATATAATGGATCGTCGTAATTTCTATACATCATACAGCCTGCAATCCGCATCTACCATTTCTCTTACTAGCGCACCAAAACCAATGTGGGGAATCCATCCTAGTTTCTTTTTCGCCTTAAAAGCACGGCCTCTTAAATAATCCACTTCTGCTGGTCTAAATAGATTTTCATCTATTTCTACGAAGTCTTCGTAGTTTAAACTAATGTATCCAAAAGCTTCTGTTAGAAACTCTTGAACGCTATGTTCCTCTCCTGTGGCGATAACATAATCTTCTGGAACTTCTTGATTTAACATCATTCTCATAGCTTCTACATAGTCTTTTGCGTGCCCCCAATCTCTGTAGGCATAAATATTACCTAGTTTTAATTTTTCATTGGACTCTACTAATTTATTATTAATGAGTCGTCCAATGTATTTTGTTATTTTTCTAGTAACAAAATTTTCACCTCTTCTAGGACTCTCGTGATTAAATAGTATTCCGCTACATGCATAAAGACCGTAACTGTCTCTATATAACTTCACCGTGTGATGACTTGCTACTTTAGCTACAGCATAAGGACTTTGTGGACTAAATGGAGTTTTTTCGTCTTGATACTTACCTTCTTTGTTATCAACAGTAAAGTTGCAACCAAACATTTCGCTAGTACTAGCCTGATAAAATCTAATACCAGAATTATAATTACGAATAGCTTCTAATATATTAACCACCCCACAAGTATTAATACTAAATGTCGTCGAAGGTTGTTTAAAACTAGTTCCTACATGACTTTGCGCTGCTAAATTATAAAACTCATCAGGATCATTTTGTATAATAACCTGAGACACGCAAGAAGGATCTGTAATATCAAATTCTTGTAACTGAAATAATTTATGTTTTATTAAATGATTTATTCTACCGAAATTATTAGTACTGTTGCGTCTATGAAGCCCTATGACCTCATAGCCTCGTGATATCAAATTTTCTGCTAGATAGCTACCGTCTTGTCCTGTTATTCCTGTTACACAAGCCTTTTTATTCATCTTTAACACTTTCTGGAGTTAGAAAAGGTTGATCCACGACGCCGTCCTCGTATTCGTGATAGTTGCTTAAGTCTCTTTTAAAATTATTGGTTGCCTGTTTAAGTATCTCCATTTCTCTACCTTCTTTCTCTCTAATGTCTTCGTCTTCCAACATCCTAATTAATCCAATCCAGCTACTTTTACCATCTTCGATTCTTTTAATTCTTTGCTCTCTAGTCGCTTTTAGATCTTTGCTTATTTTTTGTTGTTCATTTAAAAGTTTTGTATATTCATTAGTATAATTTGCTATACTGTTTCTAGCAAAACTAAGTTGTGTCTCTAAATTAGTAAGCTTTGGAATATCTCTATCATCTTCACTTTTTGCGTACTCGTCATCTACTAATTTTTGAAGTTTTGCTGTTTCTGCTATGTGTCTTTTTCGTTCTTTCATGCTCCTGTTAATCAAGATATCAATTGTAATAAATTGCTTAATCTGTAGTTCTTCCGCCGCCAAAACATCTTCTCTAAACTGTTTCATAAGATTGATCCAAGTGCTTTCAAAATATTCTAGTTCACCACTAGTTTCATCAAACTGATTAGTTATTTCGTTCCAGAAGGATTTACCATGTAATTTTTGTTTTAAAGTCTCATAATCCTTAGCTTCTTCTGAATTAGAAAATACATTATTTTCAGAGATAAATCTATTTATAGGAGCAGCACTTCTATTCAGATGTTCTGCTATTTGTTCTACTGATAATATTCCATAATTATCGCGTATAAATTGCTCTTCTGTTAATCCTAATTGTCCCCGTTTCTTAGGAGCTGTCTTTTTCTTCATTATTATCCTTTTGTGCTAACAAGCTAGATATGTGAGCTTTCAGTTTTTCCATTTTGTCTTTATTTATCTTAACTCCATGTTTTAACTTGAGATAATACTCTCTAAATTCACTAGATATATTTTTGTCTAAAAATTCAACTATTTCTTTATTTGCTATCCAAGAATCATTGTTGCCTTTGTAAAAAAAGTCCTGATCGTTATCAATATAAGAAGGCTGCATAATATTCTTTTTATTTTCATTTCTAGAATACCAGTTCTTATATATCTCGCAGTCCAGCTTGTTGCTAAATTCCAAACATCCGTTAGTAGACTTTTTCATATGTTTGTCATAAAATTTACAACCAACACAAGGGATATCTGGCCTTTGATAGTTGTTTCTTTTAAAATTAAATAATCTATTCCTCACATGAGTCCACAGAAAGTTTTCTAAAGGTCTCTTATGATCATATTTATCTAATCCTTCAAGTGCAAAAATAGAAGCTTGTTGCTTCATATCTTCGCTACTGTGATATCCAAAACGAAACTTATGAATTAATTTCCTGGTAATTACATCTAGAACCCTTAAAAACTCTTCCTCTGAAACTTTAGCAAATTTATTCTTTTTCTTTTTTGGCTTTGTCTTCTTATTGTCTGGGGGGTTTGTCTGTAAAGATTTCTTCTTCTGTATCTGTGTCTTCAATTCCTTCTTCTTCTTCGTTTTCGTTGGTTTTTTGTTCATTGAGTAATTCTGCTATGGACTTGGTGGGAGTAGACATAAGATCGCCACTGATATCTAATTCTTCTGATGCTGTCACTTTTAATACTGATCCAACAATTTTATCTGAATCTTTATTCATGTTTTATCCTTGCATAACAAGTGTAATAAACTATCATAATAGTAACTAAAAGGCCGATTTAGTCAAGGAGATATATAAAATGAAATATAAAAAATGGTCTGATACGGAACTATCATATATAAAACACCATTCTGCTGATATTCCCGATAAATATATTGCTCAAAAAATGACCGAAATGGGAGGCACTACTATCACAGCAGATATGGTCCGTAGACAAAGACGAAATTTAAAAATAGTAAAAAGCAAAGGACGTCCCCGAAAATACAAGGCGAACAACCCATGAAAAAGACCGTTATAGTTACTGGAGGATCTGGATTTTTAGGGTCTTGTGTAGTTAAAGAATTATCAGATGACCAAAACAAGTATCCTTTTAGAGTTATTAGTCCTAGAAGCAAGACATTTGATCTTACTAAGCGTAAACATGTAAATAACCTGTTTGATATACTCAAACCTGATATGGTTATTCATTTAGCAGCAAAAGTGGGTGGAATTGGTGCTAATAAGGAAAATCCTGGTAGTTTTTTCTATGATAATATTATGATGGGTTTAAACCTAGTAGATGCATGTAAGGAATATGAAGTAGATAAGTTTATTCATGTGGGAACTGTATGTAGTTATCCTAAACATTGTAGGGTTCCTTTTGTGGAAGATGATTTATGGAATGGATTTCCAGAAGAGACTAATGCTCCTTATGGGATAGCTAAAAAGTCTATTATTACTATGCTAGAAGGATATAAAGAACAATATGGTTTAAATAGCACAGTATTATTACCTGTTAATTTATATGGTCCTGGGGATAATTTTAACGAAGACAGTAGTCATGTTATACCAGCAATCATCAATAAAATACATAAGGCTCAAGTTTTAGGGGAAAATGAAATAGTTTGTTGGGGAGATGGAAGTGCTACTAGAGAGTTTTTATATGTAGAGGATGCTGCTAAGGCTATTTGTAAAGCTGCTATTTCTGATATCAATGATCCTACTCCTATTAATTTGGGTGGTGCAGGAGAAGTGAGTATAGAAAAATTAGTTAAAACAATAGCTGAACATATGTCTTTTGGGGGTAATATAGTGTGGGATAGAAGTAAACCTAATGGACAACCAAGAAGATGTTTAAGTAAACATAAGTGTGAAAGGCTATTAGGATGGAAAGCTGAAACAGATTTTGTTGAAGGTATAAGGAATACAATATCCTGGTATAAAACATCATATTTATAATGGAGAATATATGTGTGGGATCGTTGGTTTTATAGGATATGGAGATAAAAATGCTGTCTTTGAGACAATAATGGCTTTGGAGAAATTAGAATACAGAGGATATGATAGTTCAGGTATTGCTTATCTTCATAACAATACTGCGTTTTTAACAAAGCAGCCTGGGTGTGTGGAAGATTTATTATTAAAAATAGATCCAAATTCATATTCTAACAATTGTATAGGTCATACCAGATGGGCAACTCATGGTAAGCCTTCTAAACGAAATGCTCATCCTCATGCAACTTTTGATTTAAGATTATCAATAGTACATAATGGAATTATAGAAAATTACCTAGCACTTAAAAAAGAACTGGAAGCTAAAAGATATAAGTTCTTATCAGATACAGATACTGAAGTGCTTCTGTATTTAATTTATGATCATTTAGTTAAAGATAAAGTAAGTTTAAAAACAGCTGTTAAGTTAGCTTTGAGCAGAGTTGTTGGGGCTTATGCTTTTATTCTTATAGATAAAGAAGATCCTGACGTAATGATATGTGGAAAAAAAGGTAGTCCTTTAGCTATTGGAATGTCAAGAACTGAAGATCATTTTTATATAGCTTCTGATCCTATAGTTTTTCCAAAACATATAGAAAATGTGATATATGTAAAAGAAAATAGTATTGTTAAAATAAAAGACAAAGTAAAAACATATGATATAGGTAGTGGATCTGTATCTAGACACAAAATAGAAAAATTGCAAAACAATTGGTTAGATATAGAAAAGAATGGTTACGAATATTTTATGCAGAAGGAAATCTATGAACAGCCTAAAAGTATTAAAAATACAATAGCTGGTCGAATAGATGGTTATAGAATAGTTTTTGGGGGACTTTTAGGATATGAAAAGATATTTGAAAAAGCTAAACATATTACCATCATAGCATGCGGTACTAGTTGGAATGCAGCACAGATAGGTAAATATTATATAGAGGAATTTTGTAATAAAAAAGTTAGTGTGGAATATGCTAGTGAATTTAGATATAGTGATAAAAAGAATATAAAGCCAGAAGATATTGTGATAGGTATCTCTCAATCTGGTGAAACAGCAGATACTTTAGAAGCATTGAAAAAAGCCAAAGATAAAGGATGTCATATTATAGGTATTTGTAATTCTGTTAATTCAAGTATAAGCAGATTGACCGAATGTGGGATTTATTTAAAAGCAGGTACAGAAATAGGTGTTGCAAGTACAAAGGCTTTTACAAGTCAAGTGGTGACGTTATTAATGCTATCTTTGTGGATAAGTCAAAATGATTATCATAATGATCATGTCTATAATGAAACTAGAAAAATGTTAATACAAAATATTAATGATATAGATGTATTAGTGAGTAAAAGTTTATTTACAGACGGAAAGATGTTAGCCATAGCTAAAGAACTGAAAGACGTAAACAAGTTTATATTCATTGGTAGACAATATAATTATCCTGTGGCATTAGAGGGTGCATTAAAGATGAAAGAATTATGTTATAATCATGCCGAAGGATATGCGGCAGCTGAATTAAAACATGGTCCTATAGCTTTGGTGGATGACAATACTGTTGCAATAGCAGTAAATAATAATGTAAGACAGACAGATAAGATGAATAGCAACATACAAGAAATTAAGAGTAGGGGCGGAAGAATAATTAACATAGACTGTAGTAAGAACACAAGTACTGATGTAGATTATAATATACAAATTCCTATTGTGCATTCTTGTTTGAGTCCTATAATGAGTGTAGTACCGTTGCAATTATTTGCATACCATAGCGCTGTGTTCAGGGGCAAGAACGTAGACAGGCCAAGAAACTTGGCTAAAAGTGTTACAGTAGAATGATTATCAAAAGACTTACAGAAGATTATATTGAGCAGTATCTCGAATGCGTTGGAGATTTAAATAATCCTAATGTCAGACAGAGTCGTGTTAAAGATGCTATTAATATATTAAAAAGCAGACCAGATAATATAATCACATTCATGTTATTAGATGAGAATATTTTTGTGGCAACAGCTACTATAATTATGGAAGATAAAATAAGATACAAACAGAAATGTTGTCATATAGAAGATGTGGCAGTTATGAGTGGATTCAGGAAAAAAGGACATGGAAAAACAATAATTGAACATTGTATTAATTATGCAGTAGGGGAAGGTTGTTATAAGGTAAGATTAAATTGTGCGGATCACTTAATAAAGTTGTATAGTGGCGCAGGTTTTAAAAACGTAGATAACGGTATGGTGAATTATGTATAAAATTGGATTTAGTATGATTTTGGTATTTGCAAGCTGTAATGTTGCATATGGTCAGAGAACACTTGGAGGGTTAGGTGCTGGAGGATTAGATGGTAATGGTTTTGGGGATCCTGTTGCTAATGATTATGCCGGAATAGATTGGGGATATGATTTTCAAACAGGAATGATAATTAATGGATATAATCCAAATGCAGCAAGAGCTTTTGCGAATAGATCTTCGGGGAATATATATGGTGGGAATATGTATGGAGGAACTCCATCAGTAGGATCTTCTGGATACTGGCAATCTAGAGAACCAGAAATGGATGCCTATTTTAGAATGAGAATGAAAAATAGGATGTATAGGGATCAAGAGTATCGATATAATAAATACAGACACTCCGCTGCTGGTCGTTACGAAATGTTCGGTAGATAAGCGGGAATGTGTGCGGCGCTGCCTTATTTAAGACTATAATAACTGGTCAATAAACCGGTCAATATTTATAGGGGTCTCTTACTATTTTTGTACCACCCCCCAAAATTTCCCCCCGGCAGAGGGGTACGAAGTAAAACAAAAAAACCCCCCCTTAATAGGTATGCGAAGTTCTTTGGTACTGGTACCCCCCTATAGAGGTACATAAAACTACTGTACGGATGCACACCCCCCCTCCCTATCAAACCGCGTGCCATTCGGTAACAAAATATTTTATTCTCGTTTGGCATGAAACTATATTTGAAAATTCTCATTTTTTCCTATTGTATCTTAAAGAATACTTGCTATAATGTCGATATAGTAAAAAGGGAATAACAATAACCACTAGGAATAAAAAAAATGTTAAACACAAATCAAAATTTTGAAATTACTTATCACTCTGATTGCTGCGGTTCCTATGTTCACTCGGACGCTCAGATCTGCCCTGATTGTCTTGAGCATTGTGAGGTTATTGAGGAGCGTGTCGATTTTGACGATTCCGAAGCCGTGCATTTTCAGGCCGGTCTGGATTTTTACGGGGCGGGTTAAATATTCCGCTTGTATTGTGTCGATAAGTATTGTAGACTCTAATAATCACCACCAACACCACGAGAAAATAAAATGTTCACCACACTACAAATCACAAAAGCTATATCGGAAGCAACCAACGGTCAAGAATTATATAGTCTAGCAAAAAACGAAGTGTCTTATCTTCTCTCGACGCTTGGATCTTGGGCAATGGGGACAGCAGTCGAGGTCGCAGTCGCAGACGAATTGTACCGATGTGGCATAGACTGCGAACATTTGGGAGGTCCGGGTCAAGATGATGTGGTTGCATATATTAAAGGCCGACGCCGTGTATTGGAATGCAAGTCATCTAAATTAGGTCCAAAAAGTGGAATTTACACTTTCAAGGGAATTGATCCAAGTAAGTTTGACACCCTACTACTAGCATTTGTCCACCCCACTGAAGGACTAGTCGTAAAAAGTGCATCGTCAGACAACGTCAGAACATGGGGACTAAATGGCCCAGCAGGTAAAGAGCGAAAATGGAAAGTAGACCACAATGGCAACGGAGGCTATGAAATGACCACACAACAAAACGGAGTAATGTCAGTAAAGGGATTAAACCTAATAGAATGGAATCCAGAAGGCTTGACAATGGTCAAGTCTATAGTGTAGAATGTCGATATACTTTTAACAGGAGAAAAAATAAATGAGTCACAACAATTGCATCATGCCAGAAGTCAGACCTAATGTTTGGGTAGTAATAGATGCTCAGACCGGAGATAAACTAGGAGAGGTCGGAGCCGTAACAGAATCAGAGGCTCGACAATTAGTGTCACACCATGTCTTGATTCCCTTCAGACTATCACATATCGAGGAGTAAATAACTATGGACGATCTAGAAACATACGAACAGTCTACAGATTGGAACAAAAGATTATGGTGGATACTAAATGGAATCGGAACAAAAGCACAAAAGAGACAGGAGACAAGAAGTCTAAAAAAAGATCTCAATAGCTGGGCAGTAAACTATAAAGGAAAGCACACAGCAATACAGATTGACAATTACCTACAAATGTATTACAGTAGATTAGACTAAGGAGTAAACAAATGAAAACTAAATGCAATCCCTTGAAACTAAACGAAACCAGATTTTTAAAACGAGCAAGAAAGCAGGACGGACGATATGTTAAACGCTACTTTTTTAGCAATGGACTTGGGGCAAGTGTCGTGTGCCATGATCATAGCTATGGTGGTCATTCAGGCTACTTTGAACTTGCGTTATTAAAGTACACTCACGGTACTGATCCAGAAATGACATGTGAGATCATACAAAATGAACACCCTATAAAGGAGCATCACGGCGTCTCCGATGTTTGGGGATGGCAGGACTTTCACGAAGTAGCTGCTATACTTCAAGAGATCAGGAACTATAACACAGGAGATTATAACTACAATGCCAAGTAATACAGAACAACTAATGAGAAAATATCCTATCCTATCGGCGGCTTGGGATGAATGCACAATGATATGGAAAGGTGTTGAGCAGGATGGTACTGTTCATAAGTTTAATAGAAAAGCTATGAGGAAGATTGTAAAGAGTGAACAGACTAAGGTGAATGATAGGTATCTTAGTAGTAATGATAGTATGATTGATCCAGTAGGAAAGCCAGGGAGTAATGAAAGACTACTTGCATTGGCTGAAAGATATGCTACACTTACAGAACAAGAACAATCACCATTTGGAGAATGATCATGGATTTTGAAACAAGATTGACAGCATTAGATGATATGTGCAAAGATATGGCAGAAGTACTAATTCAGAATCGACTGATAATAGAGCAGTACCAACGATATGAGCAGAGAGTAAAGGATATAAAAGAACAGTACTCTGATATTATGAGTGACCTATCACCAGAGTTTGTAGAGAAACAAATTGAACAAAAGATGAAAAGTATGACTGCTACTCCTATGAATCCTAAATATGTTACAGCAGAGCAGAAAGACATTATGTGGAATCAGATGGTAGAGGGTAAAGATAAAATATCATTCGAGGAAATGAATCACCATCTAAGCAGCAGACATATACAAGGGAGAGCAGCGTTATTTTTTCGACATAAAATCTCAAAGCTGGAAACAGTGGGAGGTAATAAGAAACGATATGTATTGTTGAAGGAGGAAGATAATGCAACCACTAATTGACCTGGAGCCAATCATTCGACAATACGGCCCTATCGTTTCGATGGGGTACGTGTTGTTGTTTGCTTATATGTTCACCAGGATGGTATTCAAAATATAAAAAGGGTTTATTTTTTGTATTACCTAAGCCTAACGGCTAAGGATGTTATGATAAAGCCAGCGAGAATGGGAATTTTCTTTTTTTATTAACGCTATGGCCGGAAAGAACCGATAATATATATATAAGGGAAACAATACCACACGGAGAAAAATGATGTTGACAATCTACACTATATTTGGTATCATGGTAGGGTTCGAAGGATATGATAATGGTAAGGTATATTTTGGAGTGTATACCCCTAATTGTGAGTACGGATACGTTATTACGCAGGAGGAAATTTACTTGGATACAATCTTGAAAAAAGAGTAAAGATTTCGCTTGACAATGCCGATAATGACTGTATACTTGGAATATAACAACAACACCACTTGGAGACTTGATTATGACACCTGCTGAAAACATCTACCGTTCAGATTTCGATGACGTTGACGGACTCGATCCTGTAGAGTTCACCAACGAGAGCATCGACACGCTACGCGATATGATGGAAGATGATCAGTATGATATTTATGATGCTGATGATGACGGACAGCCTACCTTGCAAGAAGAATATCACGACTTATACGCTGGGGATGATTATATTGGGGATATGTA
>ERZ891134.205-NODE-205-length-53048-cov-17.335667_pt1 | contig 53048 bp, 54 predicted proteins | sample MGYA00520888_ERZ891134 | MGnify/ENA primary metagenome ERZ891134 (study PRJEB32303, sample SAMEA104408692) | aquatic metagenome | biome: Brackish water; feature: Coastal; material: water | place: Baltic Sea | collected 2014-10-23 | depth 10 m ... | reverse complement strand
AATATTATATTAAAAATTGATATTAAATTATAACTAAATATAATAGTATCAAATTAAACGAGCTCTATATATGAAAATAATAGTACCCATAAAACGCGTTGTTGATTATAACGTGAAAGTCAGACCTCTTGGAGATCAATCAGATGTTGATCTTAACAATGTAAAAATGGCAATGAATCCTTTTTGTGAAATAGCAATTGAAGAAGCCGTCAGATTAAAAGAGGCTGGTACAGCCACTGAAGTTATTGCTGTCACGGTTGGTAAATCAGATTCTCAGGAGCAACTAAGAACTGCTTTAGCTTTAGGCGCCGATAGAGCAATCTTAGTTGAAACAGATTCCTTGCTTGAGCCATTGGCAATTGCTAAAGCCTTAGCAAAAGTTATTGAAGCTGAGGCTCCTAAACTAGTTATTCTAGGTAAACAGGCTATTGACGGCGATAACAATCAAACAGGTCAGATGCTTGCTGCTTTATTAAATTATGGGCAAGCAACCTTTGCCTCGAAAATTTCTATTGATGGAGATTCAGCGTCGGTTACTCGAGAAATTGATGGTGGTTTGCAAACTCTAAAAGTGTCACTTCCAGCAATTATTACTACTGACCTGCGATTGAATGAGCCTCGATATGCATCATTGCCTAATATTATGAAAGCAAAGAAAAAAGAATTAGATGTTCAACCTATTGATGCAATGGGTATAGATACTGCACCTCGCATTGAATTGCTCTCGGTTGAATTACCAGCCGCAAGACAAGAGGGAATCAAGGTTGAGTCAGTTGAAGAATTAGTTAGTAAATTAAAAAATGAAGCAAAGGTGATTTCATGAGTACATTGGTAATAGCAGAACACGATAATACTAACCTTAAGCCTGCAACCCTTAATACTGTAGCAGCTGCAAATGTAATTGGTGGTGCAGTTCATATACTTGTAGCCGGGAATGCCTGTCAATCTGTTGCAGATGAAGCTGCAGCTGTAGATGGTGTTGAAAAAGTTATTTTGGCTGAAGACTCTGCATACGAAAACCAATTGGCTGAAAGCGCAGCGAATTTAATTAAATCAATTGCTAATGATTATTCTCATATTCTTGCTCCAGCTACAACTTTTGGTAAGAATGTTTTACCAAGGCTAAGTGCATTGCTTGATGTTCAGCAAATTTCTGAAATCACTGAAGTTGTATCAGAAGATACTTTTAAACGACCTATATATGCTGGTAGTTGCATAGCTACAGTCAAATCTAGCGATTCAACCAAAGTCATTACTGTTAGAGCCACTGCCTTTGATCCAGTAAATGCTAGCGGTGGATCTGCCTCCATTGAATCAATATCGGCTGATGGAGTTTCTGATTTATCTTCATTTGTAAACGAAGAAATTGCACAGAGTGATCGACCAGAACTTACCGCAGCAAGTATAGTCATCTCTGGCGGACGAGGCATGCAATCAGGAGATAATTTCCATCTCTTGGAGACTATAGCGGACAAACTAGGAGCTGCAGTAGGCGCTTCAAGGGCAGCTGTAGATGCAGGATTTGTTCCAAATGACTATCAAGTGGGTCAAACCGGAAAAATTGTTGCTCCAGACTTGTATATCGCAGTTGGTATTAGTGGCGCCATTCAGCATTTAGCTGGTATGAAAGACTCAAAAGTTATAGTTGCAATCAACAAGGATGAAGATGCACCCATATTTCAAGTAGCTGATTACGGTCTGGTTGCGGATTTATTCAACGCTTTACCTGAGCTGGCCGAGCAGTTATAACTTACTGATTTGTAGTTAAATTTATGCCCAGCCTGTCAATATTTTGGCTGGCTGAACCGTTAATTAGCTCACATTCTTTTGCTAATAAGCAGTACCTCCATAGGACATAATCTTTATCAACCCCCATTCCTCCATGCAAGTGTTGGGCAGAATAACTAATTTTATGACAGGTATTACCAGCCCAAATCTTAGATACCAAGGCATCATTTTCACAATCAAGGTTAGTGTTTAAGTTTATAGAAGCCTGCTGATTAACAAGTCTTAGGCATTCAAGCTCTATAAAACAATCTGCAGCTCTATGCGATACAGCTTGGAATGTCCCGATCACCCTTCCAAATTGCTCTCTCTCAGATGTATATCCGGCTACTAAAGATGTCATCTTTTCAGTAACGCCTAGTGCAATATAGCTTCTCATTACCATGTTTATTTGAATGAGGTACCTCAAAGCCTCTAAACCCCGTCCTGGCTCATGAATAATAGATTCTCTGCTTACTTTTATTGAATCTAGCTCTACTTTAAAAATAGGAGAGTTGGCCGTACTAGATAACTCTGTTAATTGAACTTTATCTGATTCAACGAGCACCAATAGAACGCCTTCACTTGAATTAACTGAAATAAGAATACTTTTAGCCATTGATGATATTTCAGATAAATATTTAGTTCCTGAAATTATCAGCTGATCATTTTCTATTTTAGCTGTGGTAATTGGATTTTCAGGATCTTGGTTAGAGGGCTCTAAAATTGCTGAGGTGTAAATTTCACCCGCAATGATTGAGCCGAGTATATCTTTGCAAGATTTCTCATTGCCAAATTTCTGAATTGTTTGAGCTACATCTACCAAGCAGCCGCTTAAACTCAATGGCGCTGCATGATATCCCAGTTGCTCAAATAATATACCCAGATCATAGAGATCTTCTCCACTGCCGCCATATTTTTCATTTAGGCCTAATCCTAAATACCCATTGCTAGACAATAAAGACAGTAAATTTTCATCATGTTTGAAGTTTGAATCATATTCTTTGAGGCATTCTTGCGAGCAATGCTCCCTGAGAATCTTATCCAATGAAGCTCTGACTTCAGTTTGATGTGATTGCTCAGAAAAATCCATTAGCGTGTCCTTGGCATTAACAATCCAGCCATTGCAATAATATCTCGCTGGACTTCATTGGTTCCACCGCCAAACGTTAGAATTGAAGCAGTTCTGTACATGCGTTCGAGTCTCGCATTTAAGATTGTTAAATCAGAGTCATTTTTTAGAATGCTAAGTTCACCCATGATTTCCATTAAGAGTCTGTAAGCCTCAATAAAAAATTCAGATCCATAGACCTTTGCAACAGATGCCTCAGCCATGTTCAATTGATCTGATTCCATGATCCAAGTTTGTTTCCAGCAAATTAATTTTAAAGCTTCAATGCCTGAATGAACTTTAGCAAAGTTATGTTTAACCCATGACAGATCACTTAAACACTGATCATTATTAATTTTTGTAGATTGAGCAGTTTTTAAGACGTCCTTATAAAGTTCTTCTACGGGCCCATGATTGACAAGCGCCAGTCGCTCTAAGTTAAGTTGGCTTGTGATTAATGACCAGCCTTGGTTGAGTTCACCCACGAGGTGAGTTTCTGGGACATGAATATTGTCATAAAATGTTGCATTGGTTCGAACATCCCCCAAGGTGTTTATTGCAGACATGGAAAATCCAGGATCATCGGTTGGAACAATGAACATAGAGATGCCTTTATGATTTTTTGCCTCAAAATCAGTCCTTGTTGCTAACCATATATAGTCAGAAAAATTAGCTAAACTTGTCCACATCTTCTGACCATTGATAAGGTATCCATCTGCTTGTTTTATAGCTTTGGTTTGCAATGATGCTAAGTCAGTCCCTGAATTTGGTTCTGAGTAACCAATGCCAAAAATCAGTTCACCCTTAAGAATCTTGGTTGCAATTTCTTCTTTTGCCCATTCAGAGCCATGTTCCGCAATCATAGGACCAACAGATTCAGTCGTTAAAAAAGGGAAGGGGAAGCCAGTTCTCATGACTGTTTCTACAAAGATGTATTGCTCAATTGGGCTTAACTCCTTGCCGCCAAATTCTTTTTTCCAGCTTAAGCCTATCCATCCATCAGAACCCATGGTTCTCATGGCCTTTTTAAATTCAGGTCCACCACCTTCGAAATGTTCTGGTTGATTGAGCTCTGCTTTGAGAGCAGGCGTAATTAAGCTTTCAAAATATTCTTGCAGCTCATTTTGAAGTTTTATTTGTTTTTGGTTTAATTGTATTAACATTTTAAATCTTAGTATCTCATCTCCATTTCTCAAGGCAATATCTTAGTGTATTATTTGGCTATGGCTAGCTACTCAAGAACAATGGACTTTCTTCATAAAAAGCTCTTGCAAGCTACCTCAAAAGATCAAGAGGATAAAATAGTTGACTGGATGCTTGCCGAAGCTAAGCTAAAGCAGGCCGCAGAAAAGAATAGTCAAAATATCATTTCAGATAAAAATAAATCAAATAATAGAGTTTAGAATTTTACTATTTCAGCAACGCAATAACTTCTATGTGTTGCGTATTAGCAAATTGATCAAAAATACCAATCGATTCTATCTTTCTCTCTACTGCAACTAAGTCTCTTAAAAATGTTTCTGGGTTACAAGAAATATAAATCATATTTTTAAATTGTTTTGATAGGGCAATTGTCTCATCGCTTAATCCAGCTCGAGGTGGATCCACTAAAATATGACTGAATTCATAGGATTGCATATTAATATTTTTCAATCTTCTAAAGGGTCGTTCATTAGCAAGTGCAGATGCTGTTTCATTGTCTGAGAGCCTTGCACTTTCAATATTGTAAAGATTATTTAATTTGATGGATTCTTTCAGCAGTCTAATTGAATGTCTATTATTTTCAGTGGCAAAAACTTTATTAAATTTTGATGCCAAGGGAAGAGTAAAGCCCCCACAACCACAATATAGCTCTAATAAATCCCTGGGATTTTCTAGTTGTTTGGTAATGAATGAAATCATTAAAGAGTAAAGATAAAAATTAGGCTGAAAAAAAACCAAATCATTTTGCAAGATCTTAAAACTAGAGTTAGCATAATTGCAGATCACTTCTAGATCTTCTTCGCCAATTAATATTTTTTGTTTTTTGCTTCTTCCAATAATAGATAAGTTTCCTAGGCTGTCTTGTATATCCTTTGCAGCTAAAATCCAGTCTTCTTGAAGCGGCTTATGGTAAATCAGTGTGGCCAAAACCTTTGTTCCCGAAGTTCTAAAATTAATTTGAAATAACTTCCCTTGCATGAGCTCAGAATGGTTAACTTTAGCGAGCAAATTTGGCATCAGCCGTTCAATGATTGGGTGAGGAATCGATGATTTCTCCATGTAAATTTTTTGGTTATCATCAATCATTGTGTAGAGATTATTGCCAAACCCAAACTCGGCTCTTGCTCTGTAGCCTGTTGCTGGTGATAAATAAATCTCAGGCTTAATATCAGTATGGTTAGATAGTTCGTGGCAGAATTTAGACAACTTATTCATATCAAATTAATTGCGAGTATAATAAAGGCTATAAAAACTACATTTAAGGTTATAAATAAAATAATAAATTTAGGAATGCTGAAATTGTTAAGATCATCTGCAAGATCTTTCGACGAACGCACGCCCATTAACGAAGCTAGTATTCTTTTAAACCACATATTATGACAAGCAAGATTATCACAATAACAAATACTGCCGAAGATTATCTGTCTAAGTTGATAGAAGACAAGAATGAGCCTGGCACTGCTGTCAGAGTTTTTATTTCTGATCCAGGCACCCCAAATGCAGAAACTTGTTTAGCTTATTGCAAACCTGATGAATTGGTTCCCTCAGACACTTTAATCTCATTGCCCAAACTTTCTGTGTATGTTGAAGAAAGAAGCATTCCTTTTCTGGTAGATGCTGAAGTTAATTATGATGTAGATAATTTTGGTGGCCAGCTTACGATCAAAGCTCCCAATGCAAGATTACCTAATATTTCACCTGATAGCCCTTTAGAAGATAGAGTCAATTACGTAATTTATAACGAAATCAATCCTATGCTTGAATCGCATGGTGGTGTTGTAAGTCTCATGGAGATAACAGACGATATGTATGCCATTCTTCAATTTGGAGGGGGGTGTCAGGGTTGCGGGATGGTAGATGTAACATTAAAAGATGGTATAGAAAAAACTCTATTAGAAAAACTGCCAGAACTTGTTGGTGTTAAGGATATGACAGATCACAGCTTAGATGAAAATGCATTTTACAAGGATGAATCGTAAACTGAGATAATTACACCTATCTTTGGGTGATCAAAATAGTGGGATTCATTTTTAAAAATCCTTCTTTCTTCATTCAGCAAATACTTTACTTCGGAAGCTTCTATGACTTTAGATGAGTTAGTTCTAGTTTGAGCTATTTTAGGCTCAGTTTTAAATATTTCATCTGAGTTTATTATTTCAGAGCCTATCTCGATTTTATGATTTATAACACTGTCTGGTATGGAGCTTTTTAAAGCATCAAATCTTATTTCTTTTATCAACTCTTGATTATTTTCTGGACTCAAATTGCCATCGAGATAAGCAATTACATCAAGGTGCAAATACCTGCTTTGGTATAGCTTAATTAAAAATCCATTATTGCCAAATATTTCATGCACAAAAGGAGAGTTGTCCTCACCTAAAGCTGGTTGGAGCCAAGATGCTTTGTGCAGAATTCGATATTCTTTTCTTCGATCAAGCCTTCGATAAATATTATTAAGCTGGTTAAGGTCTTGTTGTTTCTCAAACCATTTGGTTTCATCTATTTTCTTTAATGATGGTGGGGGATCAGAGGCCTCCTTTTTTTGCTTATCTATTATCTGCTCAATATTCAACTGATCTTCAAAAAAACCAGCATCTTCGTAGTTAAAGGATTGTGAAATTATTTCTTCATTAATAACAATTGCAGGTGTATCTAGCAAGGCTATGGTATCGAGATTGTGAAGATTTAAATTTTTTGGTTCAAGTTTTTCATTGCCAATTACTTCAAGCTGCTCAAAAACAATGACCTCGATCATATATTCATTATTATTTTCACTGTAAGCAAAAGTGCTCAAGCTGAAAATAAATAACGTTGCAAGCAATCTAAACGAGTTCATTTAGCAGCTCTGCAACAGCAATTCTTTTGTTGTTATTCTTAGAGACATCAAGAGTTATTTTATTTTCTTTATCAAGTTTTATCTTAGCTGATCCAGTTTGAATCAACCCAATTAATTTTTTATAAACTTGATCACTTAAATTATTATTAAATGTAATCATTGCGTTTTCTAGGTTTGAATAGATTTTTTTAATACCCACTTTATTAGCAAGTATCCTCAATTTTGAACTTTCAATTAGATTTAATAAATCATCATTGGGTTTACCACATCGATCTTTAAGCTCTTCTAATATCTTATCAATTTCCTCATCGCTTCTTGCATCATTTAAAGATCTATAAATTTTCAGTCTCTCATTTGCAACCGGTAAATAGGTATCAGGAATTAAGGCTCGATCATTAAAGTTAATTTCAGTATCCAAGATCTTGTCTGGTTTATGTCCCTTGAGATCATTGACTGCACTTTTAAGCATTGATAGATACATGCTCAGACCGATGGCTTCTATATGCCCGCTTTGCTTAACACCGAGAAAATCACCAGCACCCCTAATTTCCAAATCTTCTTGAGCAATAAAGTAGCCTGATCCAAGATCTGAATATTTAACCAATGAATCTAGCTTCGCCTGTGGTGCTTTTTTAAGGTCTTGGGTTGGAATTAATAGATAGCAGTATGCTTGTCGCATAGATCGTCCGACTCGTCCTCTCAATTGATGTAATTGTGATAGGCCAAAATTATGAGCATCAATGACAATTATCGTATTTGCATTTGGTATATCTAATCCCATTTCAACTATCGTTGTGCATATAAGAATATCTATTGAATTTGAATTAAAGCCATTCATCGTATTGGTAATGTCTTTTTTGGATAATTTTCCATGAGCAATATCAATATTGGCTTCTGGAACTAAATTTTTAATTTGATTTTTTAAGCCTTCCATTTTCGATATATTATTTTGAACCAAAAAAACTTGTCCGCCACGGGCTAATTCTCTGTCAATTGCATTCTTAATAATTTGCTGATTCTGTGTGTTCAAAAAAGTTCTTACACTTAGTCTTTCTAACGGAGGTGTATACAAATATGAGAAATCTTTTAATCCTGAATATACAAGATTTAGTGTCCTAGGTATTGGTGTGGCAGACATATATAAAATATGTGTTGTGGACTGTCTAGATTTAATGATTTCTTTTTGCTTTATCCCAAAACGATGCTCTTCATCAATTATCAAAAGTCCAAGATTTTCTAGAGAGATATCATTATTTAACAAGGCATGAGTCCCGATCAAAATATCAATTTTTCCATGTTTGAAGTCATCATATATTTTTGATTTATTCTTTAATGAAGTGTGCCTGGTTAAAAGTTCTATATTGACTGGAAAATTAACAAACCTTTTTGTGAAGCTTTCTAAATGTTGTTTAGCTAAAACAGTACTGGGTGCAAGAACCATGACTTGTTTTTTTGCATGCACTCCAACAAACGCACCACGCATTGCAACTTCAGTTTTTCCAAAACCAACATCTCCGCATATAACTCTATTCATTGGCTTAACGAGAGCCATATCTTTCAAAATATCTTTAATACAGTTAACTTGATCTGATGTAAGAACATATGGAAAATCTTTATCAAATTCCTGATAGGAGCTTTGTTCACAGATGAGCTGATATGAAGTTGCTACTGAGCGTCTGGATTCTATGTCGAGTAACTCTGCTGCATGATCTCGAGCTTTAATTTTTGCTTTTTCTTTTTTTACTTTCCATTTAGCAGAGGATAAAGAGTCAAGACGCACCCCATGAGTTTGTGATACTTGAAACTTGGAAACTAAATATGCCTGTCTAATGGGAACATATAAAATCTCATTTTCGAGGTATTCAATTCTTATATATTCTTCTTCGCTTGAATTAGTTTTTAAAAGCTCCAGGCCCTTATAAATGCCTACACCATAATCAACATGTATAACAAGCTCATCATCTTGAAATGGGTTTTCAAAGTTTTCTATAAGTGAGTCTTGATTTGCTGAGGTAGACGTTGGGCTCAATATTTCTGAATTTAATATTTCATCTAGATTTAAATGAACAAACTTTCCATTTGTACTGATAAATGAACGAACGGGTAGATGCATACAACTAAAAATTCCATTCTTAAGAGTAAATGGAAGCGAGGTAATGCTTGCCCTATATTGCTTGTTAATTTGATCTAATTTAGTTTGCTCAGAAGAAGTAACCAGAAGGGTATCTATTATTCCATTTACCTGTTTATCTATTAGCATTTTTAACTGGATATTTTTTTCTTTGGAATGGTCAATAGTTAGTTTTGCATCTGAAAGACTCATTTGATCAGCTGATTTCAAATAAACTTGAAGATCTTCAAATTCAAAAATATAGTCCTTGGGTTTTAATATAGGCCTTGAAGAATCAATTGATTCCTCTAGATACCGCTCTTCAACAAAAGCTAGGTATGAGGTTAATATTTGATCTATTTTGTTAGGTTTAATCAGACTAAATTCAGTGAAATAATCTACTAAATTAGAATTACCTGATTGAATAAGAGGGTTATAAATTTCATACCCTTCTAGATACTTTCCAGAAGCTAAACTTTGAAATATTTCGCAATGTCTCTCATCATAGCTTTGAAAATAATTCCGCCATGCGTATTTAAATCTACCTATTGATTCTTCGTCTAATTGAACTTCTGATCCACTAAATAATTGAAATTCAGATAATTTATTTGTCATATTTTGTGATGAGGGATCAAATTCTCTGATGTCATCTATTTGATCTCCAAAGAAATCAACTCTTATGGGTTGAAGCTGAAATCCTGAATAAAAATCAACAACTCCTCCTCTAACAGTGTATTGATTGATTGCATCAACTTTATCTGTGCGCTCATAATTTAAAGCTTCTAAGCTTAGTGTTAGATCTTTTATACTTAACGAGTCATAAATTTTATATTTCTTCCTAGCAACAAAGAAATCCTTTGAGGGCAATTTTTCAAATAGGTTTATGCAACTTGTGATAATAATTTTGAAGTTTGACTTGTCAGAATTTAAAAGATTAATTCTTTCTTGAACTATTGAGTCTGCAGTTGAAAATCTATCATAAGGCAGTATTTCTCTTTCAGGGTAATACCCAATCAGATTATCATCCATGAATAATTTAAGCTCATTTTTTAGCAATCTAGCTTCTTTGTCTGAATCACAAAGGTAGAGAATTTGTTTATTGTTTGTTTTTACAGATTGAGCTAGCTCTAATGCGATGGGTTCATGCTGTTTTTCTGACATATCGTGAAGTATAATTTGCGCCTAATTAAAAATCTTAAAAACAGGAACACTAACATGGATATAAGTTTTTCAGAACAGGATCTTCAATTTCAAGAAGAGATTAGAGCTGGTTTAAATGGATCAGAATACCCTTCACATGTGAGGGAAAAACGCGAAAAGGGCATAGCGCTTTCAAAACAAGATCAGATTGATTTTCATAAATTTATTCATAGTAAGGGTTGGATGGGTTATAACTGGCCTGTTGAATATGGTGGAACCGGTTGGTCTCCGGTTCAAATTTATTTATTTTTAAATGAGCTTGCTTTGGCTCAATGTCCAACAATATTGCCTTTTGGACTAAGCATGGTTGGCCCCGTTATTTACACATTCGGCAACCAAGAGCAGAAAGACAGATTTTTACCCGATATTCTTGAGTTCAATACATGGTGGTGCCAAGGTTATTCAGAACCAGGTTCAGGCTCCGATTTGGCCTCGTTAAAAACCAAGGCTGTTTTAGATGGAGATCATTATATCGTTAATGGATCTAAAACTTGGACAACTCTTGCTCAACATGCAGACTGGATTTTTTGTTTGGTTAGAACAGAAACTACTCAAAAAAAACAAGAAGGTATCTCCTTTCTTTTAATTGATATGAATACTCCAGGAATAGAAGTTAAACCTATTATTACGATCGATGGAGATCATGAGGTTAACTCAGTTTTCTTCACTGACGTGAAGGTTCCCGCCGATCAATTAATAGGTGAAGAAGGCAAGGGTTGGACTTATGCTAAATTCCTGCTTGCTCACGAAAGATTTGGTATTGCTGGAGTTCCGGTTGTTAAAGTTCAATTAGATAAATTAAAAAATATTACTATTAATCATGATGATGCTGACCTATCCAGAAAAATTGCTGAATTAGAGATTGATCTTGCTGCTTTAGAGTTTACAGAGTTAAGGACTTTGGCAGCCATCGCTGAGGGCGGCCACCCAGGAGCGGAATCTTCAATCTTAAAGATTAGAGGTACAGAAATTCAACAAAGAATGACTGAACTTTTTGTTGAAGCAGCTGGGCAGTACATTCTTCCATATGAAGGCCCTGAAGGATTTGAGTCAAACAGAACTCCTGCAGGCCCAGATTATGCAAGCCCATCTGTTGCTCAGTATCTAAATTATAGAAAAACTTCTATCTATGGTGGCAGCAATGAGATACAAAAAAATATAATTGCGAAAGCTATTCTGGGAGTCTAATCATGAATTTGAATTATTCCGATGAGCAAAACATGCTTAGAGAGCAGGTCCTTAAATTTTGTGAAACTAACTACGATTTTATTGATAGAGAAAAAATTTTAGCATCTGATTCTGGATATAGTGAGGATAACTGGAAACAGTTTGCTGATCTCGGTTGGTTAGCAGTTCCATTTAAGGAAGAGAATGGTGGATTTAACTTTGGTCCTGTTGAGTTAACTGTCTTATTCGAAGAGTTTGGTAAAGCTCTTGTTGTTGAACCTTACTTAAGTTCTGTAGTTATGAGTGGTACTGTCTTAGAGGGGTCAAATCATCCAGAAAAAGTTTCAATTATTGAAAAAATTATCTCAGGCCAACACCATATTTCTGTTGCTTATGCTGAGGCTGGAATTGGATACAACTTTTTAGATTGTGTAACTTCAGTCTCTAAAGATGGAGAATTATTTACCTTAAATGGATCAAAATCTTTAGTTTTGAATGCGGGTAATGCTAACCAATTTATAGTCCTTGCAACTCATGAAAATGCACCTGCTTTAGTAATAATAAATGCTGAAGATAAAGGCATATCTGTACAAAGTTTTAAAACACTGGATGGACAGACTTGTGGCGAACTAACCTTTGAAAATGTTTCACTTGAAGCTGAATCAATCTTAGCTTTGGGAGATGAAGCGGAAGTATTATTCAATAAAATGTTAAACCTATCTATACTTTGTATAAGCGCTGAAGCTGTTGGAGCAATGACTTCTTCATACATGAAAACTGTTCAGTACACCAAAGAACGTGAACAATTTGCACAACCCATAAGTAATTTTCAGGTTTTACAACATCGAATGGTTGATATGTTTATTGAAACCGAACTTACAAAATCTTTAATGATTAAAGCAACTCTTCAACTCGATTCGAATGACTCTGAGGCTGGAAGCACTATTTCTGCTCTTAAAGTTCAAGTGGGTAAAGCAGGGCGATTAGTGGGGCAGCATGCAGTCCAACTTCATGGCGGGATGGGAGTCAGTGATGAAATGTCTATTGGCCATTATTTGAAAAGATTTACGGCCATTGACTCAATGTTTGGCAATACCCAGTACCACATTAATAAATATCAAGCTAAATAACTGATGGCTGATCTCACAAAAAATCCTGATTTACGGACTCGTGAAAAAATCGATGACTACTTTGGTGATTGGAAGTGGAGAGAAGGCTTGGCGGAACTCATGGTTCCTATTGTGGGCAGACTATATAGACATGGTGTTCATATCATGATTTACGGTCAGTCACTCGTTAATAAATCCCCTATAGATATCATGCATGCCCATAGATTCGTTAGACAAGTCGAGGAGAACGAATTAAGTGAGCTTGAAACTTATCCATTGTTAGAGAGACTCAGCCAAATGAATTTACCCGATTGTGAGATTGATATTGGTGAGCTTGCAATGAGGTGTTCTTTTTTCAAAGATCTCCCAAACAATCCTGATTCCATAGATAAATTTTTAAATGAGCAAATTAGCGCTTTTGAAATTCCCTTCAACAGACCAGATAAACCAAAGGATATAGTCCTTTATGGATTTGGCAGAATCGGTAGGCTAATGGCAAGGATGCTGGCTCAAACTACCGGTCCTGGTAATTATTTTCGCCTTAAAGGTGTGGTTGTAAGAAAATCTGGAGAAAATGATTTAGTCAAACGTGCGAGTTTATTAAGAAGAGATTCTGTCCACGGAAGATTTGATGGCACGATCAGAGTTGATCTTGAAAATGAACTTTTAGTTATCAATGGTAACCCAGTAAAATTCATCTACGCAAATTCGCCCTCAGATGTTAATTATTTTGATCTAGATATTAGCGACCCAATAGTTATCGATAATACTGGTATATGGCGCGATGAAGAATCTCTATCTCAGCATTTAACTTGCGGTGCATCTAAAGTCATATTAACTGCTCCTGCAAAAGGAGATGTTAGAAACATAGTCTTTGGTGTAAATGATTCAGCTTTGCAAGAATCAGACAAGATCATATCAGCTGCCTCATGCACCACTAACGCCATCGTGCCTGTGCTTAAACTTATCAGTGATAACTATGGCATCTCTAATGGCCACATCGAAACCGTCCATTCTTATACCAATGACCAAAATTTAATTGATAATTTCCACAAAGGCGACAGAAGAGGAAGAAGTGCTCCATTGAATATGGTTATTACAACCACAGGCGCTGTGAAGGCCGTCTCCAAAGCTATTCCAGAGCTCAAAGGTAAGTTAACTGGTAATGCCATCAGAGTTCCAACGCCAAATGTGAGTTTAGCTGTATTGGTTTTGAATTTAGATAATGCAGTTGAGAGAGATGAGTTGAATGAATTCTTAAAAAAATCAGCTTTTGCAAGTAAGTACAGAGAAATAATTGGATACACCAATTCACCAGAAGCTGTATCTACTGATTTTTATTCAAGCCCCTATGCAACAATCATCGATTCTCAAGCTACCATAGCTGAAGGCAAGCAAATCACTTTATATTGTTGGTATGACAATGAATATGGTTACACTAAACAAGTCCTCAATCTTACAAAAAAAGTTGCCTCAATAGACTTGCAAAGATTTCCCAAAGCAATTGAAGATTCAGTATAGAAACAGCTGATATTTCCATTTATAATTCACCCATCTTTTACTGAAGGGTGTTGTGATTAAAACCAAGAAAGGCCTTGATTTACCTATTTCCGGAATTCCATCTTTGGATGTTGATTCCTCCACTGCTATTAATACCATAGCAATATTAGGCGCTGACTTTGTAGGGCTTAAACCAACCATGATGGTTGAAGAGGGTGATACCGTCCTTGCGGGCCAAAAATTATTTGAAAATAAAAAAAATCCAGGCACTTATATTACAACCCCATCCTCTGGAGTTGTTAAATCTATTAATAGAGGAGAGAAAAGAAGATTTCTCTCACTCATCATTGAAGCTGATAATTCGGCTGACCCAATACAATTTAACCTTGGTGATTACTCTAGCCCAGTTGAATTTTTAACTGATACTGGAGCATTAGCATATTTCCGTACGCGGCCATATAACAGAATTCCTGAGCCGAATGAATTACCCTCTGCAATTTTTATTAATGCATGTGACACAAATCCGCTTTCTGTCGATCCTCATGAGCTAGTTAAGCTAGATCAAGAACTTTTTAATAATGGTTTGAATTTTATTCATTCCCTTTTTGACGATTCAAAAACATATTGCTCGTATCAAAATAATAATTTTGATCAATCGGTAGAAGGAGTTAGTTACAATCAATTTGTTGGTCCTCATCCAGCAGGTTTGGTTGGAACACACATACATTTTCTCTACCCGGTTGGCCAAAACAGGACTGTTTGGACTATTTCATGGCAAGAAGTTATTTCGTTGGGATATCTTCTTGGAAATAAGCATTTACGTTCTGATAAACATGTTGCGATTGGAGGACCAAACGTTCATGATCCAAAAATATTAAAAGTTAAATATGGATCAAACCTTTCAGAAGTTACAGCAGGAAAAATTTTAGATAACTCTAGGGTAATATCAGGCTCTGTTTTAAACGGACATACTGGCGAAAACGTAATGAATTATTTAGGTTCGTTTGACAATCAAATCTCTGTTCTTCCAGATGAATCGAATGATATTTTGTTTAACTGGGCTATGCCTGGAGCGAAACTTCACTCTAAGTTACCAGCTTTTATTTCTAGCTGGATTAAACCTAAGAATTTTAAATTTAATGTTTCAATGAATGGAGGGAATAGAGCTATTGTGCCAGTGTCTTCTTACCAAGAAATAATGCCTCTAAATATTCTTACTACTCAGCTTTTAAAAAGTTTAGTGACATTAGATATTGAGTTAGGTGAAAAATTGGGTGTTCTAGAACTAGCTCCTGAGGACTTAGCTTTAGCGAGTTACGTGTGCCCAAGTAAATATGACTACCAATCAATCCTGGATACTAATTTAGAAAAAATGTACGAGGAATTCAAATGAAAGAATGGCTTAGATCTGTCAATGAAAGCATCAAGCCTAAATTTATGCCTGGAGGCGCTCAGGCTAAATGGTTCCCAATTTATGATGCTATAGAAAATTTCATTTTTTCATCTACTCATAAAACAACAAATCCTATCCATGTAAGAGATTCGATAGACATTCAAAGGATCATGGTGATTGTATGGCTGGCTGCATTCCCTGCAATGTTCTTTGGAATGTATAACATCGGCAATCAAACTTTAGATTATTTAGCACTTGTTGGATCTGAAAACACAAATGACTGGCACCATGTTTTAATTAATTTTGTTGGTTACTCTAATGATAGTTTCTTAACAAAAATGTGGGTTGGTGCTGTTTATTTTGTTCCTATTTACGCAGTTACATTTGCAGTTGGAATCCTTTGGGAGATTCTTTTTGCCGTAGTTCGTAAACATGAAATAAATGAAGGTTTATTTGTATCCTCCATCTTATTTGCTTTAAGTTGTCCGCCTGATTTGCCTCTTTGGCAAGCTGCTATGGGTATTACATTTGGAATTGTTATTGGCAAAGAAGTTTTTGGTGGCACTGGTAAGAACTTCTTAAATCCTGCATTAACCGGCCGAGCATTTTTATATTTCGCATATCCCTCGCAACTATCAGGCGATAAGGTTTGGATTGCTGGTCTTTCTGATACTGGAGTGACCCCAGAAGGATTCAGCGGAGCTACTCCCTTGGGTTATGCTGCTGAAGGTGGTTTGCAGGGCTTGAGTGATAATTTTTCATGGTTTGATGCATTCATAGGCAACATTCCAGGATCTGTTGGCGAAACTTCTATTATTGCTATAGGTATTGCAGCATTCATACTTCTCGCAACAGGAGTTGCTTCTTATAGAATTATCTTAGGTACATTTATAGGGATGATCGTGATGTCATCAATTTTAAATATTGTTGGGTCAGACACCAATCCAATGTTTCAAGTTCCATGGTATTGGCATTTTGTGATAGGTAGTTTTGCATTTGGCCTAGTCTTCATGGCGACTGAACCAGTATCGGGATCTGGAACTGATGCTGGCAGATGGATTTATGGTGCTTTGATTGGTGTTACAGTGGTCCTCATTCGTGTAATCAATCCTGCATTTCCAGAAGGCATGATGCTGGCAATTTTATTTGCTAATTTATTTGCGCCCGTAATTGATCATATGGTCGTGTCTAACAATATTGCAAAACGCAAGAGGGCTCTTTCGTATGAATGATTCAGTTTTAAAAACACTTACAGTTTCATTTTTAGTTTGTTTGTTTTGCTCATTAGTTGTTTCTTATGCAGCGGTGAGTTTAAGAGACATGCAAAATCTTAACAAACTCAATGATCAAAGAATCAAAATACTCAAAACTGCTGCAATTTATGATCCCGATGAATCAATTGAAGCTCAATTTTCTAATCTTACTCCTAAATTTGTAGATTTTAGTTCAGGCGAACTTTTGGATAGTTATGGTGAATATGATTTAGATACTTACGATCCTGTATATTTTTCAAAACAGCCCGATCATTCAACTCCCATTCCTCCTTCAGAAGACATTGCGATTGTAAAAAATAAAGAAAATATTGGAAAAATATATTTACTAAAAGATTCATCAAACCAACTTGAAAAAATTATATTACCGATCAGAGGTTATGGACTTTGGGGCACATTGTTTGGCTATATTGCAATTGATAAAGACTTGAATACTATCAAGGGCCTTGAATTTTATGCCCATAAAGAAACCCCTGGGTTAGGCGCAGAAGTAGATAATCCCAAATGGAAGTCTCTATGGGATGGTAAATCTATTTATAAAGATGGTGAGGTTGAGATTGAAGTCATAAAAGGAAAAGTTGATCCATCAAATCAAATGGCTTCATATCAAGTTGATGGCCTTTCAGGAGCGACCCTAACCAGCAGAGGCGTTACAAACATGTTAGTTTATTGGTTTGGTGAAAGTGGTTACAAAGAAACATTAAATAAGATTAATTATGACAGTTAAGCAATACAAAGAAGTTCTTGCCAAGCCATTGCTTGAAGAAAACCCTATTACCCTTCAAATTCTTGGAATCTGCTCAGCATTAGCTGTAACGAGCAATCTTTCTGTGACTTTGGTTATGTGCGTTGCCCTGACTAGCGTGGTCTCATTTTCTAATTTATTTATTTCAATTATTAGAAATTATATTCCAAGCAGCGTTCGAATCATCGTACAAATGACCATCATTGCATCTCTTGTTATTGTGGTTGATGAGCTGCTAAAAGCTTATGACTACGAAACAAGCAAAAAATTATCAGTTTTTGTAGGATTGATCATTACAAATTGTATTGTCATGGGCAGAGCGGAAGCCTTTGCTATGAAAGAGAAGCCATTTATTAGTTTTTTAGATGGTTTAGGTAATGGTCTTGGATATAGCATTATACTGATTGCAGTAGCTGTTGTAAGAGAATTATTTGGGGCAGGCACTTTGATGGGCTATGAGATTTTGCCTTTGGTCTCCAATGGAGGCTGGTACCCAGCTAACAATCTTTTGTTACTTCCTCCCAGCTCATTTATTTTAATCGGACTGATGATTTGGGGTATTAGAGCCTATAAAACAGATCAAGTAGAACCAAATGAGTATAAATTATCAGGGCATGCAACAGCACCGGATTTATCTAAGAGAGAGTTAAATGTTTGAGCATTACCTTAGTATCTTTATAACCACTGTTTTTATAGAGAATATTGCTCTATCAGTCTTCTTGGGCATGTGTACTTTTATAGCTATTTCAAAAAAAATTGATGCAGCTTTTGGTCTTGGTATAGCGGTTATTGTGGTTTGTTTAATAACTGTTCCGTTAAATAATCTTATCTATAACACTATTCTTAAAGAAGGTGCACTAGCATGGGCTGGTTTGCCTCAAGCCAATCTTCAATTTGTAGGATTAATTAGTTACATCGGAGTTATTGCAGCAGCAGTTCAGATTCTTGAAATGTTTTTAGATAGATTCGTTCCGGCTCTCTATAATGCTTTGGGAGTATTCCTACCCTTAATTACAGTTAATTGCGCCATATTAGGAGCCTCACTCTTTATGATTGAGAAAGATTTGAAATTCGGCGAAAGTGTTGTTTATGGTCTTGGCGCAGGTGTTGGATGGGCAATGGCGATTGTTGTCTTGGCAGGAATCAGAGAAAAATTAAAATATTCTGATATCCCTGAAGGCCTCCAAGGACTTGGCGTTACTTTTTTAATAGTAGGTTTAATGAGTTTTGGGTTTATGTCATTCGGGGGAATTTCACTATAGGTATTACTTATGCAGATTGATTTATTTTTAGGTGTTCTCTCATTTACTGGCGTTGTCTTATTGTTAGTAACTATTATTATTGCTGCAAGGAGTCAGTTAGTTAGTTCAGGTGATGTAACAATTGAAATTAATGGCGACTCCTCAAACCCAATCGTAGTTCCATCAGGCAATAAATTACTACAGACGCTTGCAGAAAAGAAAATATTTTTATCCTCTGCTTGTGGAGGTGGTGGTACCTGCAGTCAGTGCAAATGCCAAATAACTGAAGGAGGCGGTTCTATCTTGCCCACAGAAGAATCTCATTTTAACTCAAAAGAAAAAAAAGATGGGTGGAGGCTTTCCTGCCAAGTAGCAGTAAAAAATGATTTAAAAATCACAATTCCCGAAGAAGTCTTTGGCGTTAAAGAGTGGGAGTGTGAAGTAATTTCTAACGATAATGTGGCTACTTTCATCAAAGAACTTGTTCTCAGATTGCCAGAAGGAGAGGAAGTTAACTTCAAGGCAGGTGGCTATGTTCAACTTGAAGCGCCTGCATATTCAGATCTTGATTATAAATCATTTGATGTGGCTGATGAGTACAAAGAAGATTGGGATAAATTTAAAATTTGGGATAACGTAGCTAATAATTCTGAGCCTATTATTCGTGCCTATTCTATGGCTAATTACCCAGAGGAAAAGGGAGTACTAAAATTTAATATTAGGGTTGCAAGTCCTCCGCCAGGCTCATCTGATATACCTCCAGGCGTTATGTCTTCTTGGACATTTAATCTTAAGCCAGGTGATAAAGTAAGAGTCTTTGGTCCCTTTGGAGAATTCTTTGCAAAACAATCATCTGCTGAAATGGTATTTGTAGGAGGTGGTGCAGGCATGGCCCCAATGAGAGCTCATATTTTTGATCAACTTTTACGAATCAATAGTGATAGAAAAATTTCTTTTTGGTATGGAGCTAGAAGCTTGAAAGAGATGTTCTACGTAGAAGATTTTAATAAATTAGCTGAAACAAATGAGAACTTTGATTGGCATGTTGCATTATCAGATCCCCAACCAGAAGATAACTGGGATGGATTGACAGGCTTTATACATCAAGTGCTTTTTGAACGTTATCTTAAATCTCATAAAGCTCCTGAGGATTGTGAATTCTATATGTGTGGGCCACCAATGATGAATAAAGCATGTATAGATATGCTTATTAACCTAGGTGTTGAACCTGAAAATATCATGCTTGATGATTTTGGTGGCTAAATAGCTCATTGAATCGTTTAACTCTCTCTAAATTAATCGCTCTTTCGGTAGGGTTGATTTGTATATTTTTTGCTTATAACTATAACAAATCAGCTACATATCAAATCTCTGGACCTATATATGGCACCTACTGGCAATTAGTTTCAACGGAATATATTCCTGATTCTTTAAAACAATCTATCGAGTTTGAGTTAGCTAGAATTGATTTGATAGCCTCAAACTATAAAGAGTCTTCTGAGTTATCCAGAATTAATGCAGCTCCAATTGATAAAGAAATAACTATCTCATCCGATATGTATTCTCTTTTAAGTTATGCAGAAAAACTTCATAAGATTACTGATGGTTTTTATGATATCACCATTGGCTCTCTAGTTATTCAGGAAGGTTTTGGGCCTGCAACCACAATGAGTCAAAATACTATTCCAGTTTCCTTGGAAAGATTTGATTTAATCTCAAATAGATCCATTATTAAAAAAGACAATTTTCAATTTGATTTATCCTCCATAGCAAAAGGCTATGCTGTTGATTCAATTGCAAAGCTTCTCATCGACTCTAATAGGAATAATTTTTTAATTGATATAGGTGGTGAAATTATAGTCAACGGATCAAAGCATGGCGCTCCTTGGGTCATTGGAATTCAAAATCCATTAATCACGCAAAACCAGTCAATTACGGAGATTATGAGAACTGATTTTTTGGCTGTTGCAACCTCAGGTGAATATAGAAATAAAAAAATTAATGATGCAGGAGATGTCATAAGCCATAGTTTTACACCCATAAACGAACGATCAATTTTAGATCAATCTTATTCAGTAACCGTTGCTTCAGAAGAATCGTCAATGAATGCAGATGCTTGGGCTACAGCTTTGAATGTTCTTGGTCCAGAAAAGGGGATAATTCTTGCAAATGATCACGGTGTTGCAGTTATGTATATAATGGCAAAAGAGAATATTAAAATTAAATCCAAATCATGGAATTATAGTGATTGAGTTTCTAACAGTTTTTTTATTAATAGCGATTTCATTTGCAGCAATTTCAATAGGTGTCATTGTTAAAAATAAACCCATTTCAGGAAGTTGTGGTGGCTTGGCAAATATAGAGGATGGTACGCCCTGCCAAATTTGCGGGCGCACCACCATAGGGGATTGTGAAACTAATTAAAACTGATTCATGGTATTGTCTTTGCCTGATGCTTTAAGAGCAGCTTCTCCAGCAAAGTATTCCTTATGATCATCACCCATATCCGATCCAGCCATATTTTGATGTTTGACACAGGCGATACCTTGACGAATTTCTTTTCTCTGAACGCCTTCGACATAACCTAGCATTCCTTTATCACCAAAATACTCTTTAGCCAGATTGTCTGTGGATAATGCAGCAGTATGGTAAGTTGGTAGTGTTATTAGGTGATGAAAAATTCCTGCTTCTCTAGCAGCATCGGCTTGAAAAGTTTGGATTTTTTTGTCAGCTTCTATACCTAGTTCTGTAGCATCATATTTCTCATTCATTAGATCATCTCTTTCGTATGCAGACATATCGTCTCCATTATCTGTCATCGAATCAAATACCTGTTGTCTAAAATTTAAAGTCCAATTAAAAGATGGACTGTTGTTATAGACAAGCTTTGCATTAGGGACAACTTTTTTAATCTCATCCATCATTGCACCAATTTGCCCAATATGAGGTTTCTCAGTTTCAATCCAGATTAAATCAGCTCCATTTTGTAAACTGGTAATTGAATCTAAGATACATCTTGCTTCTCCTGTGCCTTCTTTAAATCTATACAGGTTGCTTGGAAGTCTTTTCGGTCTAACCACTTTACCATTTTGATTAATAAGTACGTCGCCATGATTTAATTCAGAGGGATCTAATTCTTCAACATCAAGAAATGAATTATATTGATCTCCCAGGTCACCAACCTCATGAGTAATAGCTATTTGTTTTGTTAGTCCTGCTCCTAGAGAATCGGTGCGAGCGACTATGACTCCATTGTCGACACCAAGCTCTAAAAATGCATACCTAACTGCATTTATCTTTGCTAAAAAATCAGAGTGGGGCACAGTGACTTTACCATCCTGATGCCCACATTGTTTTTCATCAGAAACTTGATTTTCAATCTGTATACAACATGCGCCTGCTTCAATCATTTGTTTAGCCATTAGGTACGTAGCTTCCTCGTTTCCAAAGCCTGCATCAATATCTGCAATTATTGGAACTATGTGTGTTTCAAAATTATCTATTTTTTCTTGAATTTTTGCTTTGTCAGCCTCGGAAGCATTATCAAGTTCTCTAAATAACCCGCCTAATTCTCGTGCATCAGCCTGTCTTAAAAAGGTATAGAGTTCTCTGATCAATGATGCAACTGATGTTTTTTCATGCATAGACTGATCAGGTAATGGACCAAACTCAGATCTAAGAGCAGCAACCATCCAGCCAGAAAGGTAGAGATATTTTTTATCGGTAGTACCAAAATGTTTTTTAATCGATATAAGTTTTTGCTGCCCAATAAAACCATGCCAGCAACCTAATGATTGAGTATAGGCAGATGTATCAGAATCATATGCATCCATATCTCTCCTCATTAAGGAAGCAGTATATTTAGCAATATCGATACCAGATTTGAATTGGTTTTGAAGCCTCATTCTTGCAGCATACTCAGGCTTAATAGAATTCCAATTTGAGCTACTGAATTCAGGAATAGCATTGAGCTTCTCAACTTCAGATGTAAAATTATTTTTAGTCATTAACATACCCCTATATATGTAGTGCATTTGAATTTATTAGAACTATATTGTCAATATTTATAAAAAATACTGTTAAATTAGTGTTTATAGATAATTATTTAGGTAGTTAAACTACAGAATTTATAATTTTGCGAGTTTAGAAGCTATGCCAAGATAGTTTGAAGGAGTTAATTTTTTTAATTGATCTTTTGATTTTGAGCTAATCTTAAGCTCATTTACGATTTTTAGATAAGAATCTTTATCTATATTGTGACCCCTGGTTTTATTTTTGATCTCCTCATATGCATTATCGTAACCTTCTAGCTTCATGACTATTTGAAGCGCTTCAGCTAGGACTTGCCAATTATCATTTAATTCAATTAAAGCATTTTGTTTATTTGGTTGAATTTTGCTAAGACCATTCAAGCAAGAACAAATTCCAAGATAACTATATCCAAATCCAACACCTAGATTTCTTAATACTGTTGAATCAGAAAGGTCTCTTTGTAATCGAGATTTAGTTAATTTATCGGCGAAAAAATTCATCAATGAATTAGATAATCCAAGATTTCCTTCTGAGTTCTCAAAATCTATTGGATTCACTTTGTGTGGCATGGTGGATGAGCCAACTTCACCATCTTTAAGTTTTAACTTAAATATATCATTAGAGATATAAATCCACATATCTTGATTCAGATCTATCAAAATATTGTTAATTCTTTGAATACAGTGACAGATTTCAGCTATGCCATCATGAGACTCAATCTGAGTAGTGATAGGATTTTGTTCAACCTTGAATGAAGATAGGAATTTATTAGTTTTAGATACCCAGTCAATACTTGCATCAGACAAAATTAAAGTATGAAAGTTACCAGTTGCACCACCAAACTTAGCCATAGGTTTCATTTTTTTTAGTATTTCTTTCTGTCTTGTCAGTCGTTGATGAAATACTTTTATTTCTTTTCCAATCGTGGAGGGTGATGCTGCTTGACCATGAGTTCTGGCTAGCAAGGGTAATGTTGCCCAAGATTTTGATTTAGAATTTAAATCCTTAATAAGAGCATCAAGTTTTTTTATGTATATATCTTGTGCATCTCTAAGCAATACCGCGTATGACAGTGAATTAACATCTTCGCTAGTCAATGCAAAATGAACTAGATGTTGATACTTCTTTAAATTAGAGAATTTATTCATTTCCTCTCTAATGAAATATTCGACAGCTTTAACATCATGATTAGTTTTAGATTCAATGGTTTTTATTCTTTTTGCAGACTTATCATTAAAGCTTTTTTTAATGAATAAAAGATTGTTTTTAGCTGCAGAGGAGAGCGGCTTAAAGTTTTTTCCACATTGTGTCGTTAAAAAAATAATCCAATCAATCTCGATTTCTAATCTGGTTTTATTTAAGTTAGATTCTGAAAAATTGTTAGCTAAATCAACAATTTTTTTACTGTAACGATTATCTAGAGGTGAAATTAGTTCTTGATGTTTCATAGTGTGAATTATAGCTAGTCTTTTAATGCTTTTGCTATTATGCCTCCACCTAAACATTCATCATTTTTATAAAGTACGGCTGACTGACCGGGTGCAATTGCTCTTATTCTTTCTGAGAATAATAACCTAACACCTTTATCCATAAAATGTGCAACACATGAAACGGGTTTACCTCTATGGCGAACTTGAACCTCGCACTCTAGCTGCTTAGGAACAACTGTATTATTTATCCATTTCATTTCCTCCATTAGCAAACCATCACTCAATAACAAATCATTAAACTCACCTTGGCAGACATACACTTCATTTAACTCAATATTTTTGTCGTAAACATACCAAGGTAGTTCAGGTTTATCTTTGACGCCTCCAACATTCAATCCTTGTCTTTGTCCTTGAGTGAAAAGAAGGGCGCCTGGGTGAGTTCCAATGACGTTGCCTTCTAAATCTTTAATATTGCCGCTTTCAAATTTTATGAATCTTTTGAGAAAGTCTTTTAAGTTTCTTTCTCCCACAAAACAGATGCCAACAGAATCTTTTTTATCATGATTGATAAAGTTATTATTTTCGGCTATCTCCCTAACCTCAAATTTAGTTAAACCCTCAAGTGGAAACATGCATTTAGCAAATTCTTGACCGCTTACTTCATGTAAAAAATATGTTTGATCTTTATTTAAATCTTTTGATCTCATTAAAATGGCATGATCACTTTTATAATTAAGTCTCGCATAATGGCCAGTTGCTATATGGTCAGCTCCAATTTTTAAAGCGTATTCTAAAAAGGACTTAAATTTTATTTCTCTGTTGCATAAGATATCGGGATTTGGAGTTCTTCCTTTTTCATGCTCAGAAAGGAATTCTTTGAAAACTCTCTCCCAATATTCGTCACTGAAGTTAGCTTTATGCAGGGGAATATCTAGTTGATCACAGACTTTTGATGCATCTTCAAAGTCAACCTCAGATGTGCAAACCTCACCAGGCTCATTTTGCCAATTTTGCATAAATAAGCCTTGAACATTAAAACCTTGTTTTTGTAATAAATAAGCTGCTACAGATGAATCAACGCCACCCGACATCCCAACAACAACTGTTTTATTTTTATTTGTCATATTTTAACTACAAACGCTAATTTTAAAGGTTTTTTTAGAGTATAATTCATCCAAATTTTACAATATATATTCGTTTAAAAGAGGATAATATGGGTTATAAGCATATAAAGATACCAGAAGAGGGCTCAAAAATTATATTAGAGGATGGGGTTCTTCAAGTTCCAGATAACCCAATTATCCCATACATTGAAGGTGATGGGATCGGAATAGATATTACACCTGCAATGATAGATGTGGTTGATAGCGCCGTTGAAACAGCCTACCAGGGATCAAAAAAAATATCTTGGATGGAGGTATTTTGTGGTGAAAAATCTACCCAAGTTTATGATGCAGATACATGGTTACCAGATGAAACTATTGAGGCTCTAAAAGAATATATTGTTAGCATAAAAGGACCCTTGACTACTCCTGTTGGAGGAGGAATAAGATCTTTAAATGTTTCTCTACGTCAAATCCTTGACTTATATGTTTGTTTAAGACCAATCCGTTATTTTACTGGCGTTCCAAGTCCAGTTAAAAATCCATCGCATGTTGATATGGTTATCTTTCGAGAGAATTCTGAAGATATTTATGCAGGCGTTGAATTTGAAGCAGGATCTCCTGAATCTGACGCAATGGTTAAAGTCCTTCAAGAACAATTTGGTGTAACCCAAATTAGATTCCCAACAGAAGTCGGGCTCGGTGTGAAACCAATATCTAAGCAAGGAACAGAGAGATTGGTTAAGCAAGCACTTGATTATGCAATTAAAAATGATAGATCTTCGGTAACATTAGTTCATAAAGGCAACATCATGAAATTTACTGAAGGAGCCTTTAGAGACTGGGGCTATGAATTAAGTATGAGCTCATACAATGGAGAACTTTTAGATGGGGGTCCATGGGTTACAATCAAAAATCCAGATAACGGAAAAAATATAATAGTCAAAGACGTTATTTGCGATGCTTTTCTTCAACAAATACTCACTAGACCAAAGGAATATGATGTTATTGCTACTATGAATCTCAATGGTGATTATATATCTGATGCTTTGGCTGCCTGTGTTGGAGGTATTGGTATAGCTCCAGGAGCAAATATAGGAGATGACTCAGCGTTGTTTGAAGCAACACATGGCACTGCTCCTAAATACGCTGGTCAGGACAAAGTAAACCCAGGTTCATTGATACTATCAGCAGAAATGATGCTAAGGCATATGGGTTGGGTTGAAGCAGCAGATTTAATAATCTCTTCAATGGAAGCCGCAATAACAGATAAGATGGTTACCTACGACTTTGAAAGATTGATGGATGGCGCTAATCTAGTTTCTTGTTCAGGCTTTGCTAAGGAAATGATTAAAAGAATGTGAAGATTCTTATGTCTTCAGAACCATCAAACAATTCGAATGGTGCAGGCGATACAGGCACTGTTGTCCTTGAAGACAAGCCAGATCTTAAAGAGCCTCCAATGTACCAAGTTGTTCTATTGAATGATGATTTTACTCCTATGGAATTTGTTGTTTACATCCTTCAAGCTATATTTGGTTATGAACATGAGAGATCAACTCAAATTATGTTAGCTGTTCATACTAAAGGAAAGGGCGTCTGTGGTATATTCCCTAAAGAGATTGCTGAAATGAAATCTCACGAAATTAATGAGATGGCTAAAGCTCATGAGCATCCTCTCATCAGTGAAATCGAACCTTTAACGGATTAATGTTTAGTAAAGAATTAGAACAATCAATTGCAAATTTATTTGATCAAGCTCAAGATCAGAATCTTGAATATCTAACTATTGAGCATCTCCTATTGATGCTTATTTCAGATTATGAAGTTCGTCAAGCGCTTGAAACAAACGATGTTAATTTAGCAACCTTAAGAGAAAATCTAGAAGAACATGTTCGTGACAATACGCCTACTAAAGTAGATGCAAAAAAACCTGTTCAACCCACATTGGGATTTCAAAGAGTTCTTCAGAGAGCTGTTTTTCATGTTCAATCATCAGGTAAAGGTGTTGTAAAACCTATTAATTTATTAGTTGCTATCTTTTCTGAAAAAGAATCGCATTCAGTTTTTTTACTTTCAAAACAAGGCATTGGAAGACTCGATATTGTTTCTTATATTTCTCATGGAAAACCTGAGGGCGAACAAGCTGAAGCCGCCTCTGATTCATCGGATGAAGAGAGTGAAACTGAGAAAGTTGCAGCAAATAACGAGTTAGAGTTTTTGATTGATTTAAATTATCTTGCGGAATCTAATAAAGTTGACCGATTGGTAGGGCGTCAAGATGAAGTTGAAAGAATTATACAAATTCTAGCCAGGCGCACTAAAAACAATCCCCTGCTTGTTGGTGAGTCTGGGGTTGGGAAGACCGCTATTGCAGAAGGCCTTGCTCACTTAATCAACTCGAAAGATACCCCAGAATTTTTACATGAATCAAAACTCTATTCATTAGATATCGGGGCTTTGATTGCAGGTACCAAATATAGAGGAGACTTTGAGAAGAGGTTGAAGTCAGTATTAAAATTTCTGGATGATCAGAATAATCCAATACTGTTTATTGATGAAATCCATACCATTATTGGTGCTGGGTCTGCTTCTGGAGGAAGCCTGGATGTATCGAATCTATTAAAACCAGCTCTAGGCAAAGGCAAGCTTAGATGTATAGGGTCAACAACATTTCAAGAGTACAGAGGAGTTTTCAATCAAAATCAAGCTTTATCTCGAAGATTCCAAAAAATAGATGTTTTGGAGCCATCTGTGGATGAATGTATACAAATACTAGATGGTCTGAAGACTAATTATGAGGATCACCACAACGTAAAATATTCCAACGAATCTATAAATTCAGCTGTTACATTATCTAAGCGTTTTTTAAATGATAGATTTCTACCTGATAAGGCAATAGATTTAATAGATGAAACGGGAGCTTTGCTTAACATCTCAAGAAAAAATTCAAAAAAAATAACTGTAAAACAAATAGATATTGAGAAAACTATTTCAAAGATCTCAAAAATCCCTGAACAAACCATATCAAGTCAAGAATCAATTAATCTGCAGAAATTAGAATCCGATCTTAAAACTGTTATTTTTGGTCAAGATACAGCTATAAAGAGCTTAGTTAATGCCATTAAATTATCTAGAGCAGGGCTTAGAGATGACAATAAGACCATTGGATCTTTTTTATTTGCTGGTCCGACTGGAGTAGGTAAGACTGAAATTACTAATCAATTAGCACATATGATGGGTATTGAACTTGTTAGATTTGACATGTCAGAATATATGGAAAGACACACTGTCTCAAGATTAATTGGTGCACCTCCTGGTTATGTAGGCTTTGATCAGGGAGGGCTTTTAACTGAAGCTGTAGTTCAAAATCCACATTGCGTGCTTTTGCTAGATGAAATTGAAAAGGCTCATCCAGACATATTTAATTTATTACTTCAAATAATGGATTCTGGGGTTTTAACAGATAACAACGGCCGAAAAGCAGACTTTAGGAACGTAATTGTGGTTATGACAACAAATGCTGGCGCTGATTTATTAGAGAAGAAAAGTATTGGCTTTAGTGACCAATCTAATGAATCTGATGCATTGTTATCACTTAAAAAACTGTTTTCTCCTGAATTTAGAAATAGGTTAGATGAAATCATTCAGTTTAACTATCTACCAATGAAAGTAATATTATCAATTGTTGATAAATTCCTTACAAAACTTCAAGCGCAACTTGATGCAAGGAATGTAGAGCTAATTTACTCTAAACAAGTACTAAATTGGATTGCTGAAAATGGTTATAACAAAGAAATGGGCGCAAGGCCTATGGAAAGATTTATTACCAATAAAATCAAGAAGCCGTTAGTTGATAAGGTTTTATTTGGTGAGCTTAGTAAAGGCGGCCAAATAAAAGTTGATTTAGTTGCTAACGAAGTAAAGTTTAGCGCTAAAAAGAAAACAGCTAAATCTAAAGCCTAACGTCCTCTAAAAGTAATTCTTCCTTTTGTTAGATCATATGGAGTCATTTCAACTTTAACTTTGTCACCAGTTAAAATCCTAATGTAATGCTTGCGCATTTTGCCAGAAATATGAGCTTCAATTATGTGATTGTTCTCTAATTTAACCTTAAAGGTAGTATTAGGAAGAGTTTCGATAACTTCACCCTCAAATTCTAAATTGTCTTCTTTTGCCATATATTCTTATTTTACACTAATTAATTTAAGTTTAAGTTAATAAATAGACATAAGATTTATTTACATTTTTGCGTTTACACATAACAATAAATCACAGGAGATAACTATGTCAGAAACTCTAAACGTATATATGGTGGTCAATTTAACTATCAATGATCGAGATGAATATAGAACATATGAAAAAGGTTTTTTTCCGTTTCTAAAAAAATACAACGGAACGTTTATAACATATGATGATTCACCAATATGTCTTGAAGGAGATAATCCCAAACACTTTGATCGTGTAATATTATTTTCTTTTCCATCCGAAGAAGATGCAGATAATTGGTGGGCAGATGAAGGATATCAAGAGCTTAGTAAACACAGAAGAAATGCTACTGAAATAACTCTCCAACGTATTAAAGGCATCTCGCCAAGATCTGAATAACTATAATTTAACATAATATATATTATGCGAAGTAATATAATATTCTAGGTTTATGTCAGGCGCTACTCTTTCTACTTTAAATGTCTCTGGGCTAACATTTATGATGTCAATTATTCAACTGAACTTCTAATAATCGATAGGTCTTTTGTTAGAACGCTTCCAATTGCAGTATGAGATAAATCATCCCTTTTAATTCCAATCATATCAGCAACCCTTTCAGCAGCATAAATACCAGTGCAGTGTCCACCCATAAACTTTTCCATACCAGCGTTTTTTAACCATATAGCTGTTTTATCAATAACATCATTGGATGCTTGGAATAAATGGAATCCACCTATGGCCCCATATATTGGAACATTATGAATTGATTGAAGTTTTTTAGCTGTATTAATAATTCCTGAATGACCGCATCCAGACATCATAATCCAGCCTGAATTGGTCAGCATGCCTGCAGACTGATCGTCGACAATTATGTCTTCAACTAAGTTATTGGATTTAGCGTCCCTTACTAATAGACCTTTTGGCCCGTTATAGTTCTCATCTGTTCTTAAAACTGTGCCTGTTGCAAATAAATTTTTAGCTATTTCCGCATGAGAATCCAAAATAATAAAGGTAATGCCCTCACCTTCAGCATCTTTTTTAAATTTATTAGCATCTGAATAATTACCCGGCCCCACCAAGTCTCCTGATGCTGTGTATCTTTGAGCAAAGAAACCTCTGGTTACATAGACATTTTTAAATGCATTCTTATTAAAAGGTTTGTAAGTTTTTCTTAACTTTATAAGTCCTCCGGTATGATCGCTATGAAAGTGACTAAGGATTACTTTTTCAACTTTTGATAAATCCTTATTTAAAACCTTGGCATTATGAAGAACGGTGTCTTCATGAAAACCGGTATCAAAAAGAATTGATTCTTTATCACTCTCATATAATGCTGAAAAGCTCCACTCTCCAAACCCTCCATAATTAGAAATGTTAGTAGCTAGGACTGTTATTTCATATGAAGCATTAAGATTTAAACAAAAAATACCAAATAGGATTTGAAAATACTTCATTTATGAGGAAGTTGGCATACCAATTGCTACTGGTCTTATAGGTGAAGCAGAGCTACCCTCAGTCATCAATGGCAAGATGATCACACATGAAAGCTCTACATTATCATTAGCCAAACCTTTGAGATTAAAGTTTTCGAGCGTATGAACGCCAGCTTGTGTTAAAAAATGATGATGAGCAGGATTAGCTATACCTGTGGGATTTTGTGATCTTTCTGGGCCATATTCATCCTCATCAGCAAAAGTATCAACACCCCATGTATCAAGACCAACTCCAACAACTTTCTTGTTGGAAAGATATTTTACTAAGTTATAAGAAACACCAGGCGCTTTTGAATAGTAAACACCTAATACATCTGGATCTTGATAGTTATCACTCCAGCCAGTATTTATTAAGACGATATCTCCAGGAAGAATTCCCCTATCATTTAAAGATGATTTTTTAATAGTTTCCTTAATATGACCTACTGTGACGTACTCTCCTGCTTTCATTGCTCTTCCGTTGAAGATATGTTTTCTTACATCTAAAAAAATTGCTGTAGTAATAATTGGCGGTACTGTTTCTATACCAAGCTTTTTCAAGGGTGATTCTGGGGAGGGCTTAACCTCTTTGCCTTTAAATTCACCAAAATATTTTAATGATCTAAGGTCTGCTTCACCATCTCCATTCCAAATCTTATCCGTATACCCAAAATGACCCAATGCATCCATTTGAGTGCCCTGATTACCATCATTAACATTTTCATTCAACACGTCCATGGTAAAGACTTGTTTTGAACCTGCCCAAGCTATTTCTGGTAAAAATTTTGGTTGATATTCACCAGCAAATGGTGATAAGGGCATTGTAGATGTTCTTTTGTAGGATAATTCATAAGTTTTTGCCTTTGGGTCTGCTAAAAAATTAGAGCATCTTAGATAGGTTTCAGGTCCTAATAATTTGGTCATGCCCCTTTGACCATCAAGGCTTTTATCTTGTTTTAAATCTGAGGCAAATAATAATGTAGATAAAATTAATGGAAAAATAGCAATCAGTTTCATACACACCTCCATGTGAAGTCAGTTATTTTTTTATAGTATATCTTTTTCATTTATTAAGGCTGTCGAATTTTGTCTACTAAATGATAAATATCCGCAGACGGTTTGGTAAAGAAAAAGGAAACACAGAGAGCAACAACAAAATTTATTATCATACCAACAAAACCAAACCCTTCAGGTGATATTCCTAAAAACCAATTATCAGCTGAATTCATGTGAACATTGAGAAACTTAAAATAAATAATATATGCAGAGGTAATAACCAAGCCAGCAAGCATTCCAGCTATTGCACCCTCTTTATTTAATCTTTTATAAAATATCCCCATCAATAGTGCAGGAAATATTGTAGCTGCAGCCAAACCAAACGCAAAAGCTACTACTTGTGCTACAAATCCGGGTGGATATATACCAAACAGCCCTGCAATAAATATTGCAACAGCTGCAGAACAACGTGCATAGAAGAGTTCTTGTTTTTCAGTTATTTGAGGCATGAAAGTTTTTTTCAAAAGATCATGTGAAATTGATGCAGATATCACTAACAAAAGACCAGCAGCAGTCGACAGTGCTGCAGCTAATGCCCCTGCTGCAACTAATGCAACTACCCAGCCTGGTAATTTAGCTATTTCAGGATTAGCTAGGACCATTATGTCTCTATCAATATAAACCTCATTGGCGCTTGTTAAATCTGGATTATTATTCACCAATCTTTCTCCAGAGACCCCTCTTCTATCATTAAAATTAGGTTTTACTCCCTCTAGAGCATTGCCGGATGAATATTGAATCAGCTGATCATTGTTTTTGTCTTTCCATGCAATTAATCCAATATTTTCCCAATTTTTAAACCAGCTTGGTGCTTCTTTGTATTGCACCTCCTGAACAGAGTCAATAAAGTTCATTCGAGCAAACGCAGAAACTGCTGGAGCAGTTGAATACAAAATAGCAATAAAGATCAAGGCATATCCAGCAGATTTTCTGGCATCACTTACTTTTGGGACAGTAAAAAATCTAACTATCACATGCGGTAAACCGGCTGTTCCAAACATCAAAGCAGCAGTAATACAAAAAATATCAATTTTAGATTTAGTATTTTCCGTATAAGCAAGAAATCCAAGCTCAGTTGTGACTTTATCTAACTTATCTAATAAGTAAACATCACTATTTATAAGAGTGTCTCCAAAACCTAATTGGGGAATGGGATTGCCAGTCATTAGGATAGAAATGAATATTGCAGGAACTAAATAAGCAAAAATCAATACGCAATATTGTGCTACTTGAGTGTATGTGATGCCTTTCATACCTCCCAAGACGGCATAAAAGAATACTATGCACATACCAATGATTACCCCTAGATTAATATCAACCTCAAGAAATCTTGAGAATACAATACCAACACCTCTCATTTGACCAGCTACGTACGTAAATGAAACAAATATTAGGCATATTACAGCAACCAATCTTGCTGCATTTGAGTAATACCGTGTACCGATAAAATCAGGAACAGTGTATTGACCAAATTTTCTTAAATAAGGAGCTAACAATAGAGCTAAGAGCACATATCCGCCAGTCCAACCCATCAAATAAACTGACCCATCTTTACCTAAAAAAGCAATTAGACCAGCCATTGAGATAAAAGAAGCAGCAGACATCCAATCAGCAGCGGTTGCCATGCCATTTGCAATTGGATGCACTCCCTTTCCAGCTATGTAGAATTCATTTGTTGAAGATGCACGAGACCATATAGCAATACCAATATACAAGGCAAAAGAAACACCAACAAATATATAAGTCAGTAACTGAGTATCCATGATAATTAGGATTCTTTTTCCGGACTATCTTTGTGCTTTTTATCCAATTTGTTCATCAAATATATATAAATAAAGATTAATAAAACAAAAAAATAAATACTTCCCTGTTGAGCAAACCAAAAACCAAGTTTAAATCCACCAATTTGAAATTGATCAAGAAAATCCGACCATATAATCCCAAAACCAAATGAAACAAGAAACCAGATAGTCAATAAGATTGAAACAATTTTAAGATTAGAGCGCCAATAATTCTTATGCATAAATTTATTGTTACATGAATAGGATTTCTTGATAATAGATAGTGTTTATAATTTTTTTAAAAGCCTGCTCAGTAGACTTCTTTATGATTTTATTACTTTAATCAGGCTGGATGTATCTAAATCTCCGTCGCCCTGCTTGGAGAGTTTCTTGTATTGCTTTAGAACTTGATTTGATATTTTTAAAGTCAGGTTATTATCTTTTGATTCCTTTAATGCAATATTCAAATCTTTAATCATTAGATCTACCGCAAAGCCAAAATCAAACTTTTCATTGATCATCGTTTCAAATCTATTATCCATTTGCCAGGATTGAGCTGCACCATTAGAAATAGCTTTAAATACTTTTTTCATATTTAAATTTACAGATTTACCAAGCGATATTCCCTCAGACAAAGCTTGAATTAAACCAGCTATACATATTTGGTTAACCATTTTTGTTAATTGTCCATGACCACTAGGCCCAATATGCACAATTGATTTTGAATAAGCATTCATTATTTTTTTTATAGTTAAGACTTTATTTTTTGGTCCGCCAAACATTACAGATAGAACGCCATTTATGGCTCCTGCCTCTCCACCACTAACTGGAGCATCAAAGAAAGAAATATTATTTTTAATCACACACTTATCAGAGGTAATTAACTCTATAAGGTTTAAGGATGTGGTTGAATGATCAAGCACAAATGAATTTTTATTTAGACATGAAATCAATCTCTTTTTAAGCAAAAGATCGACAATAGCCTCATCATTTTTAAGGCAGGTAATTAAACCGTTAAATTGAATATTATTAGAATCAGTTAGATTGAACTTCAAACCTTTATATTCACTCAACCATTTATCTGAAACAGCTTCAGTTCTGTTGTAAACATAAATATCAAAATCTTGATTTTTTGATAAATGGCCTGCCATGGGATAGCCCATGGTACCTAATCCTACAAATAAGTATTTTTTTTTAGATTTTAGCAAGTTGTGATTCAGCCGATGAAACGTCCATGGCTCCTGGCTCTTCTATATCAATGGATTGAACAATTCCATTATCAACTATCATCGCAAATCTTTTACATCTATTACCAAGACCAAAAGCAGAGCCGTCCATTGTTAAGCCTAATTCATTGGTTAAATCACAATTACCATCTGCTAACATATCGATCCCATTTGCATCGGATGCTTCAGACCATGATTTCATTACGAACGGATCATTTACTGCTATAAATGTAACGTTATAACCTTTATCTTGAAACTTTTGCAAGTTGTCTGTATAGCCTGGTAAATGAGAAAGATGGCATGTAGGTGTAAAAGCACCAGGAACCCCTACCAAAACAATTTTTTTTCCTGAGAAGTAGTCTGCTGAATTGATATTTTGAACCTCTCCATCGATTAAGATTCTTAATTCCTGATTTGGGAAATTATCGTTTATTGAAATAGTCATTTGATCTCCTTATTTTTAATGATTTTAACCTATTTTATATAATTTTATATTTATTAATTTGTATGGTTGTTTTAGCACACTAAAACATATAGAATTGCGTCATGAAATTATCAAAAGTATTAAAAGAACTAAATTCATCAAAGGATATAGAGAATTTTCTAATGGATTTGTGTACACCATCAGAAATAGAAGCCATGGAAGAACGCTGGGAAGTTGCTCAATTATTGTATGAGGGTAAATCTACATATAGAGATATTGCATCTAAACTTAATACATCTACTGCAACCGTAACACGAGTAGCTAGGTTTCTATTTAAGGAGTCCAACCAAGGTTATATAAAAGTATTAAAAAAAGGGTTAGCTTCATGCAATCAAAAATAACTATAGCAATCCAAAGGAAAGGCAGGCTCTATGAAAATAGTAAAAACCTATTAATCAAATCTGGTATTAATTTTTCAGCAAATGGAGAGCGTCTTTTGGCTAGATCTTCAAATATGAATATAGATATATTGCTAGTTAGAGATGATGATATCCCCTCTCTTGTGTCCAAAGGTGTTGCTGACCTTGGAATTGTTGGTGAAAATGTCTTAGCTGAACAAGCAGCTACAAATAATAAAATTACTGCCAAACCATTATTAAAATTAGGATTTTCTAAATGTAAACTAGCGTTTGCAAAACCATTAAATTCGAAGTTAAGGTCTCTTAAAAATAAAAAGATAGCCACCTCTTATCCTGCACTAGTTAAAAAATATCTAAAAAAAAATTCAATAAGTGCTGAGGTAATTAAGATTAACGGCTCTGTGGAGTTAACTCCTTATATTGGTATTGCGGATTGTATATGCGATCTAGTTTCATCAGGCGCTACCCTTGAAGCTAACAACTTAGTTGAATTTAATTCACTCATGGACTCTGAAGCAGTTTTAATTTCTCCAGTGACGTTAAATAAAATTAGACAAAATAATATTGTCAGCTTGATAAAAAGATTTGAGGGCGTTATTAATGCTACAGAAAGCAAATATGTTATGTTGAATGCTCACAGAGATTCAACTGAAATAATATGTAAATTACTTCCTGGTGCAGATTCTCCAACAATCATTCCATTGCAAAAAGATAACAAAGTAGCAATACATGCATTATGCAAAGAACCTGTGTTTTGGGAAACAATGGAAAAACTTAAATTGAATGGAGCATCTTCAATTTTAGTTTTGCCTGTTGAGAAAATATTAAATTAAATGAAAATTATTAATCGCTCATCTTCAACGAAGAAAATACAATGGTCTAAAAAAGATATTTCAATTGATAATGTTACTGAGACAGTTCTTAGGTTTAAAAAACTTGTTTTAAATCAAGGCACATCTGCATTTGATCAAATTAACAAAGAATTAAATAGTAAGTCACCAAAATCTTTTAAAGTTAAGAAATCAGAAATATCAAAGTCTGATTCATTGGTTTCTGACAAGTTAAAACAATCAATTCTTAACTCTGCGGCTAACATAAAAACTATTTGTGAAAATGACAAAAAAGGATTTATAGGAACGCCTGTTGAAACAACAAAAGGCATCAAAATCTGGAAGGAATTCAGGCCGATTGATTCAGTTGGCATTTACGTTCCTGGAGGCAGCGCTCCATTAATCTCATCGTTATTAATGCAACTAATACCAGCTACAGTGGCTGGATGTAAGAATATTATTATTTGCACTCCTCCAAATAAAAATGGCCTGGTAGCGCCTGAAATATTATGGATAGCAAAACTCTATGGCGTAAAAAATATATATAAAGTTGGTGGTGCACAAGCGATTTTTGCTATGGCATATGGCACTACAATCATCCCCAAAGTGAATAAGATATTTGGGCCAGGCAATTCATATGTTAATGAGGCAAAAAAACTTTGCTCTAACGATGTTGCGATAGACCTTCCGGCAGGACCAAGTGAAGTAATGATAGTCACTAATGATCTTGATAAAATTTCTATTGCAGCAGCTGATGCTTTATCTCAATTAGAGCATGATCCAAATTCAAAAGCCTTCATCATTTCTAATAATCTTACTCTACTTAAAAAAATTAAAGGTGAGATCTCGAAACAAATGATTAACTTAGCTAGGCAGAATGTGCTATCCCAAAGTATCAAAAATGTTTTATTAATTAAGGCTAAATCTTTCAAAGATTCTATCTGTTTAATAAATGAATGCGCTCCTGAGCACCTTATTTTATTAGATGATGATTATTCAAAATACCTTATACAGATTAACAACGCAGGATCAATTTTTTGTGGAGCGTTAAGCCCAGAATCATTTGGTGACTATTCTTCTGGTTCAAATCATGTATTGCCAACTAATGGGCAAGCAAAAGTTCACTCAGGTTTAAGTGTTAATGATTTCGGGAAGCATATAAGTGTTCAAACAGCCTCTGCGGAAGGCTTTAACAATCTCAAGGATACTGTAATTGAAATGGCTCGAGCAGAAACTTTAGATGGACATCAGCAAGCTGTTAAAATACGAGAAGATATTGCATCAAAGAAAGCAGTGTCTAGAAGCTATAGCGAAATCAGAAAAACGAATGAAACTAATATATATATCAACTTAAATCTTGATGGTTCAGGTAATTATAATATTCAAACCGGTTTAAATTATTTAGACCATCTCTTAGAGCAATTTTCAAAACATGGCTCTATAGATTTAAATTTATCCTGCTTGGGTGATTTAGAAATAGACGAACATCATACTATTGAGGATATTGCCATTGCCTTGGGCACAGCAATAAACAATGCTCTTGGAGATAGAATTGGGATAGCGCGATATGCATCAAGTGAAATCTTGGTTATGGATGAGGTCAAAAGTATCGTGAGTATAGATTTAAGCTCTAGAAGATACCTTAATTTTAAATGTTCAAAATTAAGAGATTATGTTGGCGACTTTCCAACAGAAATGTTTGAACATTTTTTTATATCTTTAATTAATTCAATTGCAATGACATGTCATATCGAGACAACTGGTAAAAATTCACATCATTTGCTTGAAGCTACATTTAAAACCTTTGCTCGATGTTTGAAGTCAGCTGTAGTGATCGAATCAACATCATCTTCGTCCACAAAAGGGATTTTATGACAGTAGCAATTATTGATTGTGGGGGCGCAAATCTTCGGTCAGTTCAAAAAGCCGTTGAGCTTCGAAGCATGAAAACTATTATTACAAATAATAAAGATGTTGTATCAAATGCTTCGTTTGTTATTTTACCCGGTGTTGGCTCAGCTAGCAGTGTTATGAATAGCCTTAAATCTAATAGTCTTATACCAACTATCAAAAATCTAACTCAGCCGGTTCTTGGAATTTGCATTGGCATGCATGTACTTTTTGATCATTCTGAAGAACATGACACAGAATGCATGGGAATTATTGCAGGAAATATCAAGAAATTTAAACCTGACATAAATATTAAGGTTCCACAGATGGGATGGAATAAAGTTACCTTTAATGATAGTAATGAAAACAAACTTGATGACTACTACTATTTTGCTAACAGTTATTACTCTCCAATTTCTAATTATGCCTTAGCTACAGCAGATTATAGCTTGCCCTATTCAGCTGCTGTTCAATCAAATAACTTTTATGGATGCCAATTTCATCCCGAAAAATCATCACTAGCGGGCCAAAAATTTCTAGATTATTTCTTTAATTACAATGAAAATATTACCAGCTATTGATCTGCAAAATGGTCGTTGCGTTCGATTGCTCAAAGGTGATTTCAAAGAAGTCACTGAATATAATCATGATCCTATAGCCCAAGTAAATATTTTTAAGTCTCATCAGCTTAATTACTTGCATATAGTTGATTTGGATGGTGCTGAGACCGGAAACCAAGTAAACAAAGATGTGATTGCTAAAATTCTTGAAATTCCTGATATATCTATTCAAGTTGGTGGAGGCATTAGAACAATTCGACAAGTTGAAAATATGCTTGAAATGGGGGTGTCTAGAATTATATTAGGCACAGCTTTATTCCAAGGAAATTTTATTCAAGACCTTAAGAATAATTTTGATTCAAGTCAGATCGTGTTAGCGTTAGATTTTAAAATAATTAATGATACTCCCACTATTTATACTCATGGTTGGCAAGATAGTAGTGATATTCCGTTGTATCAGTTCTTATCAGATCAACCATTTTATTCTAATATCCTCGCCACCGATATTTCGTTAGATGGTGCAATGCAAGGACCCAGTTTTAACATTTACAAAGATCTCTTGCATTTATTTAAATCAATAAATCTTATTGCGTCAGGCGGTATAAGGTCTCTTGATGATTTAAATACCTTAAAATCGTTGAACATTAAGGAAGCAATCATCGGTAAAGCTATTTACGAAAAAAACATCTCATTAAGAGATCTAGCTAATGATTACTAAAAGAATAATTCCGTGTTTGGATGTCAAAGAAGATAAGGTCGTAAAAGGTGTTCAATTTAAAAATCATAAAATTGTCGGTTCAATTTTAGACTTAGCTGAGAGGTATTCTAATGATGGTGCTGATGAGTTAGTGTTTTACGATATTTCAGCCAGTACCAAGGGATCTATAGTAAATAGAGAGTGGGTATCAAAAATTGCTGAGGTTATTAATATTCCCTTTTGTGTTGCTGGTGGGATTAAAACTTTAGATGATGCTAAAGAAATATTAAACCTAGGAGCTGACAAAATTTCGATTAATACCCCCGCTCTAGTTAATCCAAAATTAATAAAAGAATTGAGCGATGAATTTGGGTCGCAGTGTGTAGTGATAGGTATGGATGTCAAAATTATTGATAATGAAGCTTACCTTTTTGCAAAAACTGGTAATGAAAAAACCGCTTATTCAACAGATATTTTAGCAAGCAATTGGCTTGTTAAAGTGCAAGAGCTTGGTGCTGGAGAGGTTGTAATAAATGCTATGGGCCAAGATGGGGTTCAGCAAGGCTATGATATAAATCTACTTCAAACACTTGAGAAATTTTGTTCCATTCCAATGATTGCTTCAGGCGGAGCTGGTGGGCCTCAAGACTTTATTGATGTTTTTAAGAAAACGAATGTAGATGGCGCACTAGCAGCAAGTATATTTCATAGAAATAAGTTTTCTATAGGCGAGATTAAAGAGGTTCTAAAATATAACGAAATAAATATAAGGATATGAAAATGATAACTTTAGATTGGAAAAAGGTAGATGGTTTAATACCAGCTATCATTCAGGATTATGAAACACTGGAAATTTTAATGTTGGGTTATATGAACAAAGAAGCATTAAAGATTACTCAATCATCAGGCTTTGCTACCTTTTACAGTAGAAGCCAAAAAAAAATATGGACCAAAGGTGAGACCTCTGGAAATAAATTAGCTATTAAGAATATTCTCCATGATTGTGATAAGGATACCTTGTTAGTGTTGGCTAAAAATTCTGGACCAACCTGCCATTTAAATAATAATTCATGCTTTCTTGATGCGCCCTCCTCGTCAAACATTACGAATGAATTAGAGCGAACAATAGATGCTAGATTTAAAGAAGGTAATATATCTTCTTATACGTATCAACTTTATAAAGAGGGAATAAAAGAAATTGCTAAAAAAGTTACGGAAGAAGCTGGTGAGGTGTCAATCTCAGCCGTAACCAATGATGGACGAGTTATCGATGAGGCGGCTGACTTGATCTATCACCTCTTAGTAATGCTAAGAAAATTAAATCTCAGTTATGACGATGTCCTTCAAGAGTTAAAAAATAGATCAAAATAATCTATTTTTCAATTACATAGTTTGTAACTTGCTCTTTCATCTCTTTTCTAAGAATAAACAAGGCAAATAAATTTGGTATTGTTACGAGTGCAACCACTACATAGGCAATATTCCAAACAACCGTTGTATCAATAATAGCTGCAGCTATAAAACAAATTACATAGATCATTCGATACCAAGGAACAGCATTTTCACCAAAGATATATGCAGTAGATCGATCTCCATAATAAGACCAAGCTATAGCTGTTGAAAATGCAAATAAGAGCAACCCAATGGCAACAATGTATTCTCCGTATTTTCCAAGAACACCTGACCCAAATGCTTTTGATGTAAGTTCAGCTGAATGTATTAAAGATTTTCCCTCAACCCTGATTGACGAATCTTTTATTTCTCCATTCTGTATTTCTAAAGATCCATCAAAAAATTCACCATTTTTATAAAAAAGAACATCTTCAGCGATAGAATTGTTATGAAAAATCGTTACATCACCCTGCTGAATTATTCCATTAACAACATCCAAATTTCCTGAGAAATTCTTAACTGCTGTTGTATCATTAGTAAAGTTTCTTGCATCAAGAATATACTTTCCGAGTTCCTCTACATCGTTTGTATTCGATTCAGAATACTGGCCTTCAAAAATTGCCATTGAGGATCTTTCAAATGTATTCTCATATTTTTCGATCCACGCACCACTAGACAAGATAACAAGAGCAGTAACGCTGCAAACAACAATTGTATCTATAAATGGTTCTAGGATTGATACCATACCTTGCTCTACTGAATGCTCAGTTTTAGCAGATGCATGAGCGATTGGTGATGAGCCTTGTCCAGCTTCATTTGAGTACAAGCCTCTTGCAACACCTAGCTTTAAACTCATTGCAAAACTAGCTCCTAGGAAGCCTCCAGCAGCAGCAGAACCCGAAAAAACTTGAGAAAAGATAGAATGAAAAGAAGGAATAATATTTTGATAATTCTCTACTACAACCACTAAAGCTCCACCAAAATAGATTACTGCCATAAACGGAACTAACTTGCTCGCTATTTTAGCAATTCTCTTAATGCCTCCAGAGATAATGAGCCACAACATAAATCCTAATATTAAGCCTGTCGCTAGTTTAGGAATGCTGAATGTTGAATCAAGGACACTTGCAATATTATTTATTTGGGGCATGTTGCCAGAACCGATGGCGCATATCATCATCAAGGCAGCAAATAGAACTCCTGCCCATCTCTTATTAAAACTTTTTTCAATGTAATACATTGGTCCACCGGAAATGGAGCCATCAGATAGTGTTGTTCTGTATTTATGAGCCATTGTCACTTCGACAAATTTTGTGGTCATACCAAAAATTGCAGTCACCCACATCCAAAAAATAGCAGCGGGACCTCCAATCCATATTGCCAAAGCAACTCCGCCAATATTACCAGTCCCAACAGCACCCGACATTGCAGTTGTTAAAGCTTCAAAGGGAGTTGTCTCACCTTCAGCATCATTTTTTGCATATTTGCCAGTTACAATTCTCCAACCATGGCTAAAAAATTTAAATTGAGGGAAGCCTAAGTAGGCAGTAAAAAATATACCCGTACCTATCAGAAATGCTGGGAACCACCAAGAACCACTAAGATAGCCATCTAACAGTAACAAAAAATCATTAAAAGCAACCATAACTCAGTCCTTATTTTTCAACCCATTCGATTAAATCTGTGTAACCACCTATCAACTCATTATCAGCGAAAATCTGAGGCATTGTCCTAGCATTAGGATTCCTGCTCATCAAAACCTCAAAGACTTCGGGAATTTCTACATTGTGCTCAACATAGGCAATATCATTCTTTGTAAAGTAATGTTTAGCTTTATCACAAAAGACACAATTTGATTTAGAATATATTTCAACATTTTTTAACATATTAGGATTATAAGCCAAATGTCATTATTTAATTTAAAAAACAAGTCATTTTTAATTACAGGTTCGTCAAAAGGTATTGGTAAATCGATTGCATTCCATGCGGCATCTCATGGAGCTCAAGTTATTATTTCAAGTAGAAAAATTGATGCATGTAAGAATACTGCAAATGAAATAAATGATGAGCTTGGATCTGAGCTAGCTTTTCCTATTGCCGGAAATATTGCTCATGAATCAGAGCTGATAAATCTTGTTGATGAGACGAATAAACTCCTAGGAAAAATAGATGTTTTAATTTGTAATGCTGCAACAAATCCATTTATGGGATCAATGGCCGACATTCCATCAGATGCTTTTGATAAAGTTATGAACAACAATATTAAAGCAAATCACATATTAACTAATTTAGTTACACCTCAGATGATTGAGCGTAAGGATGGAGTTATTATAATTATCTCAAGTGTGGGCGGTACCAGAGGAAATAGCCTTATAGGGACTTATAACTTGAGCAAAGCAGCTGATATCCAAATGGTAAAAAATATTGCAGTTGAATATGGCCAGCATAATATTAGAGCTAATAGCATAGCTCCAGGGCTTATAAGAACTGATTTCGCAAAGGGTTTATGGGAAAATCCTGCCATTCACGATAGCTATACAAGCACACATCCAATGAGAAGAATTGGAGAGCCTGAAGAGGTTGCAGGTGCAGCTATAATGCTAGCATCTGATGCAGGTAAGTACATCAATGGACAAACAATTATTATTGATGGTGGTGCTACTGCCTAGCTAAAAAGATTTCTAATTTTATAAAAAAAATTGTTCAGTCCAATTTGCTCATTTAGTGCAGGTACTTTATTAAGTTGATATTTATAATCTAGCAGTTCTTCAATCAAATCAGAGATGGTTACTGCATCCAATTTAATATTCTCTATTGAGGTAATGTAGGGATGTGGTTTATAAAAATCTTGATTTATACCTATACATGTTTTTAAAAAAAGAATGATAGAGTTAATCTTTTCATCAAATGAGAGGTTAGTTTCTTTATAAAATTTCATTAAATCAGGCGTTGTTGTTTCGCCAAGGCAATAAGAATTAAGGTTTTGAGAAATCTCAATATATTGACCAGCTTTATCATTATTAATAAGCCTTTCAATCTCTAGCGGGGTTGAGTCAGGCGCAAAATTTAATGTTGAAAAATCAATATAACCTTGATCCAAAATCCATTGATTAACAATATGCGGATCAGGATTTTTAATTGAAATTAAACTTGATCGACTATAAATGGTTGGTAAAAAATATTTACGTTGATTTGAGACTATGAAGATATGCTTGTTGTCAGGTAATTCTTCTAAAGTTTTGAGCAGTGCATTTTGCGCATTGATATTCATTAAATGTGCATCAAAAATCACAGCAACTCGTTGCTCTGAGACTGAATTACTCATAGCAATGAACTCATTCATAGATCTAACGCCTTCAATTTTTTTTGAAGTTAAGGACTCTTTTTTGGCTTTAGAATATGTGTGCAAGACACTCGAACAATCATCTTCAGAAAGAAAGCAATAATCAGGATGCGAACCAGCTAAAAAATAATTACACGAGTTGCATTTATAACAAGGAATTAGTTCATTAGAGCACAATAATGTTTGTGCGAAATATTTAGCAAGCTCTTGTTTGCCCAGGCCTGATTCGCCTTCGATAATTGTTGATGATGAAAAGTTTATATTTTTATATGCATCTATTTCATCTTTTAACCATGGATATCGATCTACGCTCATTTTAAAATAGACGCTCAACTAAATTTTTAGTTTGTTGGCTTATTAATTCAACTGGCTGAGAGGCATCCAGAATTTCTACTTCCGCCCTAGCATTTGCTAATTCTTTATAACCATTTCGTACGTTTTCAAAAAAATCAATTCCAGAGGATTCAATTCTGTCAATAACATCATTAGCCTTTCTTTTGAAGCCAGTCTTCACATCAAGATCATAAATTATGGTTAAGTCAGGCGTTGGACAATTTATACCTTTGATTAATTGATCAATTAAATCAAGAGAAAGCTTTCTTCCATATCCCTGGTAAGCAATAGAAGCATGATAATACCTATCACAAAGAATAAAATCGCATGTGCTATTAATTAAATGCTCTGAAATCATCTCTGATCTTGCTGCAAACATGAGTAATAATTCAGTATGAGCTGAAATATTAGATTCTTTTGATAATAGTAACTCCCTAATCTTTTCTCCAAAATCAGTTGATCCAGGCTCCCTAAGAAGTTTTGTAGAAAAACCTTTGGTTTTGAGCCATTCTAATATTAAATTTATTTGAGTGGATTTGCCTACTCCTTCAATTCCTTCAAACGTTATCAATTTCATAGTTCAATTTAGTTGATATTTATTAACAGCATCAAGGTGTTCACTATAAGTTTTTGAAAATTTATGAGTTCCATCTCCTTTGGCGACAAAGTATAGATAATCATTTTGCATACCTAATATTACTGCTTCCAAAGATGATTGGCTAATTGTTGATATGGGTGTGGGAGGCAGGCCTGATATTTGGTATGTATTATAAATATTGTTCTTATCCCTTAGATTTGCTTTTGTAATATTGCCATTAAATCCAGGCAATAAACCATAAATAATTGTTGGATCAGCCTGTAATCTCATGCCTATAGATAGCCTATGTAGAAATACACCAGCTATAACAGTCTTCTCATCATCATTACCTGCCTCTTTTTCAACTATAGAGGAAAGTATAATAGCGTCAGATAGACTTTTTAATGGGCTGTTGGAATTTTTCTTTGACCAAAGGTCGTTTGCTAGTTTGATAAATTCATCTTGAGATCGTTGCAATATAGTAGCTGCTGAGGAGTCATATTTATAAAAATAAGTATCTGGTTTTAATGTTCCCTCAATAAATTCAAGACTGTCATTCAAGCACTCAAAATTACTACAATCATTATTTAAATATGAGTTACCAAGTATGTTTTTAATCTCATATAAATTTTTACCAGCAGGAATATTTAGCCTGAACACAACCACATCGCCATTGGCCACTGAGGAAATAAAATCTTTCCATGACTTATCTTTAAGATTGTAATGTCCAGCTTGAACTACATTGACAGCATTTTTTTTAAAATAGATCTTTAATAGAATTTTTTTTAGAAGCGGTAATTGAAAATCTTCGAGCATTAAATTAAAAGAAGCGCCCTCTTCAACATTATAAAAATCTCGATTATCGTCAACTCTAGAATAAGCAATTGATTCAGAAGATCCTAGTACAGCAATAAGAGCTATAATTAGGGTGAGTAAAAAAATAGAAAATTTAGATTTTTTTGAAGACAAGTGTAGAGTTCGTTCCCCCAAATCCAAAAGAGTTATTCATTGCAATTACCACTTCTTTCTCAGTTGAGACTAATGGGGTGTAATTCAAATCACAAAGGGGATCAGGATTATCAAGGTTAATGGTTGGAGGCACAATTCCTTCATTGATTGCCTTAATGCAAAAAATTGATTCAATTGCACCAGCTGCACCCAAAGTATGACCAGTCATAGATTTAGTAGAGCTAATTTGTGGTACAACATCACCAAATACTTTTTTTAGAGCAATGGTTTCTGCAATATCCCCTAAAGGTGTTGAGGTACCATGAGCGTTTATATAATCAACTTCTGATAAGTTGATTTCAGCATCATTAATTGCATTTGACATTGCTAAGGCTGCTCCCCTGCCATCTTCAGGTGGTGCTGTCATATGGTAGGCATCAGAACTTGCACCAAAGCCAATAATTTCAGCATGAATTGTTGCGCCTCGAGCTTTGGCATGATCATAATCCTCTAAAACCAACGATCCTGCTCCATCAGATAAAACAAACCCATCTCTGTCTTTGTCCCAAGGTCTGCTTGCCACTTCAGGGTTTGGATTCAAGGAAAGAGCTCTGGCTGAAATAAACCCTGCAATTGAGAGAGGTGTAGAAGCCATTTCCGCACCCCCAGCTATCATTACATCAGCTTCTCCACATGCAATAGATCTAGCAGCTGTTCCTATGCAATGATTACCCGTTGAACAAGCTGTTACAACAGAAGTGTTTGGGCCCATAAAACCATGTTTTATTGAAACAAGCCCAGAAATCATATTTACAATAGAGCCTGGAACAAAAAATGGAGAAACTTTTTTATAGCCTTTTTCTTCTAATAGAACTTTATTCTTTTCAATGGTATCAATGCCGCCAATTCCAGCTCCAAAATTAACGCCGACCTTTGTTAAATCAATATTAGATTCCAGTATTCCAGAATGCTCTATGGACTGGTTAGCAGCGATAATGCCATATTGGATAAATGGGTCTATTCTTCTGATCTCTTTAGAGTCAAGAAAATTTTCTGGATTAAAATCCTTTAAACGACCACCGATTGTTACTGGATTATTTTCTAATCCGATATCAACAGAAGTAATACCTGATTTACCTTCAATGCATGAATGCCAGGCATCATCAACAGTGTTACCTATTGGTGATAGTATGCCCAAACCAGTAACTACAACTCTTCTGTGTAGTTGCTTCATTTAAGAAATGATTAGCTGTTTGAATTGATGTAATTTACAGCTTCTTGAACGGTCGAAATCTTTTCTGCTTCTTCATCAGCAATTTCAAGCTCAAACTCTTCCTCAAGAGCCATTACAAGTTCTACTGTATCAAGTGAGTCAGCACCTAAGTCATCAACAAATGAAGAGTCATTTTTAACCTCATCATCGCCAACACCAAGTTGCTCACAAACAATTTTTCTTACTCTTTCTTCGATACTCACAAGGCATCCTCCGTTTAAAGAAATCTATTCTACAACATTTCAACAAAAAACATATAAAATCATCAATTCATATAAAGTCCACCATCAACAGAAATTGTCTGACCGGTGATGTAGTCGGCACTAGAAGAAGCTAAAAATAGTGCTAAATTAGCAATATCTTGAGGATTGCCCATTTTATTTTTTGGAATTTGTTTTAATATATTTTCTAGTTCATCGCTCTTAAAATGATTAGTCATATCAGTCTCAATGAATCCAGGAGCAATGCAATTAACTGTTATATTTCTAGCAGCAACCTCTTTTGCTAATGACCTTGTAAAACCGCCTAAGCCTGCTTTGCTAGCAGAATAATTCACTTGACCTGGATTACCCATTAGCCCAGCAACACTAGAAATATTTATGATCTTTCCAGACCGATTTTTCACCATGGATTTAATAAACAATTTGGTTATATTGAAAACGCTTGTGAGATTAGAATTTATCACTTCATCCCAGTCCTCATCTTTCATTCTTAAAAAAAGCTGATCTTTAGTTATCCCAGCATTATTAATTAATACATTTGGAATTTTTTCCAGTGTCTTTAGTTGTTCCAAACAGCTTTTAACTTGATCTCTGTCTGTAACATCTAAAGGCATATGAAGACACTGATCTGAGCCTAGAGCCTCACTAAGGTTAAAATGTGATCTGGAAGTACCAATGACAAAGTGCCCATCATTTAAAAAGCATTTAGCGATCTCTAATCCTATGCCTCTAGAAACTCCAGTAATAAAAACTATTTTTTTATCCATAATTATTTATCTTCTCATAAAAATCTTCGTCGGAAGTAGAAAAATAACATTCAAGTTTATTGGCTTTAAATAAACCCGATAGGACTTTTCCTGGGCCACATTCAATAATTGGTAAATTCAATGTTGATATAAAGCCGCATATTTCAACCCATCTAACTGGCGAGTGCAATTGTGAAACTAATAAAGATTGGATCTCATTTGACGAAGATGCAGTATCAACAGATACATTATGAATAATTTTTGTATCTGGCATACAGAATTCAACAGCTTCGAGAGCTTTTTGAAATTCATCTGCTGCCCTAAGCATTAATTTGCTATGCGATGCGATGCTAACTTTAAGCTTTATCGCACGTTTAGCACCTTTAGAAAGACATAAATCTTGCGCTCTATTTACTGCATCATCATGGCCTGATATGACGGTTTGATTTGGTGAATTTAAGTTTGCACATTGAACATGAGAATTTTCATCTATTGATGCAGCTAAACATATATCACTAATAATAATATCTTCTAAGCCCATAATCGCACTCATTGATCCCTTTGGAGCTAATTCCATTAACTCCCCTCTTTTTCTTACTAATTTTAAAGCTACATCAACTGGTATTGAATTAGCAGCAACTAAGGCAGAATATTCACCTAAAGAATGGCCAGCATAGTAAGCAGGAGCAATATCAATAGAATCTTGCAATTTTTTGAAATGGAGATAAGAACAAAGTAGCAAAAGAGGTTGGGTTATTGACGTTTGATTGATTAATTCCTCAGGACCTTCCTCAATTAATTTATAGGCATCATGGGATATTAGATCACTGCAATATTCCAGCACAGAAGAATATTCACCAGATAGAGCAATCTTGGATAGACCGCCCTTTGATAGCATAGATAAATGTTGTGAGCCCTGACCGGGAAACGCTAAAAAAGCAGGAAAAGACATGGTTAGTCTTGAGTTTCGTTATCCTCTACTTCTTTTATTGGTTTTCTTAAATCCTTGATTAGGCGGCCTTTATAGAAACCATCAGCAGTCATTTGATGACGAAGATGTCTTTCACCAGAAACTGGATCAGTGGATAATGTCAAATCTGATAAATGATCGTGAGAACGAATCATTCCGCGCTTTGATCTTGTTTTTTTACTTTTTTGTACTGCCATAATATTTTAAAAAAAATGCATCCTATCAGAATAAATTAAATTTTAACAGTTAAATTATTCAGCTGAGAAAGCAGTATATCAAATTCATTATTTTTTGTTGCCAGATAATTCACTTTTTGTCTATTTAGATCAAGAAATGAAATAGATGCAGCGTGTAACGCGAGACGATTTATCGAAGTTTCTTTAGCAATAGATTTATTTAAATCAAATAATCCATATTTTTTATCGTTGACAATTGGGTGATTAAGATTTGAGCTTTGGACTCTAATTTGATGCATCCTTCCCGTGGTTATAAGGATTTCAACATGACTAAATGTATTATATTTTTTTAGGATTTTAAAGAAAGAAACTGCTTTTTTACCATGCTCTGCTTCCTGAACTCTGTGATGATGTTCCTTTGTAGAAAGATCAATCTTTGTTTCTATCTTCATATCATTTTTCATAACGCCTACCAAGATAGCTTCATATTTTTTTACAACCTCATTAGATTTAAGTTGTTTATTAAAGTGTCGTAAAAATGTTTTATTTTTTGATAACAATACACACCCAGATGTTGATTTATCTATACGATGACATAGATCAATTTCTAAAAGTGGAAATGTAGCTCTAGCTATGTCTATAAGACCAAACTGATTGTTTGTTCCAGAATGAACGCTTAATTCAGGCTCTTTATTTACAACTATATAATCTTCATTTTGATAAATAATAGATGAATTAAATGATTTTATTCGACTGGGTGGAATCTTTATATCAGGCTCATCATTATTGAAGTCAATCAGATATGGCGGAATTCTTATTTCATCATTTAGTTTTAACTTATAGGTGGGTTTAATCCGGCCAGAGTTAACTCTTATTTCCCCTTTACGAATCATGCTATAAATTTTTGATTTGGGAAGAGATTTATAAACATTGATTAAGTAATTATCAATGCGCCTTCCAGCATGATCTTCTATTATATTTAGGTTTTTGCCATCCATTGAGGTAGAATACTCGAAATTGTTAGTTTATAAATAAAAAGCTATAACAATAAAAAGCTTATGGCAAAGAGCCTGAGCATTAAAATAACAATGCTGCAAAGCAGCATGATAATAAGAGAAAGTTTACATAGCGCAAGGGTGCTAGAAGAATAAAACAAGTTTTAAAAGCTCCAGATATACATCTATGTATTATGGGGTAAGTTAGAAGAGCTCCAAGGGATAAGACTCTGATAACTCAAAAAGCACTAGTGCTATTCACTTTCTCTGTACTGGAGAAAACAATGAAAAGAATTCTAATTAATTGCTCATATTCTGATGAGCTACGCGTTGCGTTAGTCGATGGAGCAAAATTATTTGACTTAGATAATGAATTTAACGCTCAATCTTTACTAAAAGGAAGTATCTTTAAAGCCACCGTTTCAAGAGTTGAGACAAGTTTAGATGCAGCATTTGTGAATTTTGGTAGTGAGAGACATGGTTTTTTACCACTAAAAGAGCTATCTAATGAGTACTTTACAAAGGACGCTGAAGGAAAGAAAAAATGCACCCTTAAAGAGGGAGACGAGATTCTCGTACAAGTTTTAAAAGAAGAGCGAGGTACTAAGGGCGCAGCTCTATCAAATCAATTGTCGCTTGCTGGACGATTCATAGTATTGATCCCTAACTCTGAAAAATCTGGTGGTGTATCAAGGAGAATATCAGGCGATGAAAGAGACGACATCAAAAATGCACTGAATGAATTACCAATACCTGATGGCATGAGCATAATTGTTAGAACAGCAGGACTGGGAAGATCTGCAGAGGAATTAAAATGGGATCTAGATTATTTAATGAATCTTTGGGAGCAAATAAAGTCTTCTGTAAATGATGCTCCAAGCCCAAGCCTTATATTCAAAGATGATAAATTGATTTTAAGAGTGTTCAGAGATTATTTCAGAGATGATATTGAGGAAATTCTGATTGATGATGAGGCTGTTCATGCTGAAGCTTTAGATTTTGCAAAATCTGTAATACCGGATCACGCCGATAAAGTTATTTTCTATAATGAAGACATTGCTTTGTTTAATAGATATCAAATAGAGAGTCAAATTGAGCTAGCCTTTCAAAGAGAGATATCTTTACCCTCAGGAGGTTCGATAGTTATCGATCCAACAGAAGCGATGGTTTCAATTGACGTTAACTCAGCAAGATCAACTAAAGGCAAGGATATTGAATCAACTGCTTTTGCAACTAACATGGAAGCTGCAAAGGAAATCGCTAGACAGCTTAGATTAAGAGATTTGGGCGGGCTCATAGTGATTGATTTTATTGATATGCAAGATGAAAAACATCAACAAAAAGTAGAAAACATTTTTAGATCTGCGGTTCAATCTGATAGAGCGAGAATACAAATTGCCGGAATTTCCAGATTTGGATTATTGGAGCTTTCCAGACAAAGGCTTAGACCTTCTCTAGAAGAAACATATGACATTCAACATGTACAGGTTCGGGGTACCCGTTCTTTAGGCCAGTCCATTTTAAGAATAATTAGCGAAGATGCTGCAAAAGAAAATACTGGTGAGATACATGTTTATGTTCCAGCTGATGTTTCAAGTTATCTTTTAAATGAAAAAAGAAGAGACATTATTAACATTGAAAATACCTATCAAGTTAATATTCTAATTATAGCTGATCCCTACAAATCAAGACCATATTACAAAGTCGCACGAGTAAAAGCGCCTGCTGGAAAGAAATTATTTTCACATGAAATGACTCCAAATAGCCCAGAACCTTCTATGGATTGGCGAGATGTAAATTCAAATAAGAAAGTAATGAAACCATTGGTAAAGGTTTCTGTTCCTCCGAGGATGCCTAAGAAAAAAAATAAGAAAGGGTTTTTTGCATTTTTGAAATCTATTTTTACTCTTTCAATCTTCAAATCATCAAATAAAAAAAATTCTAAAAATAAAAGACCAAGAAACTATAAAAAAGGTCAACCAAGAATAAATAAAAATACCAGAAATGAAAGTAAGCAAAACAATCGAAGCGTAAGGCCGAATAACAAAGGTAAGACGAATAATCCAAAGAATACTGTGAATAAGACAAGCTCAAAACCAGTGGTCATACCTCCAAAGAAAAGTGTGCAAACAACTAATAAGCATCCTCAGGCCAGCAAAACGGAAAATCAGACTGAAGTTATGAATGGAAATAATTTAAATAACAAAATTTCAGCGCCTTCATCTCAAACTCCTGCTGCTACTCCTGCGCCTACGCCAGCACCTACTCCTGCGCCTACGCCAGCACCTACTCCTG
>ERZ891134.203-NODE-203-length-53459-cov-8.953861_pt1 | contig 53459 bp, 61 predicted proteins | sample MGYA00520888_ERZ891134 | MGnify/ENA primary metagenome ERZ891134 (study PRJEB32303, sample SAMEA104408692) | aquatic metagenome | biome: Brackish water; feature: Coastal; material: water | place: Baltic Sea | collected 2014-10-23 | depth 10 m ... | reverse complement strand
TGAGTTCTAAGTCTTCAAGTCTATGATACTCAGCATGTGCTTTCTCTTGACGATCACACACAATACGAAGAATATCATTCATTATAGTATCATTATCAATATAATCATCCAGATACTTGTCAATTGCTTCTTTTAAGTATCTATATCTATGCCATTCTGGTGAATAGGGTTTATAGTCCATAATAAAAATGAATCTTTTTTTTTATTTAGTTTTATTGTTTAAAGTTTTTCTTATCCTTTTTGCTGTTTCCATAGACCTCCTCCAAATAAAATATCTTACTATTGGATTTGAAGGATTATTTAGTAACCACCATTTCCATTGGTTGAGTTTAGTTTCGTATAGTTTTGAAACATATCCGATTGCTCTCATGACGTTCGGATCCATGATTGAAAAATACAACACGAATCCAATTACAATTAACCAAAAATACTGGGAACTCATTAGTTCCACCTTAGAGTTTGCAGATAGTTAAGCACATCTTGCCTAACATCCATCAACTCATGATAACACTCTTGGTTGTGAGCACATTGCCTTAATTTTGAGTCTGGTTTAATTACAGATTCGATAAAAATATCGAGTCCACGATTCCATTTATCTTGTTTAGATTCAGTATCATCAATACTATTTTGATCGTGCATAGTACTTCTTAGTAGGTTTTAACATTCAGAAAGATAGTCCTCATAGATTTCCCAATCTAGATCTTGCTCACTAACATAATCAATGAGTTCATCTTCAGATAATGGTATTTCATCTTCCTCACCAATATAAAATCCTGCTTTACATACTCCAGGACCGTATTCTGGTGGGTCGAGTCTAGTTGCATTATGAATGATGCGAACATCTTCAACTACTGCTACAACTGTAGCATAACCTTCATCATCAATATCAAAATTGTAAATTAATGTTACCATTGACATAATTCAATAACCGTGCCTAGAAATCATTTGTTCCATTCTGTCTTCTCTATATTCCTGTTCATCTTCCTCTTCCATAGTATCATATATGATACAAGTGACATATTCATAAATGGCATCGGCATCCACATCTAAGTAAAAGTTAGAAAAATTGGACATTAGAGTAGTTGAAAGGGAGAGGACTTTACTATATATTCACAAAAACCAAGTGGGCATCAGCCCTCTTGGTTTGTTTGCGATTGCTCAAATTCAGCATCAATTTTGTCATAAAGTTCAACGAAGGTTGATTTAGTTTCATCGTCGAAACGATTCAGACAAACTTTGATTGCTTTGTCTTTCTTACCAAAGATAGAATATGCTTTGATAATATGAACAAGACGACGAGTACTGATTACTTCGTCAATACCACCATCATTAAAAGTCTTGCGAATAATATCAGACCAATTACATAGATGTGCAATGAAGTCAGTATGCTCACTAACCATAGGAATTTTAAGAGACTCTGCAATTTTAGTCAAAATTTTAGTCTCAGTAGCAACAGTTGGATATTGTTGCTCAAAAGTTACAGGAAACCTTTCTAGAAATGCTTCATTCAACACATTAGTGCCAATAAAACGACCATCATCAGATCCTTTACCTTTAGTGTTTGCAGTAGCAATCACATTGAAACCATCGGTAGGTACAATATGAGTACCAATCTTCTTAAGGAAGACACCCTTACCTTCAAGAATGCTCTGGAGACAGAGAATCTTGTTAGAGGCAAGGTCAATCTCATCAAGAAGGAGAACAGCACCCCGTTCAAGAGCCTCAATAACAGGACCATTGTGCCAGACAGTATTACCGTTAACCAAACGGAAACCGCCAATAAGATCATCTTCATCGGTTTCAATAGTAATGTTTACACGGATGAGTTCCCGACCGAGTTGAGCACATGCTTGCTCCACACCGAATGTCTTACCATTACCAGAAAGACCAGTAATAAAAGTCGGGTAGAACAAACGGGACTGAATAACTTTTTTAATATCCGTGAAGTTACCAAAGTTGACAAAGGTATCATCTTTCTGAGGGATAAGGTTTTGAACAACAGAATTCATTGTGGCAACACTTGAGGAAGAAGGTGAGTTATAAGTATCTTCAAGATCCTGAACGGTTGCTTCAAGATTCCACTTACCACGTCCAACTTTATATTGTTGGAGATATTTGGAAAGAGTTGCGTAAGATGTATTCAATTCCGATGCGACTATCTTCACAGCATCAGCACCAAACTCAGTGCCATATTGTTGCTTGAGGATAGTCAATGCTTGTTCGGTCATGGTGCTTGGTTGATTACCTTGTAATTATAGGGCAGAGTGGGGGCAGAGTGGGGGCAGAGTGGACACCCCCTAAACTGGTCAGGCAATGAGTTCTACAAAAGAACCAAGCATCTTTTTGTTGGTCTTTTTCTTCTTAAGCATCTTGGTAAATGCAGACTTAATTTGTGCCTTAGTTGCATCTTCAGGGACATTGAACTCTTCATCCTGAGAAAGTGCGGATGATGCAATCACATTGAACTGGTCAAATCCAGTCTCTTTGAATTGAACACATTGTTGCTTTCGGTAGATAGCAGATACTTGTTCATAAGAACCATTTCCATTTCCAAATCCATACCAATTAAAGCAAGTACGAAAATCCCGAGAAGGAGTGATACGAAAGTTGACGAAATTCACTGTAGAGAATTTGTCCTTAAGAGTTTTTAGGAGAGTTTTTGCATACTCAGGAAAATTATCATACCCAAAAGGTGTATAAACACGACCAGTTTTCTTATCACGAATAGAAGTACGATTCTTTCTTGTGAAACCAATATACTTATGATCAGGGTCACGATATGAAGTCCGTTCAACAGTGACTGCATTTTGATAACCTTCACCATCGGTGAGAAGAACAACATTCACTTTTTGAAGTTTATTCTTCTTCTGGAACATCGGAATAATTTCATGCATTGACATCAAAGTTTCCCCAAGAGGAGTTCCAGAAAGTTCCAGATGAGGAGGAACATATCCACGATGATACTGATAAGAATATGCAACAGCCCAGATATTTTTCAGTTGCTCTTCAAGAACACGATTATTAGTAGTGCTAGTGAAGTAATTCATCAAATGGAATGAATCTTCTGGAGCAATGACACCAGCAACCTTTTCATAGGTAGGGAGATGGTCTTTCTGATGATTGATGTAAGAAGCAGGATCCATAGTAAAAGCATAAACCTCAAAAGGAATGTTCACTTTACGGCAGAACCAAATCAAATTCAGAAGTTGCTTGTAAGCATCCAAAAGAAAGTTGCCCATAGAACCAGACCAATCCAAAACAAAAATCAATCCATGATTCTTACCGTCAGGAATAACAGAAACTTTCTTGAACAAGTCTTCATTGTACTTGTATGTATGAAGTTTAGATGTGTCAATAACACCAGTACGGGCAACAGAAGAACGAGCATATTGGTCAGCAGACTTCTTACACTCAAACTCTTTTACAAGATAAGAAACTTCTTTCTCTGCACTTTTCTTGTACTTAGAATACTCATGACAAGCAAATTCAAAATACTCATTAACAAAAGAATTATCAATGTTGTAATAAGAAGTTGCTGTCTGATGAATATAATCGTTAGGAATAATCAAATTGTTAAGATTCCACTTGGGAAGTTCAACATAATAAGTATCATTTGCATGTCGATTCACCAGTTCTTGTGCTTTTTCATCAAAAGAACGTGAAGTAGTAGACTTCAGTTCATCATTATGACTCCGTGAAGGTACTCCACCTCCACCAGCAGTCTCCTTAGAAGTGACATCAGAGGATTCATTTTCAGAATCAGAATCATCGGATTGACTTTGACTTTGAGAAGAACCACTTTCTTCCTGATTGCTTTCAGTAGAGGAAGTTGTTTCTTCCTGATTGCTTTCAGTAGAGGAAGTTGTTTCTTCGGATTGTTCATCACCCTCTTCACCTTCAGAGTTAGATTCACCACTAGTACCAGGAGGAAAAGGAATATCAGCAAGTTGTTCTTTTTTCTTATACTTTACATATTCTACAATTTCCCTAGAAAGATTCAAAACATCTACAAAAGATTCAGTCTGAATTGCACGGGTCAAAAACTCGTTCTCTTCGTCAGAAAAAGCAATGTTATGAAATGCACCAATTTTATAATAAAGGTTGATACGATCAATGAAAGAAAGTTCATCAAGATTTTCTTCATTAGTAGAAAAGAAATCCTCAGTATTCAATTCATTATAACCGTTGTAGAAAGTTCTAGAAAGACCAGGATACTTTTGTTTCATAAGACGTTCAACACGAACATCTTCTAGGACATTTACAAAATCCATGGGAACTTCAGGATAACCAATAGTCCAATCGATGTTGTCAGTAAAAAGAGCATGACCGACTTCATGACCAACGAGGAGATCATAAACAATTGGAGATGCTTTATCCCAAGTAGGGAGAACCAGCACACGACGGTCAACATCAAAGGATGCAGTTGGAACTTGCTTATGCTCAATAATGAGATTCTCAGTTGCCAGACACTTGGCAAGTGAACCTTTGACTTCTAGGTTGACGGACATCTGGTGTGCTTCTGAACTCCCCGTATTATGGCATAAAAAAGGGGGGTCATCACTCCCCCTCAGACACTAATAAAACCGTCTACCACCAAAGACGGGTCTTGGTTCTCAAAGATACAAAGAAACCTCAAGACAAATACATAGTATCACTTAATCTTGAGGTTGTCAATGTTGACAGAAGTGGTTGTTATTGATTAAAATCACTCTGTTGGGTTTGAAGGTTCCTCTAATTCATTAAGGGCTTCTAAAGCACCTTGTACTTTTAAAAATTGTTCTTTCTTCTGATTAAATTCAGTTTCAAGTTCAACAAGTCTATCACGGAGTTCCTCTGCACTTTTAGTCAGAGTATCCTTCATTTTAGTGGCATCCATAGTGTATTATTATAAAATTACTACGAATTTATTTATATCACCAATTTTGAGTGGTTTTTGGACCAACATAATATGCTTTAATAACAGGAAGAAGTGCAAGCCATGGAGTATGTAAAGGAATTTTACTTTGACCTGCTCCAGCACCCCCATAAGTACCAACTGTATGATTATGGTTGGCTACTGGTGCATTTTGTACTGTATGATTGTGTTTACCACCATCACCAACATCATGATTATGGTTGGCTACTGGTTTAACATCAACATCATGACTGTGAGAACCACCAGTATTCACAGTCAATGGGTGAACATGCCCACCATCACTGATAATATTGTGCGAGTGATTTGCTATTGGTGTTATTGCTAATGGGTGTATATGTGCGCCATCACCATCTACTTGAACTTGATGAGCATGATAACCATTGTCATTTAAAGTAATACTCAATGGGTGTCCATGTCTACCAGCTGTATCAGAATTTGCATTATGAGCATGATATCCACCCTGCGTTACTTGCAGTTGGTGATTATGGTTACTAGCCTCATTAACTACAAGATTATGTTTGTGGCTACCACTATCGTCGATGCTTACATTTGGTCTATTGCTACTAGTGGTGTAATTTGGATCATCGTCATCACCAGCGGCCTCATTACCATCACCACCTTTACCTCTCTCATATCTATAGTTGTGGGCATGGTCACCAACTCTTGTGCCATGTCCGTGGGTTCCATTTACATCTGTCTCCCCACCATGATTGTGTCTACCATTTTGAGTAGTTGTACCAGCATGACCATGTTTACCATTTTGTGCTACTCTTACAGTATGAGTATGACCAGCATGTGGACCTAACTCTCTAGATGAAGTAGTATGATTGTGTTTACCATTCTGCACTGTCCCTGAACCAGGGTGTCTGTGATTTCCTACTGGACCCATATTATGTTGATGACCATGACCACCTTGTGCCCCTGTTTCTCCATTATGGGAATGATCACCTTCAGTTCCTATATTATGTTGATGAGTATGTCCACCATGTTGTGTTACTGAAGTTGGGTGTTCATGTGCCCCATTACTAGATAACGGGTGTTCGTGTCCATTATGTTGTGATACTGTAGTTGTATGGTTGTGAGTACCATTTTGTGATAATGGGTGAGCATGTGATGGAACATCATTAGCATTCATTTTATGCTCATTTTTACCACCAGTTTGTCCAACATTATATCCACCACCACTAATAGGACCATTTCCACTACCTAAAACATCCTTTTCCCTCAAGTCGGGAAGTTTTCCATTTGAACCAAATGTATTTCCAAGAATACCATACAAGTGAGAGTAATCAGCAGTTCTTCCTTGAACATTTCCTGTTCCATTTGGAACTATAGAACCATCGCATACTAAGTATCCTTCAGGAGCCTGTGCCGAAGCAAAATAATGAACAGATCCAATTGGTGGTTGTTGTTGCAACCACATCCACTTAACACCAAGAGTTTGACTACTATTTGCAACTAATACTTGGTCATCAGAACCAACATCAAGCATCTCTGCTCTATTTTGTTGCTTACCAACAGCTAATTGTCCTTTTGCTGTCCATCCTTCATCGTCAAGGACCATACCTTGACCACCAAGAGCAATAATATGACAAGATTGACCTGCTAATGGAGCAACAATAAATTGAATCTGTGGATTATAATTGAAATTAGGTGAAGTCCCAGAAAATGGAATGAGGTAATCAGCACCAGGTTCTAATAAAGTATCACCATCCAAATATACGAGTAAGTTTGCTGGACCTTCTGGTTCAAATACAGCACCATCTGGAGCAAATAAGTTAAATGTCTTTTTAGATCCATTGAACTGATTTGCAATAGAATTCAATCTTATAGAGTTACCCTTAGGGTAAGCATTTATTGTAATAGGTGGTTGTGGAACGTATGTAAGAGTATTAATGAAGTCTTGCTGTTGAAGAAGGGTGTCAGTACCATTTGCTCTCAAGAAGTGAGATTGTCCATTAGTTGAACCACCACCTTGCTTGATGAATGAAGCACCAGTTATATTTCCAATAAATGTTGAATTATTTTGAACACATAATCCCTGACCAATTGAAACATTCTTAGCAATACCAACACCACCATCAAATTGAACAGCACCCGTATTAACATTACATAATGTATTGTTAGTAGTTTTAGTGAAAATAGTAGTACCTTCAATATTGACGTTATCTTCTAAGGTTAGTTCACCTTCAATTGTTACAGTACCACTAAATACTGCTGGTCCAATTTTTCCACAAACATAAAGGTTCTTAGCAATACCAACACCACCCGCAACTCTTAAGGCACCAGTTGTGCAAGAAGTTGATTGCGTAGTTCCTCTTATGGATACGAATGATGTTCCACCATTATTACCCATAGTGATAGATGAAGCACTCTTAGCAAAATTAAGTGTGCTAATATTCGTATTAACTAAATTAAATGTTGTTGTAGTAGGTGTTGAAATTGTATTTCCACCAACATCAAAAGTACCTAGAATATTGGTATTACCACTAGTATCAATCTTTAATTTTGTTTCACTTGATCTATCAAAATCTTCATTTCCTGCAGCAGTTGTTGTTGCTGGATTTGCAAGTTTCCAAGAGTTGCCATCAGATTTGTCAATACCTGCATACCAACGAATATTTGAATTACTCTTTGTTCTATTCCAAGAAAGAACAACATCACCATCACCTTTTTGGTCGAGTTTTAAATGATTTCCAGAAAGTTCTGTACCATTATTACTTTGCTCGAAGTGATATTGACCAAGTGATGTGATGTGGAAGTTTTGATTATTGCCGACAGTAAATATCATGTCAGCACCTGGATCTGGTGCTTCAACTTTTAATGTGCTACTAGATCCCCTCTTAGTGATTGTAGCATCACCGTTTGCCAGGTCATTGATGATGAATGTTCCATCAGAATACCCAGTATCATCAGTATGTAATGCTAGTTTTGCAGATCCAGAAGTATTTCCGATACCTAGGTCTAAGGTAACATTATCTTCAGCAACATTAATTGTATTGATTGTTAATGCAGCACTAATAGCAGTGCCGATTCCCAATCCATCTCTAGTTGACCAAGTTTGATATATATTGGCATCAATATTAGAAAGAACTTGGAAGTTATCTTCAACTCTTACAACACCATTTCTATCATTGGGATCACTATCTAATACTAGAGCACCAGTTCCAGAAACTTTAGTAATTGCATTATCGTTGAATATACCAACATTAATGTTACCAAATCTACCACCAATTCCATAAACATTAGATAAGAAATCAACCCTACCAGTGAATGTAGTGAAACCAACAACTTCTACATTATAGAATTCTTGAGTTCCACCTTCACAAAGGATAGTTCTATATGGTGTTAGACCAGTAATAGGGTCAACTTTGGAATTGGTGAAGAATCCAGTTCCTCTTACTGTAATATCTTGGAAAATAACATCACCAAGTTCCTGTCCTTGGTCTAGTGTTAATATTCCAGTTATTTGTACATTTTCTAAGATTGTTTGATCACTTACTCTTAATTTTATTAAGTTCTGAGGAACAGGAACATTACCGATTCCCAGATGATCTATCATTAGAGTCTTTTCGTCGGCAACTGCACTAATGAATCCCCACTGTCTCCATTCACCTTCAGTATAAACGTGACCAATGTAACCATCAGTTGGGTTGGAGATAAATTTGATGTCACCAGGAGTTTTTGCACTAGAAGTTGGAGTAGAAATACCAACTGTTAATAGTTTTGCTTGCTGTGCTTCTCCTTTTAAGAATAAATTCTTAGTCTCAATACCTAATTCTGAAGTATTGGTTACTTTGTTTGTAAAGTTTACTGGACCATAGAATTGTGACGTTTGGTTAGTATTCTCACCACCCTCAACAGTAATTCTTCTTCTTACTAGAAGTTCGTCAAAAATTCCACTTGAAAGGTTTGTATTTTCACCCTCAGCATCATCACCAGTATATGTGATAACAGGTGCATCAACTACACTTTCCTCACCAGTTGCAGAACTTAGTTTCTTACTTCCAGAGAAAAATTCACCAAGGTCATTCATACCAGTGTAAACAACTGAACCACCTCGTTGTTCTTTAGACTGAGACTTAAGAACTTCCTGCTCAGATAGAATTCTATTCTGCTTCTGAGGCATACCAGTTGAATAGTTACCTGGACCAAATCCAAGATATTCAAATGTATGTCCAGATGCTCTCATGAATGATGGTCTTCTCAATTCTGAAGGAATTGGGAAGATTTTTCTTGCTAAAGTATTTACTACTGCCGTAGTTTTTACAGTTCCAAACTTACCACGTAATACACTAAATGGATTTGATGAACCTGAGATTCTTACAATTTCATTATTAATCTGATAATATTCACCTCTAATTACTGAATCTGGATCAGAGAAATTAATTGTTGTAGATGTATTGTCAAATGCCGCGTTTATATAATTTATTTTTTTATCATAAAGTGTAGTTGCTCTAGAAGCAATATTTTCCTCACCCCTACCAAGAGTTTTTGCATTGGATGAGAAAACTCTTTTTATAACTTTTCCTGTTGAACCAATTGCTGTTGAACCAGCACCTAAAATCTCAACTGTAAATGTAGTTAGACCAACAACACCCTTAACTAATACACTTGCATCAAATGCTGTAATACCAGTGCTTACGACATTGACATTGTTACCTGCAAATAATCCATGACTATTTGATGTAGTAAACGTTGCAATACCAGTTTCGATATCTGACATTTCAAATGCAGAAATAGATATTACATTTCCTGATGGAATTGCATATCCAAGTTCACCACTACTATTGGGATCATTTGTACTAATACCTAAAGGTGCATTTAGTACAATTGATTTTGCTGATGGAACACTATTGATTTCAAATGCATCATTTAAGTCATCAACATAATATCCATTGAGTTCAATAGCATCAGTAGTATTGTCATTAATTCCAGTAATTGATATAGTAGCATTTACTACTCCACCAGGGATACTTAAATCATCACCAACGGAATATGCAGAACCAGGGTCAAGAAGTTCGATATTAGAAATACCACCAGTAGCATCTGTAGTTACTTTTGCCGTAGCACCTTGACCGTTTGATGAAATTGCTGCTAATTCTACCGAGAATAACGTAGAAGATGGTGTATAACCAGACCCAGCATTATATGTGAATGTTTTAATTGAGTTTAGGTTATGCTCAACATCAGTGAATACTGTAATTGTGGAATTGTTGGTTCCAGATAAGTCTAGTTGAGTTATGGCATAACCAACTTTAGTTCCCTTAATGAAGTAATCTAGACCTTCTCTAGTAATTGAATGTCGTTTGTCATCAGTAATGACATCACCAATAACTTTTAAGTCAGAGTAACTTACTGATGATTTTGGATTAGTATTTAAATTATCTCTATCTTGTTGTGGATAGAGGTTTCTTACGTCTTGGGAGAATTGTTTTGTATATAATTGATATCCTACATTGGAATTTGGTGATACCGATGAGTTTAAACAAACTAGATGATAAATTCCGTCTTGCCCATCATCACCAGGTACATGCTTTTTAATTTGATTGACACGATAGATGAAATATGATTCTTTATATTCATCTCTTGAAACTACTGGTAGTGATTCTCTCTGTTGTCGTGTATTTCTTAAATTGACATCATTGGTAAATGTTCCAGGTTCTACTTTTACACCATCAGTAATATATTGGAATTGCTTACTATTAATGATATTTGTAATGGTATAAATTCCATTATAAGTTGAAACAATTCCAACAGATAGTGGATTATTTGTACTTCTAATTTTTTGTACCTTTACTTCATCACCTTCGATAAATCCATGAGGTAACTCGGTCGTTAAAGTGATAACTTGCGAATCAGAAATTACTGGTGCTGCAATTGCATTAACAATAACTCTTTCGTTTCTTAAATCTTTTGTACTCGTTAATATATCATTCGTATATGAAACACTAGTTACACCAACAGTTTTTGATTCTTGTACTACATAACCTGCTTCTGGTGGTTTTGCATTATCATATTCCTTAGGAATAACGTAACGTAGTCTGAATACTTTATCATCAATGGAACGATTATCCGACTTTCTTCTGAAGAAAGCTGCAGATGTTTCTTCACCCAAAGTTGTAAGACCAGTTGTAACAATTGCAGTATAAATTTCGTTTATACTGCCATCATTGTCACTAATTAAATACCAGTTATTTTCTACTGGGTCCCACTGTATTGGGTGTCCAAGTTGACCAGGAACTTTATCTGATACTCTACTTACAATCTTTAGAATACCACCATTATTATTAATACCTAAAACAGGTGTATCTGATATTGCATCATTCAGTGATTGAGCAATCTTTAACTGATTGGGGCTAAGTCCACCACCAGTAATAGCATAATAAATACCCTCATTGTCCAAACCATCGGGAGTTTGTCCAGTGTCACTGAAGACTCTAATTCTCTCACCATTAATAAACTGATGAGTTTGCGTTAGATTAATAATGTTATTACTAATCAGATTTTGACCGTTATTTCTATCTACTTCGTATTCTTTTCTTGCAGATACCCTGTCACCGAAAGGTACAGGCATTAAAATAGGCGCAGTATAGGTTGTCTGTGCAGTACCTACTGTGATCGTTAATTTTAAAGTATCATCATCTCTAGCACCAATTCTAAATCCATCAATTTGGTAAGGGGGGACAGTATCCTCATTGGTTTGGTCGAAAATGTAAAGTCTTGATGGATCTGCTGAGTTAATTGTTTTCTCTACATCAAGAGACAACCAGTTTACTTCGTTCTCGTTACCGAGTAGACCTCTTGGTGGAATAATATGTGTAATATAACCAACATCATCTCGGTCAAATGATTCTGGTTTGAAACTAACTGCTTCTAATGATGTATTACCGAAGTTGGAGTTTGAGTTCGTGATAGATTGGTCTCCACCAGTCTCTGCCACAAAGTGTTTTGCAAAACCGATAGCAAAGATAGAAACGCACTGAATAAATGCATTATTTGAACACTTGATGTGGAAGTTTTCCCAATCTGGTTTAAATATTGCCCTTGAATTGGTGTGTAGGGGTTTCGATAAACTATTTGTTGGGAGAGTATTTTCTTCATAAAAAGTACCATTGTCATACAGAATGAATGCATTATTATCCTTCTGAAGGCTAACTCCAGTGAACTGAGCGGTCACCATTGACTTAAATCCAGTGGCTTTGCTACCATCAGCGTGCATACCATTCATGCCAAAAACTGATCTCAATGAGCAGTTAAAGATATAAGGTGATGCAGAACTTACAGTATCAGAACCAACAGTTACTGTTGCGGTATCGAAGAATGATACATCAGGTAAAAAGTCTAGAGGTGTTTGGTTAGATGTATATTTAAATGTATTGATACCAACAACATCACTTACTGTGTATGAACCGTTATATGATTCACCATCTATTGTTACTCCACTAATTAAGAATGGACTATCAACATATAGATTGTGGGGTGCAGTATCTCCCGTAAGTTTATTTGAAGTTGTTACTGTAATCTCATTTAAATCACCAGTTCCATTACCATTACCAGCCCTAATGCTGGTAATTCCTAATGGATTTGCATCAAGTGAACCAACAATTCTAAATTCATCGACAGATGGTTCAAAGTCTTCTGTTACTGGGAAGTCACCAAGACCTCTACCAGTAATATCACCATATGCTTTTGCGACCTTATAATAATACATATCAAGGTCAGATAGGTATGTCTGGTAATCTGCCAGAGCAACCATATTTACACCATCACCATACTCAAAGCAGGTTACTTTGTGGTGTGAATAGTTTGGAACTACTTGTGTTCCAGAATAGTCTTTATATACACTCTTTGTTGGGTCTGCGTCAAATAAACTAAAAGCAGTAAAATAACAAGTACCTGTTACGTTTAAAATACTTGTGGATTCAATATTATCATCATTTGGGTCTGGTACATATAATGGACGTATCTTTGTCTTTCTTAGGTCTAAACCAATAATTGAAGTACCTCTGGGTAGAATCGCACCACCACTTACAGAGTTGTACTTAAATAAGTCGTTTGCTGGACTTAAAATATCAAAATTGGTAAACTCATTAAATTCTGTTAGTGTTGTTTCTTCCCAAGTATCTGGAGCAGTTCTTCTTTTATATACTGCAGATCCATCAATCTCTTCGATAGAATAACCAGGTCTGTTATCAATATAATGAGTTCCAGGATAAACTAGAATAGTCGTTTTATCTATTCTATCATTATTCTCACCTGTCTGATATGAGAATCTAGCTGCCTCTATTAATGCCCTCTGAATTGTTTTGAATGGTCTTGTCAGTGAATTACCTTGGTTTTCAAAACTATCCGTGGCATCAAAATCCGATGGATTTACATAAAGAATATTACCTTCGGCATTCTTAAGAAAATTCTCTAGTCTTGATAATGGCATTTTATTACAACAATAATACTTTATCTAACTTATTTATCAAGACTCATAATAGACTTATCTAAATTCTGGACCAGTTGCCCAAACAACCAAAACATCACGAATTCCAGATGATACTGAATGTGCTTTATGAGGTGTTTTTGAGTTGAATATTACCGTATCACCATATTCTTTTCCTAAAAATATATGTTGTCCATATTGATTTATCAGTTCTAGTTCACCGTCTTCATAATCTGAGGAATGACTAAATTGAACACTTAAACTCAATTTTCTTACGGAACCTTCAATATGACTTGAACCGTAATCACAATGCCATTTGTAATTTCCATTCGGATAATATTTAAGCAATTGGATATCCAAATGACCATCTAAATCATAGTTGAAATATATATCATTATATTTTTGTAGATATTTCTGAATTATCCCACTTACTTTTGAGTAATTTTCAGCATCCAAATGGTTCGGATAAGCAATACTAGTTAAACGATATTGTTCATCATCCTCATACGTTATCTTTTGCTCAGTATAAGGTAAATGTGAGCAAGAATTTTTTATATTTTTTATATCGTCTTCTTCAAATTTTAAGAAGTAATTTGATTTTACTACTTTATGTATCATAATAAAAAAATAAAAAGCCCCCGATCCGATTTGAACGGACGACCTGCTGTTTACAAGACAGCTGCTCTACCACTGAGCTACAAGGGCATTAATCTCTGGGCATTGCCTCTGGATTTTCTAATTCTAATTCATAAATGAGTGGATGGCACTCTTCCATAATTAAATAATTTGACCATCTATACATGTCTTTGGATTCATAAGAAACATTATCTTTTGCTTCCATTATAACATAAGGGTCATCTTCCATTATTACATTTATACAATCAAATGTGAAAGGTATTCCGTTTATGAAATACATATCTACTATAGTGTTATTATGAAAGCAATAATTTGAAGTGATTTTGTATGTCATAATACAATACCAGGTTATTTTTATTTATTTTAAAATATTACTTTCATAACTAGGGGGATTATACTTTAGATATTCCCAAAAAGTTAATTTCATTTCTTTTTCAGTCATTCCACAATGCTTTGCTGCTGCTGGAAGATTCATTTTAGAATAAAAAAGACTTTCATTTGCTTCCTTTACATTTTGAGGAGTAGTTTTTACTTTTTTTTCTGGGTGTACTTTAATTTTTCCAATCAAACCAAAAGTTCTCCTTTTAATTCTGCAAGTTTTGCTTCTGCCAATGCCTGAATACATGTCCAATAAAGTTCTCCACTAACTGGAAAATTTTCATGACAAAAATATTCAGCTGTATCTTCATGCAACTCAGTCAGTTGACCAAGTGTGCTCCTAGAAATGTTCATGGTAAATTCTTGTTACTAATGTAGTCTAGCATAGATTTTTTGATACGTCAAGAGTCTTGTGCCAGACTTTGAACTGGTTACAAGTAACTATTGCACTCCCCTTCTATGAAACTTGTTAAACAATATTTTACTCCACTAATTGGTTTTTGCCCTCTATGTGTAAATAGAGCACCTGTGGGAAATATTAATACACTTCCCTCTTTTGGAGATACTTTGCGCCCAAATTTAAATTCTGTACAACCACCCTCATCCACATCATTTAAATATACTATTATTGCCAAAACTCTACGTGTATTTTTGGTCAATATTGTATCATCAGAATGCCAACCAAACCATGAATCATTTTGAACATATTTTTTGAACATATATCCAGTGTCAGATAAATTATCGGAAAATAATTGATAATTACCAAATTTTTCATAAATTAAATCAATATATTTTGAGCATGGTGATTTTAGTTTTGAGTAAACAAGATCTTCTATATCACCCAAATTTACACTATACTTAACTGGAACCTCTAACGTTTTTTTCGTATTATTATATTCTGCACCATTTGGACCAGAACACATCCCTGAACGTAAAAACTCTGAATTTTCACACCTGTCTATTATTTTTTTACACTCTTGTTTAGTGTATGCGTTGTCAAAAACACAAATAAAATCATTTAAGTCCATGAATATAAAAATAATTATGTTTGATAATATGAAACCGTTTCAGTATCAAAGTCTATAATTGACCTGGCAATTCTTTGGCCTTGTGTTTGTGCGTTCTGGGTCTGAAAAGAAATAGTATTTATAAATGAACGTGCTGCAGGAAAAGTGTTTGTTGCAGTTGGGTTAGTCCATGAAACACCAGACTGAACCATACTACCACCTTGATAAGCATCCATGTTTACGACAATGGGGTTGACACCTACAGTGTAATACCAGAAACCACGTAAATCAACTTCTATCTCAGTAATTGTTGGATATACACTAAAAAGTGCTGATCTATCAATATAAATCATTTCTGTTCCTGTTCCCGTGTTATCACCTGCCCAGAATGCAACGTCAACACCATTGACTGTGAGTCTATCTTGAGCACCCCATCCCAAATATCCAGAGACATTGGGATTTAAGAAACCAAATCTAATATCTAAATCATTTCCGTCACTAATTTTGTAGTTGAATATAAAGTAATCACCAAAGATAACTCCAGGGTCACGGAAATCGGCAGTCTTAAAGTTTTTATATAAACCAAATGAAACGGGCATAATTTAATATTAACTGAAGTTGAGTGATGATGTTCCGTAAACTCTAATTGCTCCTGTTGAATCTTTAAGAAGAGCAAAACTTAAAATATCTTCGTTATTTGTTGGGTTTGGTGCAATACCACCTGGCCAACGTACTCCACCTGAAACATTAGTTCCATTGATACTACACTGCTCACCATAAGTAATTAATGAGTCTGAATCAACGATAAGAGTGATTGTAGTTGATTTAGATGTTTCTGTATTGATACCAGTAAATGCCCACTCTGAAACTGTTGTTGTTAGGAATCCAACTGCAATAGTTGACGTAGAAACATCAATAGTTAGTTTACCAGAACCATTAGGAACAAATTCATCAGCAAAATCACCAATGATGTTCTCTGTTACTGCACCCTCAAAGTGTGCATATCCAGCAAGTCTAGCATCACCCAATAAGTCCAATGATGACCTAGGTGTTGTTGAACCGATACCAACTTTATAGTTGCTATCTACAATAATATCACCTTCAAATTCACTTCCACCTTGTACCAATAGTTGTGCTGCGTAATCACTTGTTATTGTTGTACCAATACCAACCTTACCATCAGTCTTCCAAATATTTTCATTGGCATCTTTCTCCCAGTTTGATGCAATATAAATTTCACCATTTTCATATAACGTTCCAGTGAAATTAATGTTACCATTGACATCTATATTAAACTGAGGAATTGTATTGCCAACCCCCAAGTAATTGGAAGATGGGTTGTAAACTAAATTGCCATCATCAACTTTTGGAGTTCCCGTATCATCCACAGTCTCCGTAAACATCACATTGAATAACTGGTCTGTAGAGTTATCAAGAATACTAACAGATGCTGCAGCACCAACAGTAACATTTTGTGCTGGAGACCACCTTGCTGGATTTGGACCTTGTGATGTTAAAACTTCACCAGAAACACCTCTACCATTGCTTGCATATAACAATCCATTAAAACTAATATCACCATTAACATCTAATTCATATGCAGCATCAGTTTTAATTCCCAATCTATTGGATACTGTAATATCAGTTGATGCAATACTTGCAACACTTAATGTATTTGCGATAGATATATTCCCTGTACCACCACCTTCTAGGTTCACATTAATTGCATTAAGATTTGCAATGGTTGCAACTCCAATATAACCATAAGTTACCGTTGAAACTCCGATAGTTGAAACTCCGACAGTTGAGAATTCAACATCTTCACTTGTAATATCTGCATTTGATATAGTTGCTAATCCAATATTTGCATCTACTGCATGGACATACTGAATAGTTGCTACACCAATATTTGCGTTGGTGGTAGTTGTATATCCAATAGTAGCAAAATCAATATCTGCTTCAAAAATACTAGTAATGCCAGAAAAACTCTGATTGGTTGATTTCAACTCAGTGATAGTTGCTAAACCTACACTTGAGTATGTACCAACTTGACGATAGACTGTAGATATACCAGTTACATTTTCATCTTCTGTTTCAAATACTGTTGATTGTAACGTATTAGACGTTGTTACACCTGCATTAGTGAAATCAACATTAAACCTAGTGCTAATAAGAGTATCAATTAGAGATGTATTTAAACCAGTAGCATCAGGAGCACTGATTGTATTTACGTTAATATATCCTGCTCTTAGTTTCCCCAACTTACTGAAAGTTAACTCATCATCACCAGGACGAAGAATTGTTGCACCACTAATTGCTTCTGGATTTCCAATAAAAGCATTTGCTCTTACTTTACCTTCTGTTCCTACTCCAGAAACGTGTAATCGTTCTGTTGGTACAGTCGTACCAAATCCAACACTAGCAGAATCACTATAGTAAAAGAGTTCAGGAATTTCTTCTAAAAATCCATCTGCTCCTTTCATTTGGAACTGTCCAAGGTCACCCTCAGCAGCACTATCAACAATAATTGTTGCAATACCTGTTTGTTCAGATGATGATGTACCAACGTATGCAACAGATACACCAGCACCAACAAAATCTAAAGTAAAGAAACTACTTGCCGAACCAACAAGAACTCCTTCATCCCTAATAGTAACAGCACCAGGAACAGCACCTAGACCAAGACCCGAAAGTGCATTAGTTGGAACCCAATATCTACTAGGTCCAAACGTTGTTCCACCATATGATGCAAGAATATATGCGTCACCCTGTGGAAATGGATTTGCACCAATTGAAGAAGGTCCAATTAATGGATCTCCAAGATCTGGTTCTGCTTCTGGCAAACTTAGATACTGATACCGACTGGTCGATAATGCATCTTGACCAATTTTTATTACTCTTTTACTTTGAAATTCAGGTACGCTCATTTTAATTATTGATTAAATGTTTCTAGGATACTAGTTACAAATTTTAATTTATCAGCACTACTTCCACTGATAGAAATAGTATCAGATGTTTCTAATACCAATTTACCTGCAAGAACATTAGCAGTGTCATTTGGGAGGATAGTGTAATCCTTCAATAGTTCTGTAGTTACTGTTCCAATGCCAGCAACGTCTCTATTATGATAAAAACTAAATGTATGTGGTGCTGAATCTAAGTTGGCAACTTGTGCCAAAAGAGTAACACCAACAAATCCAACTGGTGCTTCATATACAACATCAGTCGAGACACCAACTACTTTAGTAACTGTCCTAAAATTATTAACCGCAGCATTTGCAATAGCCATTTTTTTAAAAATCTCCCTATTAGTCTGTTAGTGCTAGGATGAATGGTGTCATCGTTGTGAATAGTGCTTTTGTGAAGTCTCTACCAGTAATGGAACCAGTTGCCTGATTGATAATAATACCATCACCAATTCTAAAATTACCTGCTTGGTCTGTACTCGTAAAGACCACAGTACCACCATTATTTTGTACAACTTCATTTTCTTGGATTGTTACACCACCTTGTGAAGGTCGTGCTCCATTAATATCGTTGCCAGCACCAATAAATTCAAAAGCATGAGAAGAAGTAAGTTGTAAACTTAATCTCGACAAGAATGCTGTGCTAGCAGCACTTACTGTATTATTTAGGTTCTGTGCTAGAGATACTGTAGACAAACCAGAAACTGGTTTTGTTGCTTCAAGAACTGTGTAATAAATTGGTTCCATTTCAGTCACTGACGCAGTTGCAGTTGTTCCTGCACCTGTAGGTCCAGAAATTGTTATATTTGGTGCTCCAACATATTGTGTTCCATTTGTAACAACATTGATTTCAGTAACAGAACCGTTTTCTACAGTTGCAGTTGCCTGTGCTGTAATACCATTAGGACCAGATGGTGCATCAATTGTAATTCTTGGAGGTGAAGTATATCCAGAACCACCATCAGTTACTTCAATAGTTTCAACAATTTCATATAAAGTATCAAAGTAAAGTGCTTGACCATCATATGGTCTTTGTGTTCCTACACCCGAAATTTCAATAATATTTTGTCCTCTTGCTGCTTCTGCATTTACTTCACCAGTATATCTGTAAATAGACTTGGATAAAGGACCACCAACACCTTCGGAAACAAGTCCAAAAGTACCAAATGAAGAGTTGGAGTTTGTGAGGTCACATTGTCCACCAGAATCTGTGTAAATTGCAATATCGGTACAAATGGTAAAGATGGAAACTAACTGAGCATATGCACCATTAGTAATTGAAACTCCGATACCACCTTGATTGTATTGAGTATAAGAGTCAACTGACATTGAACCAGTGACACCAATATCATCTTTATCACCAAGTTCTGCATCAAAACCGTTAATCCTCATTCCGATACTCTTTGGAATGAAGTTTGTACAGTTTCTGATATATGGACCTTGTGTGATTGGACCAACACCAGGTGAAAATGAGGGGTCATTTTGGTTATTACTACCAGAACCATTATTTCCAGGATATGTGGTATTGATACCAACACCTAGAATTGAGGGACCATTATTAATAATTAGATTGATTCCACTAATGCAAGAATAAATTGCTGAAACCACATTAGTGCATCCACTTGGATGATTGTTCATCCCTGTGGATGAATCTGCTTGAATTGATAAATCTCTAACTTGAGTATATTCTGACTGATAATTAATTCGTTTTTGTACTTCTCCACCAGATGAATATGTATGTGGGATTGTTGAAAGTCCAGTATTTACTTCAAATTGATTTGTATTTCCTACACCTAAGACTTCAAATGTATATCCATAATTTCCACTTGGATAGTAATAAGTTCCAACTCCAGTTGAGCAAGTAAATCCTAAACCACTTAGAGTTACAATATCACCAGTTTGTAATCCATGACCAACAGAAGTAATCGTTGTTATTCCAGTTACACCATCATAATATGCTTGGATAACTGGGGTTGCAGCACCATCTGTTTTTCCTGCCCAATGTGAATTATTAATAATGGAACGACATACACCTGCTGCATATGTTAATGCATCCATAGTTTCTGTCTTAACCCCAACAATATGCTGAAGTGCATCACCACTATAGTAACTTAATGCAGCACCAACACATCTTGAGTTTCCTCCTCTAGTAATGTCATGCATTACTGCCTTCAGAACATCCTTTACATCATCTCTGCAATTTTGAGAATCATCTGGATTTCCCTGTGCATCAAGAACTTGGAATGGTGGGTCTTGATAATCAGTGCTAGTTAAATATCCTACAGTTTCATGTGCAATAAAATCAATATTATTACGAATTAATCTTGCCCCGTCAAAAAATGCGTTACCAGCAACTCCTAGTAATGGTTGAAATGCAATAACAGCAGCACCATCTTGTGCCTCTTGTCCTTGGAAACTCAAATCTGTAATATGACAAGCATTATTTACATAGAATAAATCGTTGGCAGGATTTTGTGGACTAATTATACAGTTACGTAATTCTGCACCTTCTACAGCAACATTACGTCCTAAAATGATTGGATTATTTTCTACGTAAATTCCAGGGAATACTTTAATAGTATCACCTTCTTCAGCAATTAATGATGCTGATTTTACTGTTCTCTTAGTATCACTTTCACTCAAACCAGAGTTCGTATCATCACCACCTTGTGAAACATAAATTGTTTTTCCAACAGGTTTAAATGCTGATATAGTTACTTGTCCCTTTCCATTAGATGGACTTAGGGTAACACCAATACCAGCAACAATTGTTGTAACAATACCACTCAAGAATTCACCACCACCTACAAACTGTGCTGCTGTTACAACACCAGTTACATTTAGGTCATTAAAGGTTGCACCATCAAGACTGGAAAAGTCAATATTCGAGAATGTAGCAACACCTGAAACTCTTAAGTCCTGAACGGTAGAACCAGCAGAAACATTAATACCATTAGTAACATCTACTCTACCGACTAATGTGCCAATACCATTTGTTTCTAGATTCTCAAAGAAATCAATCCCCAATGCTTCTTGGAATGCATCCTTTGTAAACTCGTCAATGCCACCAATATTTCTTAATTCTGCAACACCAGTTGTACCGACACCAATAACTGTCTCTGAACCAACTCCAATTGCTGCAAATGTTCCAAATCCAGTTACATTTAAGAATTCAGTTTCAATACTTGGAGCAATAATTGAACCAGCACTGTCTTGGAAAATAACAGTATTAAAAATAGCAGTTCCAGCAACTGCTACGTTAGTGAAATCTGCTTGACCAGAAGAATATAAATCTGTAAATGTAGAAAATCCACTTACATTAAGAGAATTTAAATTTGAAATATCCAGAGATGTTAGTAAGGTATCTCTTGTATTACTATCAATACCTCCTAAGTTACTAATCAATGTTGGTGTAATGTCACCAACTGCTATAGAACTAATCCCCAAGTTACCAGAGATATAAGCATCTCCTTCAACATGTAAATTCCATTGGGGTGATGCTGTACCTATACCAAAACTAATAGTATCAGGAATATAAGTCAGTTCAAGTGAATCTGTAAAAACACTTGTATCTGTATCTGTAAACTTAACAAAAGTTAAGTATTGTACATCAACGTCATCGGTATTCTCTTGGGCACTGATTGAAACCGCAGCACCAACAGATGCAAATGCAGTTCCAGTAATATCAATATCGTAAGCACCAGTTAATCTAGCAGCAGGAATAATACCGTCTGTTATTCTTGATGCATCACTTAGTGAATTGGAAGTCTCTGCAATACCAGTAATATTCGCATCATATGTTCCATCAAGTCTGCCTCTAGGAACAGTTCCTCCAGTTATTTCATCTGCATTTGTTAGTGCATTAGCAGATGCAACAGAAACATTATAGAAACCTGACAGTCTATCTGCAGGAACTGTTCCCGAAACAATATTGCTTGCACTTGCTAGTATTGTTGCAGTCGTAGCAGTACCAACCAAATCACCTTTAAATTGATTTGCCGTAACTGTAGTTGCCCCAACAATTCCATTATCAGACAGATTTAAATTATCACCAGGTTGTATTTCCTGTATCTGACCAGATTGAGAATTTGCTATTAATGGATATCTATCTGCCATTAGATGTTTGATTACTTTTTTCCATATAGTATATAGGTTCTCAACAAAAATCAGTTTTCATATTCAGAATAATCACTATTTTTTAAAATACTTAGTCTCTCTTTAATATCTTTGATATCATCCCTAATAGATGCTGCTGCTTGAAGTAAAGACCAAGCAAATAATTGAAGTCTATCCTTTTCTTCTTTTAATGCTCTAGACTCATTAATTATATTTATTGTTGGTTGTTTATATTCTGAGATAGAATCAGATAAATCATCTAATGCATCATCAATATCATTATCATAACCATTACATCCAGATACTCCAGATGGTGGTGATGAAGTATATCCATATGTTGCTGTACTTTGTGTTCCCCCAATGGTTACTCTTGTTCCTAATGATGCATATACTACAGATCCAGGGATAATACCTCCTCCAACCCCATAGCTATTGGATATTATTGTTGGCCACTGCTGATTACCAATCCAATAATCAGCTCTTCCTGCACCAACTTTAGGCTCTTCAACAGCATCAATTATAAAGTCATCTCCTGGACGACTAATTCTTATTTCTTCAGATGCAGTAAAGGGATTCCATGAAGCAGAGGATTGGCATCCGTTATTTGTATATTCAACACTATGTCCTGCACCTAGATTTCCATCACCTGGTCCTTTAATTGTTTCAATTCTTTCAGGAACATATGGATTTCCATTGGGATTAAAATTTCCTATACGATCATCATCATTGTCAACATCAATTACATAAAATCTTTCATTTGTCGCAAAACCACTTGAAACAGTTGAAAGATAAAAACCAACTGTTTCTGTGAGAAAACCTACCCTAAAAGCACCTTCTGGGAAAGCATCAATAGCAGGTTTATCTATTGTTAGTGTTGGTACAGTAATAGTTGAAACACTTAGGACACCATCTGAATTATAATAATATAGTTCATAGTCATCTGTACCAAAACCAGTGATAGAACTATACCCATTAGCTGACAAGTATTCACCAAATCCAGCAGTGGCACCAGAACCAATTGGTTCTAACAAAATCATTCCAGTAGTTAAATTGCTACTATCACCTCCTCCAAAATGGTAAAAAGTATTACTACCTGTCGTGATACCACCAATAATTGAAGTACTAATTGATATAACTTGTGTTGTTCCAATGCTTACAATTTCTGGTAAATTTCCAGGTTGAAAAACTTGAGGATTACTTAAGTCATCTGTAATAATATTTCCAATTGAAATTTCTCCTGGGGGACTTGGGTTTATATCACCAAATTGCTCCGTACTCATACCTACTGCCAAATCACCAGAATTTATGAATCCAATAAAATCACTTATTAATTCTGAACCATAATCTCTATCCATTGGCCTTTGGTAATACTTTATTCCGTGATAATTAGTATGTCCATGAACACCATCATCTCCATTGCATCCATCTGGACCACCATTTATTACAACTTGATAAACTGCATAATTCGTTGTATTGTATGAACCACCTTGGCCAGTACCAGTTGTTACACTGTAGGAATCCACCTGTTCCCATTTTAAATTGGTTCTACAACCAGCATTAAATCTATTATCATATGCCTTTTTAACTTTATTTACGGCATTATTAATCCTCTCTACATTATGAGCAGCATCTCTGTCCATATTGACTACGACATCAAAAACTTCATCAATTTGAACATCAATTAAAGTTAATTGATCTAATACCCCTTCTTGTTGTTTTTCTTTACTTTCTAAATCCTCTTCTAATCTCTCAATGATACGTTGAACTGCAGACATAATATTATGTTCTAAAAAATCTTTTTATAATGGTATTTATTTCTTATAACTGCTTCCATTGAGATGGGTGGGTGCATCCTTGGTGATGCTTATAAAATTCTGGTTTAAGTGTAACTCTTAAATCACCAGCAATTGCACATCGTTCATTTACTCTTGGAATTGTCTTTTTTGTGTGATGATAAGTTCCTGTTGGCATTAATAATACTGTTCCCTCATGTGGGGTTATGGTATAATGGTTGCAATTAAATTTATTAAACCCAGTCATAACATTATGTTTGTCCGCAACATCAAACCATCCCTGACATACTTGGTTATGATTATCATCTGGCACTCTGCTTACAACGAATTTATCGGAACTGTCGTCAGTATTTAAGTAATATACAAAACTTATATTTGCTTCATTGTGTTTATGAAATGCTAATGATGGAGTAGTGTCATCACGATGATATACCACCCAAGATTTTACAATATGATAATCCATCAAATTATAATCAATTTCAAGAACTTCTAGATATTCATTTAATGCTTCTTTTAGTGAAATAAAGAAATCAGAATATTCTTCTTTTAGATGTACAAAGATTCTAGAAGATGCTTCTGGAGATTCGTATTCATATCCATTAAACCAATATTGTTTCAAACTTTCAAAATGTTTTTCCTTGAATTCAGAATGACATTTTATTTCAGTCTGATGAACTGCTAAGGGAAAAATCTCATGCGTTTTTCTCATATTATATCATAACTTATATTCACTATTATCTCCTGGATAATCTTCTGGTGTCAACCCCTTGTATTCTGGAATATTTTTAGCAACATCTTTTCTTTCAGCAGTTATTGTATAGTAACAATCAATCTTTGAACCAGTATTATTTTTTATAATTATAGTTTGACCCCACTCTATCCTATCAAAGTATAATTCCTGATGCATTTTAATCGGAGTCAATTGAACTCCTAAAGTTTCCATATCAACCAACCCTTTCCAATAATCAGGTATTTCTATTTTATTATTATTGGTAAGTCTTCCTCTAAAATAAACTTCCGCTGCTGGTCCTTCAAGGCAGACGTAACGTAATCTATGATCTTTTTTAGTGGGATGTAAAATATCAAATGGTTTTTTAGAAACTGCAATCGCAAAAGTTGCATTTAATGAAGCTGCACTACTAATTAAATCAACAGCCGTCACGACTCCCCCAACAACTAATTTACCTGCAACAAATCCATTTGCATTATCAACAGATGTTCCATTTCCTATATTAATAGCATTTTTTAAGTCAACACCATTCTTCAAACTCAATGCATTCTTAATTGTGGTTCCCAACTTTGTTGTTAATCCAGTAAATGTACTAATAGCAAATACATTTAATGTTCCGATGATATTTGTAATTCCAGTTACTTCCAATGATGCGGGAGCTGATAGACCAGGGAGAGGTGGTCCAATCATTACTGTTGCTCTAGCAAGACCAACTTGTAGTGTTGCACCACAATAAACTGGTCCATTTAAAACTGCTGTACCTGGAGTAACTCTACCAGTACCAGTTAAGAATGAAGTGTCAACTTGTCCTACAATAAGTTTATCCCCTACTGTAGAAATTGAAGAAAGAGCAGGCATACTTAACCACCTATAATTTTCAAGAATTTTTTAAGATTTCCTAAACTATTCAGAAGTTGTCCAATAAATGAACCTTGGAATATATCAACCAAAGAAGCACTAGACTGCTGAACACCAGCTGCTGATTCTACATAGTTACCTAGTAATGATGTGGAATTAGTTGCAGCAATATCAATATTTGTTCCTTTTACTCTACTTGCAGGAGCATCCATTTCAACGATTTTTCCTGCTTGAATGGTCACTTCACCATCACCTGCCTCACCCATTATACGAATAGACTTTGCTTTTAATGTAATTTGGCCATTTGGTGCTTCAAGAACAATATCACCATTTTTTGCTTGTATTACTTTTGCTGGTTCACCTTCTTGTGAATTGAGACCACAAACTTCTGTTGAATTTTTTAGAGCAATATCTGATTTATCACCGTCCTGATAATAGGCAAATCCAGTAGCCTCATCAGTAATGACAGAATAAGAACATTTTTTACCCCCAAGTACTGTTCCAGCCTGAACTCTGTACCCATAACCTTGTTGCCACCATTCCTTTTCCTGTTCTGCCATTTAATCCACAAACTGGTTTTCTTTATTTATTATACACAATCGACGTAAGAAACAATACCAACTTGGTTGACAGTTCTGATCTTTGTATATAGTGGAGTGTATTTAAGAATTGGGTATATAGACGCACCATCACCAGTATTGGTAATTATTTCTATAGTGGGATATTCTGAAAATCTAGAATTACAGGTAAGAGAAGTTACTCCAATTATAGAACCATTAGGTGCAAGTAATGGAGTATATGAACATGGACCTATCACAACTCTATCACCAGAAGTATATCCAACACCTGGAGTTACTGGAACAACAGAGGTAATTATACCAACATTAGTAGTTCCAACACCTACTGGTTTATCAATTAATGGAATATTAACTAAACCCTTTCCGTTATTCAACGACAAAGATAAAATATTACTTTCATTTGGGAAGTTATCTTCAATTGTTTGAATTTCTAGTGTACTTATGTTGGATTGTACAATAAACTCTCCTTGCAATTTAGTACCTGAAGCCAAATCATCTGGAGTTACACCACTGATAGTATATCCCACTTTTTCACCATCATTTACATTTTTCGTAGACAATGTAACAATGAATGATTCACCTTCACTAACTCTAGGTTTATTACTAAACAATTTATAAGTAGCACCAGGAACTACAGGTTCTCTTTTGTTAATTAATGGAACCTGAATTGAACTCCTTCCATTATTCAGTGTTAATCGAATAACTTTATCTTCTTCAGAATCATTTCTTACAGTTTTAATTAAGACTTGACTTTTATTTGAATTAACAACAAAATTTCCAGTTAAAGAACTTCCAGGAGATAAATCATCAGAAGTTATACCACTAATTGTGTATGAAACTCTTTGCCCATCATCAAGGTTAGTTGTTGATAGAGTAATTAATAGATTCTCACCTTTAAGGACTCTTGGTTTATCACTAACCAGTTTATACCGAATACCAATATCAGGATCTGGTCCTGGTGAGGGTGGAGTAGGAGGAGTTGGAGTAGGACCAGGTGGACCAGGAGGACCAGGAGGTAACGGAGGAGTAGGGGGAGTGGGAGGAGTTGGTGGTCCAGGTGGTTGTGGGGTTGTATCCCTAATACTAACTGATGCAAATGCTCTTCCATTATTTAAAGTCATCCTCATGACTTCAAATACTTCATTTAATGAATCTACAGCAGTTTGAATCGTAACAGTTGCTTGTCCATTATTTCCGACAGTAAACACACCAGTAGTATTTCCACCTACAACATCACTACCAGATATTCCAGATAGTGAATATCCAACTAAAGTATTACTGGGGACATTAGTTGTTGTTAAAGTAAATGTTACTGATTCTCCCTCATCTATAGAAGTTTCAGATGCACTAAGAGAATATGTAGCATTTATTGGTGGAGTTGGCTCTGGAGGTGGTGCGGGTGGTTCAGGTGGACCAGGTGGACCAGGAGGAGCAGGAGGTAAAGGAGGAGTAGGTGGAGTTGGTGTTCCAGGAGGAGAATCGGGAGGAGTTAGTGTAGGTGGAGTAGGACCAGTAGTTCCACCACCAGGAGGAGGTGGTGCAATACCAGGAGGTGACTCACTAGGATCTGTTGGTTCTGGTACTAGTAAAGGAGTAGCTAAATCATTTACAAATACTAAAGTATTTGCAACTAATGTTCCATCTTTATCAAAAAGATTAAAGAACATTGTTTCAACTGCTTCTGGTTCACTATCTTGTTCTACTTTGATAGTCAAAGATGCAGTATTATTATTAATTTGTATTTTTTGATTTAATTTTTTTAAATTAATATCACCTAAAGTAATGTCACCACTAATTTCATATTCTAATTTTGTACCATCAGGAATATTTGTCGTGTTAATACTAAACTCTACACTATCACCTTCAAATACTGTATATTTGTTTGCTGTAACAAGATACGTTGGGGGTGGTACTAGATTTGTATAATCACCCTTACAAAATCCAGTCCCTGCATTAATTACATATATTCCACTAATAGTTCCATTTTCTATATTTACACCAAGTTCTGCTCCAGTACCATGATTTGTATTATCAATTATTATTGCACTTGGTGCTTTTGAATATCCTTTACCTGCATTAAGAACTTCAACTGTTAAAATTGAACCATCATCAGCAACAATAGGAACTGCTGATGCTTGTATGCCATCACCATATATTCTAATTTCTGGTGGTATACATACTGCTGCTTTTATTCCTGGTGGTAGTGGTGTTATACTGTCTTGTCTTGATGGATTGATTGCTTCTTTAGAACAACTCTTAAATGGTGAATTTCCAGTGTAACCAAATAATGAAGTAAAACCCATTGCTTCGTCAATAGATTCATTAACACCTCTAAGAAGATCTAATTTACTTAATGTTCTTGCCCAACTATCTTTATAATTTCTAAGTGGTCCAGTCAAAGGGTTCCATGTCGATGCGGGTTGGCACTTTAATTGGTCGCAACCTATGAAATTTAAAATCTGCTGTGCAACAGCAGATACTTGACTTAATACACTACTAATCTGAGATAATCCACCCAATAACCAGTCAAGTCCAGACATGACTGGTTCTAGTAAATCATCAAGAAATTCCATCATTTTCCCAAGAATACCAGCAGTAAACTCCTCAGCAGCACAAAGAGGTGCATTGATAACTCTGCCAACCATATTGGTTAGTAGATTTTCAATAAATCCTAAGAGTTTTGGTAATAAATTTTCAAATAAACAAAAGATAATATTGATGATATTTTTTGTTGCTTCTCCTACTGGAGGATGTTGTGGTAATGGTAAAATTTTTGCAATAAAATCTCTAAACAGTGACGTTACGAGATTTATAATTGCACTTCTCATATTATTGACAATGAATTTCACGATGCCAATAATTCTGTTTGCAAAACCCTTTATCGATTGTGTAATATCAACAAATGTATTTGCGATTGGGTCAATATAACTTCCTTGGAATTCTTGTATGACAGAAATGAATCCAATAAAGTCGTTCAATACAGTGGAAATTTTTCCAATTAAATTATCATTACAACCATTTTCTCTAACTATCGTGACCGTAGATAAAATTGCTGCGTGTTTAGCAGATGCTTTGTCTTCTCTTGTTAGTTTATCTGCACCAGGAAGTGTAGTAGAGTCTTCACCAGATGTTGGTTGTAATGGTGGTAGTTTGCCAGGAGTTGCACTAGAACCTGCATTTGGTAATGGGTTTGGTGATGTATCTGCACTTCCCTGTGTAACAGTACCTAATGCTTTTTGTTGTGTTGGTCCTTGAACTAATTTTCCTCGACTAGCACTAAATGGTTTTAGTTCGTCTTTTATGGATTCTAATGGAAAACTACCAACACTTTCATTTCTATGAATACAACCAACAACTACTGGTTGCTGTGCTTCTTCACCATCAATAAAAAATCCGAAGGCAGTTTCTCCACCAGTTAAACGTAATGTTTGACCAACACCACCCTGAGCAGCACCGTCAGCACCAGTCGTCATTACATGTGCCCAAGGTAGGTCAGCATCGGGCAATACATCCCTATCAAAAGGATGATATCCAATCACCCTTACCTTACATCTATATGCCCAAGCAGTTCCTAATGGATTTTCAGCAGATGATGTGTCTGGGTCGGTCATTTCTGTTCTCCAAACAGCTGCTGGAGCAATTTGACCTATCCACCAAACAAATCCGTCTTTTCCAATAAAATTGGATTTTAGTAAAGAACCTTCAATCATTTTTTATCAATCTTCGTAAACTAAACACTCTGGCTCTGATGGGTTAGCATCACAGTAAAGTTCCAATGGAGTTGGATCATGATGATCACCTGCTTCAATCTCTTTTTTATGATGTTCTACATACTCTTCCAATTCATGCAGTTCACCCTCAATGTGACGACGTTGTTGTGGAGATATAGTTGAGTTATCTAAAATCTCTTTGTCAACTTTTATATGCTTTTCGATGCTTTCCATATTTACCTTTTAGTTGGGTTTGCCATATACTCCGTAACTATCCCTAATAAGTTTTACGGAAGTTACCAGTTGATTGCCTTCTATGTGGTGCCTTAATTGACTTATCAAATAATTTCCACTTTGCTGCTCATCAATTTTATCAGAACCACCTTTGATTTCTGGAAATTCGCAATAAACGAGATCACCAGCTTTCAAAATAACATTACATGGTACTGTCATATTTAGGGACTGAGTAAAGAGTAAATTATATCTTGCTGCTGCTTTTGCCATATCTGCAGCATCTCTTCCTGATGGGGTTGAAATGTCCTCAGTATTATCTAGAACACCAGTATCGGCAATTCTTACCATCTGTCGAGTCCATCCTTCACCCAATTCTTCTGATAATGCAATATCATTATCTGTCCCTAAAGTTAGCTGAATTTGTTCTTTTAATTTGTAAATATATGTTTTACAAATTCCACTATAGTAATCATAGAAGTATGTTTTATTTACATACATACCTACTCTTAGTGCTTTTAACAAATCAATATTTTTTTCAATCTTGTAATTTAAGATTCTAAATTGAGAGTTAGTATCATCATATGATGTTGCTCCAGTATAAGTATAACTCTGAATCTCCGTATTGTCAGCTGACCCAGAACCAATTTGTGTGTTTGAAACCAAACTTTCTATACTTTTGAAATTAAATCCATCCTTATTTTCCCAGAAAAAGAAACCTGCAGTTCCTTTTGCCTCACCTTCAGTTGTTCCATCACCACTATTTCCCCCACCACCATTTACTACTGGTAACCCCTTTGTTCCTAACCAAGTAAGAACTCTAAATGGTTTTCTTATATTTCCTATAAAACTATATGAATTAGAAGTTTGCTCAATATTTTTTGCTTCATATTTTGTCGTCCCTAAATCTTCTTCCAATATCTTCTCTACGGTAGTTTTTAGATTACCTGTATATTTTCTTAAACACCTTGATTTTTCATTATTGATTCCTTCAAATGAAGTAAAATGAATAGTGAAGTATTCATTAGTATCTCTAGGATTAATATTACTAACTTTAAATACATACATTGAGTATTCCTCGTCCAATATAAATTCACCACTAGAAGTATCAACACTAAATATGAATTTTTCACCACCCCTAATGGGTAGAAAATTATATAATGATGTTGTGTTAACAACTGTTACTGACATGGTTACACATGGAGACAAAATATCCTCATAGTAATCAGAATGAATGATTATATTGGATATATCCACTTCCGTCTCACCATCTAGAGAAGTTATGACGGCATAATTAAATTTTAAACCATTTACTGCTTCGTTTGCCATTAGGTATCGTTTAGATTAGTTAAAAATATCTTTTTCATTAAACTATTTACCAAAGTACTGTCGGAGATTCCACCAGGAACTGTTTGGATAGATCCTCCTCCTCCTCCAATTGAAGGTGACCCACTCACTCCACCAGAAGATGATGTGCTTGGTAAGGTTATAGTAACAATTCTAGTTGAAGAACCTGGTTTATCATAAGATGGATATTGCCTAATGCTTTCTGGTGCCCTTTGTAGTCCTCTCGAATCTAATTCAAAACCACCTGTAGCATTGGGGTCTATTTGTCCTTTTGGTACTACTGTTCCGATGGCAGTAGATAAACTTTCAATAAACTCATCAAATTTTTTGGTTTGTGTAAAATTCTTCCCATAATGCTTTTCCCAATCAACCATAACACCAAGTTCAACTAATGCTGTGGGTGATGCAGCACCAGCATTTACTGTTGCGTTTCCCTGAGTGCTTGTTCTAAAACTTCCAAGTTCGGGATTAGAAGATGAAAATTCACTTAACGCAGTATTGATAGGTGCGGCAATATTTGAATCGTCATCATCTCCAGGTCTTGTTATGGTCATGAATCCCGTACTTCCTTTGGCATCAAAATGAAGTGGTAAAACTCGAACACCCTTTTTAGATTGCGATTTGATATACTTATCATATGCTTGATATGAAGAAAATGACTCTGGTTTTACAATAGCAACATTATATCCCTGTGCTTCTAACTTTGCTTTTAATTTTTCTGCAGCAGGATCTTGATGCTCACGCTCTCGACCATCAGCACCAGTATATCTTGATTGTTCAAATGATGTTCTGTCATCAGTATCAGGAAATCTCCCAGATAAAGAAGATGGAACATGGTCTAAAGGAATAATAATATCATGTGATCCTGTAGGTGAAATACTTGCGAATTTCTCTCTTTTAACAACATCTGGTGATGATTTTGAACCATATGCTCCATGACCCACAAATGCTTGTGTTCCTGCAATTCTTCCTTGAACACCAAATCCATTAGGTATTTCCTTAACATCTTTTATTCCAGGAATTGCAGTTCCTTTTGGTGCTGCTATATCAATTCCACCATGAGAACTACCAGATTTTCTACTCACATGAGCATTCTGCTCTTGCTCGATATATTTCTGCAATGTTGCATCATCTGGGGGATTTTCGGCATCAACATTAATTTGTGCATTAGTAAATGTAAAAGGTATCTTTCTTGATAATAAATTCTTAGTAATCTTATATGCACCCTTTCTCGCAGCAGACAGACCCTCTGGTTTACCATAAACTTCATGATCTGGTCCAATATGAAAATGGTCTCCATCAGACACTCCAGTATTACCCTGTATAAAAGTATTTTCTCCTTCTAAACCTTTATGTAGATTATCGAGCATTGATGAGGATTCGTCTGAAGATGGTGCTTTAGGTAATAGTCCAAAACCAGTTAAAAATTTAGTAAACTGGTCAGAAAATCCTTGGAATGATCTCAAAAATCCATCATAAGCATTCTTCTCTTTTATATTTTGTTTTTGTTCCTTTATGTCTTCTTTTACTGTAGTGTCTTGTTTATTTTGTAATGTTGATTCATATAATCTATCTGCACCATAACCTCCTAAAAAATCACCTGCCATACTACCTATGACAAATCCAAGACCAGGAACAGGTATGAGAGCTTGACCAATCATACCTCCAAGTATTCCACCAGCAAGAGATCCACCAGCACCTGCTGCTGCTTCTCCCACACTTTCCCCCTCTTGCAATCCAGTAGCAAAATCAAGTCCTGCAAATATTGAATTTAAGATACCAATAGACCTTAATGGACCAAACTTTAATTTTGTACCAGATACTCTAGGTTTTATGGGTTTCCCACTAGGTTTCTGTGGTTTTCCAGGTTTTCCTTTACTTGGGAACATTCCCCCAAGTAATCCAGCTGCATCTAAAGCACCAGATGCGAAACTGTTTAATAAATTTCCAGGATTACCAAATAAACCACCGACGTTCAAATTTTGTAATTCTTTTATTTTTCTTTTCTTTGGGAGGTTTATTGCTTCTAAAGCATTTTTTTCACGGTCAATTAAGAGTGAAAATGATTCATATTCACTCTGCATTTTTGGCAGTTCTCTCTTGGTTCTGCTATTAAATGCAGCAATATTATTAAATGCTGATACTAGTGGTGATGATACTGCTGTTGATTTTGCCATTATCCGTCAACAATATTGTAAGTTAGTTTTGAATACATGGTTAAAAAGTTTTCACTATCACCAGAAGATAATTGTGGAACTGTTGGTCCTGAATTTTTACCTGGAAGAATAGTAGGAGAACTTCCTCCAGATGCTTGCTGTTGTGGTTCCGCACCAGACAAATCTAATGGAACAACACTTGACGACCCACTACCAGAACCTGATGGTATTGGTTTAGATATAGACTCTATTTGTTCTGGTGCCCTTTGCAGTCCTCTTGGGTCTAGTTCAAATCCACCTTTTGCATTGGGGTCTATTGTTGCAACTGGAAGTTTTCCAATTTTACCACCAGAATCAAAGAGATAATTTCCTCCAGGACCTCTTCTCTTACCCTGTCCAGGATATCCTCTAAATGAAATTAAATCACCAACATAATCACGGGAATTTGCTGCAACACTAGTATTATTTTTAAATTGTTTCAAAACATCTGATGCTTGTCCTGCTAGATGTGGTCTCCCAATAAAATCAGCAAAGTTTTTTCTACCATCAGTACCACTAGTTAGTTGTTCTATTTTCTTAATCCTTTCTTCTGGTGTTTTCCCAAGTTTTGCTTTTATCGGACCATATACACGTTCTGCATCAGGGTCTTCACTTACAGTATCATATATCATTGAAGATATTGGACTAAACTGTTCCCTCGCAGTTATCTGTCCAAACAAATCACCATAAGGTGTGAGTGGATTATCAACACGATTCAACATTACTTGCATCACATCTGCCTGGTTTTGTAATCCAGATGCTTCCAATGTTGCTGTGACAGCAGCAAGATTCTCCCCTGCTACTGCAGAACCAGTAGTGTTTTCAGAACTAGATGGTGGTGTAACTCCAGTACCTGGTGGTTTGACATCTTTTTTAGGTTTCTTATCTAAAAATCCAAATATTGTTCCCGCAAATCCATCAACAATACCTTTTAATGAATCAAGGAAATTAAATTTATTATCTTCTTTTTGTATCTCAGGTTTATTTTCCAGTGCATTTACTGCCCCAGCCCCACCAACTGCAAGAGCACCCGCAGCAAGGGATGGTAATGCCATTCTTCGCATAAGACCACCCATTCTTCCACCTCTTGGTCTTGCTGAATTTAGTCCTTTGCGTGGCATATTAACATCAAGATTAATACCACTACCTCTACCTGGAGATGCTTTTGGTAGATTTGATAATTGTCCAACTATTTTAAATAATGTTTGCCTTACTAACTTAGCAACTTCAAAACTTTCAGTAAATGAAGTAACAAGATTCTTTAAATTATTTCTTAATCCATCAACATTCTTTTTATTTGCAAAGAATTGTAGGAAACCTAAAGCATTATTATATGTGTCTAAGAATTTATCTAAGATATTTGTTGGTTTAGCCGCATCAATATCTTTAATTTTCTTTTGATAATCACCTGTTAATTTTTGTACAATATTATTTGTTTCTTGTCTTACATTTTGAAGAGTATTCTGTACTTGAGTTACCTGAGAACCCTGTGATTGTCTAACTTGCTGTATCTGAGTACTTAATCCTGTACCTACATCTTTTATCTTTCTATCAACACTTCTATTTGTGATATTAGTTGACTTATCAACCAATTGCTGCACTTCATTCATAACATTGTAAGAACCTAAGTCCCCACCCAAAGGACTATTTGATTTGGATTCTTTTACCGAATCAATTTGCCTTTGTAAGTCACCAGTTACATTTTGAACTAGTTTATTATTTTCTTGAGTAATATTTTTAACAGAGTTTTGTAAATTCGTTATATTTGAATCTCTTCTCTCAACAATATTTCCTATTTGTCTAACTATTAATTTATTATTATCCTTTATTTTATCACTAACATTTCTATTAACAATGTTAGTGACATTTTGTATTGCACTATTAAGTTCATTTTGAATATTGCTAGAAATTGTATTAACAATAGAGCTTATATCTGGATTTACTGCCTTAACAGATGCTCTTTGAAAACCAACATCTTGTTGTCCAGCAGCATTTACTGTAGATTGCCCTATTGATGATCCACCAGAAATAAAATTTTGAAATGATTCAAGACTTGCGGGTGGATTGCCCGTTATTGCTTCTGGATTTAGTGGTGATCTAACTGGCATTTCTTTGCTGCTGTTGTTTTAACTGCTCATCTTCAATATGCTGCTTCAAAAGTCCAACATAAACATCTCTTTCCCAAGGAATCATATTTTCTACCTCAGTCAAAGAATATTTATGAAACTGTAGCAAAGCAAAATTTATTCTATAGTATGCCTCAAGATCCATATGAGACATAATCAACCGAAAAAACTCGTTAATCCCTCCAACGTAACTGTATTTAAAACACCAGTTTTAGGATTCTTCACTGATATTGTGTGGGAAAGTTTTGGCATGGTCTGAAAAAACTTTTCAATTTCCTTGAATTGTTCTGATGTTAAACCTTCAACAAATTCTATAAGTTCTTGCTTCGTACAATCAGCAGCAGCCCATGCCTCTTCTGCATTAAAAACAGTATCAATACACGATGCAATAATATTAAATGACTTTTCAATATTACTTTCATCATGAACATCATTAAAATCAAAATTATTTTTAATAAATTGATCCAATGATGGATACTTCATTCTCATTATTAAATCAGAACCTAAATTAATGTCAGGATTGTGGTCTTTATTTTTCTGTACTTTTACTTCATCAACAAACACAGTTACAGGAACTTGCGTATTGCTATCATCATCATAACATGTAACCAAAAGATCAATTGATTCACCTACAGATTTTCCTCTAACATTTAGGAAAACATATTCAATATCAAATGTTGGCAATTCATCTACTTTAATGCCCTTTGTTAAAATGCACTCAGATAATACTTGTTTAATTGCATTTGTAATTTGCATTGCATCTCTTGATTCTAATGCAATAATTAATACTTTTTCTTCTCTAACTAGAAATGGTCTATATTTAATCTTTTTCCCATTAGAAGGTAATTCCAACTCATAAGTTGGGGTAGATATTTTTGGTAAAGGCATAATGTTCAGTGAACCTCAGTAAAATTATTTAGAATAGATTTCCAATTGTGTTAAATATGTCTTCAAATGTTAAATTATTTGCAGATGGATTGGTTATTCCAAGTACTTGTCCAGGACCAGTTGGTATGGTTGTTACATTACCACCATGCTTTTCATAAACATATCTAGAGTATGAGAACTCTACACTAACTTTTGTTATTGTGGAACCTTCATATGATAATGGAATTGCTGATATATTTGTTGGAAAGGCATCAATAAGCCTGTAAGTTATTGTTGGAACACTCTGTAGATTATTACCACCTTGTGATGGATTTTGTCTGAAATTTCTTTCAAATTTAACTATTGAAATAATTCTCTTATAACTATCAGGATATCTCATCCTGAAAAATTGATTTCTATCTTTTTGATTACCAAATCCTATTGTTGTTGGTGCTACTGCTCCACCAGCAGACTGTAAAGGGTTTATGTAATTCATCCATTCTTCAAATATTCTCATAATTTTATAGTCATTATCGACATAAAATGTTAATTGAACAGGAGCAAAAATTCTTCTTGTTGGAATTCTTTCTATTATACCCTGACGAGAACCCATTTCCTCTGCAACATCAAAAGTTGCTCCTGGAATTATTGCTTCGGCACAGAAAAAATCATAATAACTATTCATTGCCGAATCAACAGTTATACCACTTTGTAGCATCCAACTCAACAAATCATTACCACCTGCACTACCATTTCCCAGATGCAATGCAACTTTAAATTGACTACTAAGAGATACATTGCCTAGTATATCCATCCCACTAGCAAGTGTAACACCCCCCTCATCTCTGGGAGTGGTCATCTTCATATATAATGGACCTAAGTCTGGTTGTCCAGCATTTTGATCTGCCATTTATAAATATGTTTTATAGAAGATTCCTATACTATGTATGCCACATAAAGACGACTCTGGTTATAGACAAGGTAAATTTAAACCACAAAAACCAGAAAAATATAAAGGTGACCCAACAAAAATTATTTATAGGTCATCATATGAATTAAAGTTTATGCGATATTGTGATTTAACTGAAAGTGTAAACGAATGGAGGTCTGAGGAGTTTTTTATACCATACCGTTCACCTTTAGATAATAAATTTCACAGGTATTTTCCAGATTTCTTTGTGAAATATAAAGACAAAAATGGAACGATAAGAACTATGGTTGTAGAAATCAAACCACAAAAAGACTTAAAAATGCCTGAACAAAAACCTAAACGTAAAACAAAATCTTGGGCATATAGTGTAAAAACCTGGGCAATTAATCAGGCAAAATGGGAAGCAGCAAAAGAATGGTGTGCTGATAGAAAATATGAATTTAAGATACTTACAGAAAAAGAGTTGGGAATAAAACTAAAATGAATAACGAAGAAAATGATTACGATTATCAAGTAAATTTAAGAATAGAAGATGTGCGTCTTCTACAACATTGTGTAAATGAAACACTTAAGTATTGGCCGGGTTCTCCTGCTAGACCCTCCGATGAACAGGAACATCTTTGGTGTGTTAGAGATACACTTTTCAAAATAATGATGGATTATAATTTTAACAACCAATAAAATATGATTGCGGAAACTCTCAATAAATCTGCTGGTAAAAAGTTTAGAAGTGGTAATTGGTGGACCAATGCACTTATGAATGAACTTCTGAATTATCAAAAGAAAGATATTAGTCAGTCTGACACTGGATTTATTATTCCTGGTGATCTTGTGTTTTTTATGTATTCAGCAAAATATCCACAAAAATACCTTTATTGGGATATGCATCCACTTTCATTTATAGTAAATGTAAATCCGAGAGAAGGTAGTTTTACTGGAATTAATTTACATTACCTAAACCCCCAATATAGAAAAGGATTTGCCAAATCTCTCATAAATAAAACAGGAATAACTAATGCACCTAAAAAGACTATACATAAATATCTTTTTACTGGTGTAATGAGTGATTTGATGAAAGTTCCCAAATCAGAATGGGGTGAAGTATCGATATTACCTACCGAATCTTTTGTAAACAAAGATGGTAGAAAAGTACCTAAGTACAGAGTTTGGGACGCACCTTAAATGGCATATCAAATTGTAGAAGATGATTTACATAAATGTCCAACTTGTGGACCTTTTGGTATTACTTTGGGATTAAGGTACGATCCAGTAACGGGAGAATATCAACTAAAAGAAGAAGGATTATTAGGATACGATACTCCATTAACTGCTATATTTTATCAGGATGGCACTTGGGCTATGGATGCTATCCGAGACCCGCAATTATTTGTAGATGGAGATCCACAACAACCAACACCACTAGCACAATCTTTAAGCACATTACTAAGACAAAAAACTCAACAAGCACATGTAGCAATAGGTGGTAATGCTGGTGGTAATAATCTTCATCCAACTGCACAAATATCTCAACATACTGCTGTACCAGGAGTTTTAAATCAATTTCCTGGCACAAATCCTGGAATAGCAACAGCAATACCAGGTGGGAATATATTAGCAACACCACCGGGAACTAGTACAGACCCAACTCAAACACCAGCAGCTACAGCAACAGCATCAAAAGCAGCAGAATCAAAATCAACATCAAGTGGTTTCACATCCCTTTTAAAATATCCTTTAGATGTTCTAGAAATACAGCAAGATTTCCTAAAAGTAGAGCAATTTAAATTATCTCCAGCTGGTGATGTTTTCGGAAACCCAGGAAATACATTAACGAGTGGTTTAAAAGTACTTGGGGGAAGAACGAAAGAATCTCAAGGAAGACTTTATTTGCCAATTCCAAATAATGCGGCAGATAGTAATGCAACTGCATGGGGTGCAGATCAAATGAATAATTTGACTGCTAGTATAGTTGCAATGGCATCTAAAGATATTAAAAGCAATCTTATAGCTAACCCCTCATCAATTACTGCTGCTATATCAGCAGCAATGGAGAGTATAACTGGTGTTAACCCATCACAAGCAGTAGCAATTGGCCGTGTTGTTGCTGATGCTGGTGGAATGGATGCATTGCAAGATCCACGTTTGAAACAGCAAATACAAACTGCAATAACATCTTCATTATTAAAGCAAGCAGGTTTTGATGTTCCTCCAGAGCAAATACTAGCAAGAAGTGGAGTTGTTCCAAACTCAAATCTTGAACTTTTATTCAATAATGTCACATTAAGAGAGTTTACCTTTTCTTACAGAATGAGTCCAAGAAGTGAACCAGAAGCAGAAATGGTCAGGAAAATAATACGATTCTTCAAAAAAGGAATGGCAGCAAAAAAAACCACCTCCTCTGGATCTAAAAATGCTGGAGCACTTCTAGGAGCTCCAAATATATTTGAATTGACATATATGACAGGAGACTCTAAAGGTATTAGTGGTATGAATAAGTTTAAACCTTGTGCATTAACAAATTTTGCTGTTAATTATTCACCAGACGGACAATTTTCTGCATATGATGAAGGTCAACCAGTATCTTATAATATTGGAATGTCATTTTCTGAAATTGTACCATTATATGAAAGTGATTATGATGATTCATCAAATATAGGTTACTAAAATGTCTTACTTCTCTAATTTACCAGATGTACAATATCAGCAAAATCCAAAAGGTAATGGTTCCCTAAAGGATTTTTCTACTGTCAAAAATTTATTTAAAAGACCCAAAGTAAGGGAAGATATATTCAATAATATAACAAACTTTCAAAAATATGAAATACAAGATGGTGATAGACCAGATACACTAGCAAAAAGATTTTATGGTGATGCCAGTTTGGATTGGATTATAAAAATATCCAATAATATAATTAATTTAAATGATGAGTGGCCATTAGATAATAATTCATTGAATAATTACATGCTTGATAAGTATGGAAGTCCAAAAAAACTAGCAGAAGTTCATCATTATGAAACAATAGAATTTAAAGATTTGTATGGAAGAGTAGTTATACCTGGTGGTCTTCAAGTAGATACATCCAAAAGTGAAACTGTAGTGACTAATACTAATTCAAACTCATATTTTACCAGTGCATTTCCAAGTCCAAAAGCAAATACAGTAGTTAGTGTAAATCTAAATCAAAAAGTTGTAATATATAATAGATCGGGTGGTCCAAGAGATTACAATATAACAAATATTAATACAAATACATCATTCCTTGAAATACCAACACATGTTGATAAAAATGAGTTTATTGAAATAAATATACTAAATAACTTGGCAAATTGGCCAAATGGATGGGGTGGTAATCTAACCGTCTACTTAAGAGATGGATCTGATTTTACTATTCCTATTGATGACGTTATATTAGATAATAAAGTAAGAATACCAGCAAGATTATTTGAATTCACTGGAACCATAGTTAATGGTGTCTTACAACCAACTTTTAACTTTACAAACGAAACAGAGTAAATGAACTTTCCTAAACCTGGTATGAAAGTCTTCATTGAGGAAGATGGTCAGATAGTAGAATATTTAAATCCTAATGGTAAAATTGAAACGATTAAAAGTCGTATAGAGGCAGTAACAAATCAAGAATATGAAATACGAAAAAATGATAAAAAAAGATTTATAAACTTAATTAAAAAAGAATTTGCTGGATTGTTCGTAAGGGATATGAAAGATATGATGCTTTATAAAGATTCTTCTCAAAAAGTTAATAGGAAAACAAAAAGAGCATATAACGAAAGAACTGGAAATTAAAAAAACCCCCCAAGCAAAAAATTTGGGGGGTTTTTTTGGACGATTTTTGTAAACAAAAATCAATTTTCAAAATTAACCTTCAGCAAGTTTCTGGAAGTAAGACAGAGCATCATCTTCATCATCATTAGAAGACGAACCCGTGATGTCTGAATCATTGAAACCAGCATCTGAAGACATAGTAGGTGCATTGTAAGCAGTGGACTCGGAGAAGTCACCCTTGCGTTCACGTTCCCACTGTGCATCTTCTTCAACAGTCTCCTGGTCTTGCATCTTAGGGGATCCCTTGATACCAAGAGTGTAGTCAAAACGCTTCTTGAGGTCTTCATAAGACTTGAACTCTTTAGGATCAACGAATGCATTCAAGTCATGCAGTCCTTTGTAAAGGTTCTCAAGTGCATCATCATCACCATCGAGAAGAGCATTGGGACGAGCAAACTCAGAAGAGTCATAGTTCCAGTAACCTGCAACTTTCTTCAACTTCAGTTTGAAGTTAGCACCTTCCCAGAAATCAAATGGGTTGATTGGTTCATCATCATCAAACTCAGGTTGCATAGCACCCATAATCTTATCAAAGATTTTCTTACCAAACTTATAAAGGAATACTCGACCTTCGTTTTGAGGATTGGCAGGATCCTTTACAACATAGATATTTGCGTAGTAAGACAGTTTGCGTTTTTGCTTACGTGCTTCTTCTTTATCTGCATCAGAACCAGAATTCCACAGTACACGGTTCTTTTCACAGACAGGGCATTGCTGCCCAAGAGTGGTCAAGCAGTTGTCGATTAGCCAACCACCAGGACCTTGGAATGCATGGGACCAAACTTGTGCCCAAGGAAGTTCACTACCTTCAGGTGCGGGCAGGAAACGAATCACTGCGGAACCAACTCCACTCTTATCCATGACAGGTTTCCAGAAACGGTCATCATCTTTACCACCGCCCTTTTCGTTCATTTTTTCTACTTGCTTCACCAGTTTTTCGGTGAGTGAACCCATGCGGGATTGTTTTTTGAGGTCAGCAAAACCCATTTGTATTCTCCGTATTAATTAGTATTGGATGTGTGTGTCGTATTGACTTTTTAAGTCTAGCAGCAAGGCACCCTAGTCGTCAAGGCTTTTCTCAAGTGCGTCTATTTGAGACTCAAGAATATCAAAAAAGTCATTCACACTAGAACCTGGTGGAAGACCAAACATTTTAGCAGAATCTAATATTCTTTCCTTTAATTCGACTGCTTCTAGATCATCAGAAAGTGACAATCTAAAGATAAAATTCTTTTGTTTTTCAAGAAACTCTCGCATTAAATCAAGATGTTCTTTCTTTTTAGGGCTGTTAGCAAAAGGGATGGTCATCAACTGTTCAAATATTTTTTCCTGCAATTTATCAAGTTCCATAACAGATTCTCTGACTACTTCTGAATCAAAAAATCTACTCATAATACTATCTCCCTTAAAATTTGCTTACATTTAGACTCATCAATATTTAGGAATGGTTTATATTTCTTGATTCTTAGACTTACGGTTTCCCATACAGGGTCCGTAATATTTTTATCAAACCTTTTTACATATCCAAGAACCATATCAAGTATGACCATTGTTTCTAAAGTTACAGCATTTTGCAAATGCTTTTTTAGTATTTCTGGGTGCTGATTTATTTTACATTCAAAAATAGTATCAAGATTATCTTTAGAAATAAAAACCTCACTTTCTGTCTTAAAGACATAAGTGAGGCTTTGAATTCTTTTTAACCAATTAACATAATGTTGTTCTCCATTGGCAATGATTTCTCCAATCCAAAGTCTTTCGGGATCATTACATTCAACAAAGTTAGCGACAAAATATGCTTTGATTTCATCGTCAGACTTTTGTCTGGACATTTTTTCAAAAAAGTATCTGTCCTTTCTTTTATGAAAGGAATTTATAGATGCTCTAGATTTTCCACAGTATTTAAAATAATCATAACTTGACTTTGTGAAGTGATTCTTCATTGCCAAGTATGTTTTATAAACATCAAAAGGTGTCACAATTAAAATTTCAAAGTTGCTCTACTAGTTTTCTTAAGAAAATTAAGTTTGGTTGCTTCGCACTTAAGTTTTTCTTTAAGTGGTTTCGACATCAGTTTAGGTACTGATTCAATCTCAATTTTATTTTCTTCGCAATATGTAACTATTGCATCGATGTAACTAATCTTTGAAACTTTTACAATGTTTTCAATGTCTTGAGCAAATTTCTGTGGACATAAAAATTTATCTTTAATTGCGTCTTTAATATTTTTGCCCATATTAATTGGTTTTGCTATCAACAAATTCTCTAATGTATTCGACGAGAAGTTTAATATACTTCCCTTTGTCATATTCTTCATAGACTTCACACTCTCCATTTTCGCAGGCCATAATAATTACAAGTTTTTTGACTGAAATTCCAGTCAGTTCGTACAGCATACAACCATATGCCATGCACTGTACAAAATAGTGTTCAATCCATTCTACTGGTTTTGGTTTTTTAGAAGTCTTGAAGTCAATAACTGCAAGTTCACCATCATATTCTGCAATACAATCTACTGTGCCAGCAATTCCTAACACTTCACTATAAAGTGAATCTTCAATTGCATGGATATTATTTATTTTATCCAGATCTTTTCTTGCAATTTTAAATAGATAATTAGATATGGGTTGTACTTCAGGTAACTCAGGAATATTGAGCAGATAATTTTCTACAATTGAGTGCATGTCAGTTCCTCGACTTGTAGATTGTTTAGTTATCTTATCTGCTTTAGCATCACCAACTTTTTTTCTCCAATCAATAAAAATCTGACGATTCTTGTGACTAGTTACTGAAGTAATAGAAACAAGTCGTTTTATATTTTCCTTTCCAGGAATTTTATAAAACCTAACTCCATCAATAGTTTCTCTTTGCAGTCTAGGAAGATGCAAATCAACATGATTAAATTCAGACATTCAAGTTTAGTTCCATTTTTGCAGTTAGATATTCTTTAACTAATCCTGAACGAACAATATCATCAAGACCAAATTCAATTATATCAAAAGATGGCATTTTTCTCAAGATTGACATGAAGTCACTAATACCATTTCTTTCATTGGTTTTAATCAAGTCACTCTGTGATGCATCACCACAGAACATAATCTTAGAGTTTTCACCAACACGAGTAATTATACTATCAAGTTCATGAAAATTCAAATTTTGAAATTCATCAACGATAATAATAGAATTATCGAGAGTAGTACCACGGACAAATGAAGTGCTCCAGAACTTAATTGTTTCTTGTTGCTTTAGATTGCCATACAGCATTTCAAAGTCAGTTTCAGTGGGAAGTTGGAACATATACTTCACCATATTCTTATACGGAATTTGGTAAATGTCTGCCTTATCTTCATGATCACCAGGAAGAAAACCAATTTCTCTTGTAGCAACTAAAGAACGAATAACGTAAATCTGTTCATATGGAGTAATTGCATCCATCACTTCATGTAATGCTTTAAACAAAGTGATAAATGTTTTTCCAGTTCCTGCCGCACCATAAGCAACAATGTTTTTACCTTCGTTGTAGGAATCAAAAAGTCTTGTTTGATTATCAGTTAAAGGTTCAATATCAATAAGGAGATCATTATTCAATGGTCTCTTTCTTTTCATCTGTTTAGCAGTCATGCCAACCCCAATAGGTTGGTCCGATGCTCCTCTTTTTTTTCTAGCCATATCAAATTTTAAGATTTCTTGCCCCAGGTTGCTGAGATGCTTTTTCTAGCACTTGATTCCAACCTGGTTTGTTTTGAATAAGTTTGTTTTGCCAATCACCAACCTCACCAAATCCTGGTGAATTATATGGAGTATAATATCGTTCCCATTCGGGATTGTCAATTTTCCACTGGTCCCATTCATAAACACTCATGTTTACATCTTTAGTTTCACCAGTTTCAATATGCTTTACAGGATAAGTTGCCATTCTTTATAAATTCATACAAAAATATTTAGACCCATTCTAGTGCTTCTGCACAGACAGGAAACTGTTCTGCAAAAATCTTTTGGCAAGACAATGCAATGTCCATATGCTCCTTCTGTGTTCCATTGGCAGAACGCAATTGAATATAATGGATCCATGAGCGAACTGAGCCCGTCATGTAAATTTTAGTCCCTACTGCCAAAGGAAGCACAAAGCGAGCACATTCCTTTGCAATACCCTCATCAAGCATTTTTTGATACAATTCCATACCTTTGGTGAAATGGTCTTGCATCAACATTTCAAATTTCTGTACTGTGAATGGATCAATATCATCAATACTATTCTGCCTGTTCTTTGTATCTTGTCTACGAAGTTCTGGTAGAGCAATCTTATCACCAAGCAGAGATGAGTCCGCATATCTTTGTGAAAATTCTTGATATGTAAATGAACGGTGGCGCAAAATCTGAGCTGCTAGTCCCCTGGTGGTCTCAATCTCAAGAGTCATGAATGCTTGCTCAAATACAGACCAGTGATTGTGCTTGATACAATACTTCAATAATCCTGCCACATTTGGATTCTCTTGATTATTGGGATTGCTCACACGGGCAACATATCCCATATGCTTTTCTGCATCAGGGGTAGCACTAATAAGTTTTACATTCATTTTCCAAATCCTTTTTTCTGTGTTTTCTCTAAGTCTGCAATTTCTTGCTTTAAAATCCTTAATTGAGATTTAACCTCTCTAATTTTTTCTTCGTCATAAAGATGTTCTTGTTTAACAAGACGTTCTAACATCTTCACTAATTCTTTTCCTCTACTTGTCATTACATTCAATAAACAATTTATATGCTAATGTTACTCTCAATCCGTTAAAATCTTTAGAAGATGGTTGAGAGTGGTGAAAAATGGTACTATCAAAATATACACCACTATTTGATTTGGGAAAAAATATTTTTTCACCACCATCATTACAGTCAAATAATGTTCCACCTCCCCATGCTTTTTCCCATTCAGGATTGCAATAGATTAATAAAGTTCTTGAAATAGATTCAAATGAATCTACATGAAGATAACCCTGCTGCCCAAACGTAGCACCATTTAAATAAATTCTAGCACAATTTACTATAGTTTCACCAGTAACATCATATATATTTTTTTTTATTTTCTGTAATAAATAATCTGCAAAAAAATCTTCTTCTGATAGTGAGCAATTCCAGAAATGAGGTTTCCCTTTTTGAGTTTGTCCAGTAAGTCTCCAAGATAAATGATATTCATGCTGAGTAGTAATTTTATTAACTATATTAAGAATTTCAATATAATCTTCTTCTGGGAAAAAATCTTCTAAGTATATAATATTTCCCATAAAAATTAGTCCGAATAAACATCATCAGCATTAAAAACTTCATCGTAATCCTCAGGATGTCTTAATCTATTAAAATACTCCTTTTCTTTCTCATGCACACCCTCATCAGAATGCACTTCTGCTTTTAATGAATCAACTAGCAACTCAAGATTTCTGACTATTAGTTTGAGTTTTTCTTTGTCCATTGATAATAACCCTTTCATCCAATTTTACACAAAAAAAGAGGGGTAGTCAACCCCTCCCTTATTTAATTTTTAAACAAGTAAATCACTTGCTGTAAGTCTTACCACGATAGCAATATGTACCGTGGGTTTCCTTACTCTCCACACAACGTGTTTTATACTCAACACCACGATATGAGGTGTGACTAATCTGTGCGTCGTGAAGTGCAGATGCTTTGTTGATCTGCTTTTTAATCATGTTTAGTGTATTCATGGTGTTACTCCTGAAGTTGGGTGAAAATTAACCTTCTCATCTTTCGATGGATCCGTTTTTTCCCGTTCCTTCAGTCGTGTGCGTCCCAATACCACTCACATTCTGGAGCAGAATCCTTTAAGGTTTCTACTAACTCAACCTTAAGTGTATTACTAAGGTTAGCATTGTTCTCAATCTTCAGCATGATAGCATCAGTTTGAGTGCAGGTGAGTGTTGTGTAGAATAATACTTCTAGCATGGGATGAACGCTCCGTTCCTACGACTTACTTGCGTCTTATGTTAGCACGTCTGTGCATTGACCTTCCACTTTCGATTTAAGATAACCTATAAGATTATACTTAGAACGTTGGTCTAAGTTAGGATCCATTTGAATCTCAACTCTTCTTTGTAGAAACCTTTCACAACTCATGTGCCACCCGTAAGGGCTGCCGTCATTATGATGGGTAAGGGTCCATGCCAACAGTATGCTGAACATAAGATGAACGACTGGTATAGTCTACCATAATTATTTAGTTCTGTCAAACTGTATTGTACAACACAGTTTAAAAAAACCCTAATGGGCAAAACATTTGGGGGGAAATTTATCCCCCCTTTTTTATTTTACTTTTTCTTTTTAGTTTCTTTTGGTTGTATACCCCAGAGTTTAGGATTTGCTCTTCCCTCTGCTTGGGTCATATTTTTGAAGTCTTTCTTATACCTATCATAGTATTCATCAAAAATATCAACCGTTTTTCCTGCCATTACAATATCAAACTTTGTTATTTCATCTTGTAGATACTCTACCAAATAAGCATTATTGGGTAGAGTTTTATCTTGTGCAGATGTTGGATCACAATCACTTTGAATAACTTTAATTCCTTTTCCCATTAATACCTCAATTTAAATTTAACTGCGACCACCCCAACGAATATCTGGATATGCTTCACCAGCAAGTTCTTTAGTTAGTTTATACTTTTCTTGGAGTCTTTTATCTTTACATAAACAAATAATTTCTGCTTCAAGTGGATGGAGTCCCTTAAGTAGATCAATAAAGATAGACTCTCTTCTTAAAGATGAAAGTGCATCATTACCACCTTTAATAAAATTATAAAACTTAGTATACTCGGTTCTAATTGTTGTATACTTTGTATCAGTAGCACCAAGAGATCCAGATTCTCCCATTTTTTCAACAGCAGTTTCAATCTTGGTTGAGATTGAATCGTTATCATCTTCAAAATAAGGAACTTCACCAGGAGGGAGAATAGAAATTACACTCTCGTCGAAGTTCCAAATAAATAGTGCCTTTATGGAAGGGTGTTCATACTCTTTTAGAAGTTCTAATTTTTTTGCTTTTGACCTTGCCTTAGATACAAGGTTCAGAACTTCAAAAGATAATGGATTGGGTGGTAGTTTAGTAGGAGCTTTAGTTGCTGTCCTCTTCTTCCTCGTCGTTGTCATAATTGTTTTCAAATCGTACTGCTAAAATTTCGTCTGGTAATACATTTCCATTTTCGTCAAACATTTCGGGATGCATATAGACTGGTTGTGTTTGCAACACATGTTCTTTAGTTAGCCATCCAATCACTCCACCAACTAATAAAAATAAAACTGATAAAGTGCAAAAAATTGCGATCTCTGCTGCTAACATGGTTTTTACCTCCGAGAGTCTAATTCTTTTTCACCATTGAAAAAGAAAGTTGGATATGGACTTCTCTCTTTAGGAAAGAAATCACTTTTGAAAACTCAAATCCTTTGCGGTTTGGTTCCGAAACTTGCTTCTCCCTCCTATTTTTAAGTAATAACTCTACACCTCGGTTAACCTTCGGTGCTTCTGATTTATTTATCGAAGACATTTAAATGATATTATTTTCATGTAAATACTGTACTGCTTCAGTGCAACCTCCAATGTTTTCATCATTGTAAAGAACCTGAGGGAATGTTGTTCCAACTCCAAACTCACTGTAAAACTCGTCTCTAGTGAAAGTTACATCCAACTCATTTAGTGTGTATGGAATTTCTCTTTGGTCAAGAATGGCCTTAATTTTATCGCAGTAAGCACAACCGTCACGACTGTAGATAATAATACTGTTGCTCATGCTACTCTATTCCTCCTTGGTTTGTACTTAACTAGATTTAGATCTGTTGTTAATAATTGTCTCTGCCATTCTATTATGGCATCATATCTTTCTTTTGTAAAGAACTTTTGTCTCTTAAACCAATGCTCCCAGTTTTCATGTCCTTTATTGTGATTGCAGATAGTGCAAGCACATATTACATTAGTAATATGGTCATTTCCACCTTTACATTGTGGAACTATATGGTCAATAGATAATGGTTTAGATTTTGTTCCACAATAGGCACATTTGTTATTCCATTTATCTTTTATAGAATTCCTCCACAGTCTTTTTGCTTCATTCGGTGAACATGTATATAAATTATACAAGAAGTCTTGTGGTGAATTTAAAATTTCCATAGAAATTTAGTCCTAGTTGAAGTACTTGTCAACTCACTGAATACAAAAAAACCCCCAAGCATCCGAAGAGTGCTAGGGGGTTTTTATTATTATCTGTATCCCGTTCAATCAACATAAAGAATGATTTAACTTGCAATTATTTATAATTAAAAATACTTAATTTCATAAGTTCCGTCAACTTCTACGATAGCACTGCAAGTTTCAACCCAATCACCACAACACATATAAACTAAGTTTTTAAATGCCTTAATATGTGCGTGATGAATATGACCACATATCACACCGTCATATTTTTTTAAAGACTTAGTATACCTAACAATATCAGTTTCATACTTATCAATAAATTGTTTTCCTCTTTTAGTTTTTTTAATACTACTTAAAATAGAAAATTTAAACATCCTCTTTACCCATATGCTCAATGGAGTCATCATGTTATAAGCAGAATTAAATATGTTTTGCTTCCAACCATCTTTCAATAGTTTAGATTTGCCATCACCATGAGTACATAAAATTCTTTGACCTTTTTCATCTATAAAAGAATACTCATTACAAAGATGTAAATTACCATGAGTAAAGTTAATATATCTCCTCAACTCTTTTTCATGATTACCCAAAACATATGTTATTTTTGTTCCATTTTTTAATAGATTAATCATTTCATGAAGACAATTAATTGAATCCTCACTCCACTTTGAATAATGTTTCTTCATGTAAGAGATGTCAATGGCATCACCAACTAATACTAATTCTTCAGTGTCAATCTTTTTTAAAAAACTTAGAAACTTTTTTGACCGACACACTGAAGTACCTAAGTGAACATCAGAAACGAATACCTTACTATATTTCATTTATCTAATGCATCAAGATACGATAATACATAATGCCTTCCTGCTCGTAAAAATAATTCACCAAATACACTATTTAAATTCTCATTAACCCAGTCAAATTTTGCATTAATTTTATTCCGACCAAGAACAAAAAACTGTGCTAGTGATTGTGCATAGAATTCCATCATTGCATCATCATCACCTTGCTTGAATCCTCTGATGTAAATATCACGAACTTTATTTAAAGCATTAATTATAGAAGGGTCGCACTCAATCACTCTTCCATCTGGCAATTCCAACTTCTTTGTTTTGATGAAGGTCATAGAAGTCTTCATGCATAGTCTTGTCTGCTCTAGGTCCAGTGCCCATGGTTCCTCATCCCTGAAGGCATACTGAACGCATCCATTTGTACATTCTATTGCACGAATCAATGCCACACTGTCAAGACCTTCCTCGGTCTGCTCAGACCAGAAATCAACATACTCATTAACCCATTTTTGAAACTTAGGGTCACTAGCATAATCCCTCATGTACGGAACATTACTTAGCTTATTAAAATCAACCTTTAAACTCATTTTTGTAACTCCTTTTTATATGTTGTATTTAAACTTATTACACATCTATTATCTTTCTCTTCGTCAGTTTCATGCTCCAACCAACTAGGAAATAAAAATAAAACACCAGGTCTTGGTTGAAATTGCATTCCTCCAGAAGAATAATCAGATGGATTCTTTGTATATAATTCCATCATTCTGTATGGTGACAATGGATTTTTAAATTTTAATGGTACGGTTTTTTTACCGCACTGAACATAAAATGCTCCACTAACTACACTATGTTCATGTCGATGTGAGATTAATCGTTTACCCATACTCATTTCATTATACCAACTATCAGTAACCAGTATTGGTTCCAATGAAACAGTTTTTGCATATTCTTCCAATGCCAATTGTATCTTTGCAAATAAATCAAAAAACTCATCTTCATATAAAATACTAACATCTCTTTCAAAGCTAGATTTTGAACCACTCAAAAGATAATTAGGAGATGTTTTAAATTTTGATAATAAAGAATATATTCTATCCAAATCGACATCCAACTGATATATTCCGAAAGGAGTTGGGAATATAGGTACGACATTATTTTTCATTTAGGTATTCTTTTTCATTTTGATATATTTGAATTTCACCAGTCTTTAATTTCCACCCATACACAATTTCTGGAATTAACCACTGGTCCACCCTATAACAATACTCCCAGTTAACTGGATGAATACAATTCATTATAACAACAGACCAAAATGCTGCCAGGTAATTAACTATTGTTAGCATATAACAAACCCGTTATCCATCAAAATTACTTATATCAATACCTCTCATACTTTTATAAGTATCACAAGTCATATCTCTCATATTTTTATTATTAATATTCATATTCTGATTTATTTGCTTAAAAGATTCATCCCCCCAGAATCCAGATAAAAAATGCATACATTTAACATTTTTCATTTCTTGTTTATCATGGTAAATACCAATTGAAGGATTGTATGTTACACTAGGCAATTCCTGAACTTCTTCAAAAATACTGGGGTGTACTTCTTTTATGTGAGTAAATAAAATTGGTCCAGTAACGCTCAGAACATAACGATTAAATTCTTCACTGGTACAATCTGTAATTATTTTATAATAGTTGTATCTTTCTATGAGATTATCAATGCACTTTAACCAGAATTTTTTCTTTGGAACAGATGCAAACAGAGAATTTTGAAAATATTCACCAGTATCAAAACATGGAGATCTAACTATAGCAATATCATTTATAATATTGCTATGAAAATTCTCATAACAATAGTAATCCATATCTTTATAGAGTCCACCATACTCATACATCAAACACAATCTAAACATATCCAATTTCATTATATGAAATGGAAGAGCATTGTATATTACATAATATTCTTCAAATTTTTCTTCAATAAAACAATCTATTTTACTATCATCCCACATAACATGATCATATTCATCTTGTGGGTAATTTTTATACCAAGAATTTAGACAATTTTCCCATATTGGATGCCACCTTTTTTTACTTCTTGGTGCAGAATGATGAATTATTTTAGGTATCATACATAAAAAAAGGGAGTCATTTGACCCCCACAATATATCAAGAATAATTTCATCTGTCAAGATTATTTTTTTTTTGGTTTTATTGGTCTAAAAAGATTAGGCCAAGTATCACGAATAATTTCAGACATTTTATATGGTGTTTCAGAGCTAATCATCTTTGTAAAGTTTTTCTAGTTTTTCTCTAGATAAATCTACATACAATACTTCCTCACCCTCTTCAGGTGCCTCTGGATGCTTTGGTTTAGGAGGTTTACTCATCTCTATATTAATAGATTGAATGTTATCCCACATCATTGCAAACGCAGCACCACCAATGGCAGCAAAGCATACGAAATATAAAAAGACTTCAAAGTTATTCATAATCAGTTACCTTAATTACCTACTAACCTCTTCCCAATCCAGTGAAGCAAAAACATCAGCACCAGCATCATTCGTAGCACATACAAGTGATAATTCATAAGGAGTTCCAGTCAGTCCATTTCGTTCTAACTGAAACTTAAAGAGTGCTTCTTTAAGAATATCTACTGATGCAGCAGATTGATTGTTTGATGAGAAGAAACCAGATGCTAGAATTCTTCCACCACTTACACTTGTTCCACCAATCTTGTATTCTACAGCACTATCATCACCAGCACTCGTCCAAGTGCCCCCAGTAGTCGTTGCCGATGCTCTCACTTGCCA
>ERZ891134.202-NODE-202-length-53666-cov-9.744661_pt1 | contig 53666 bp, 37 predicted proteins | sample MGYA00520888_ERZ891134 | MGnify/ENA primary metagenome ERZ891134 (study PRJEB32303, sample SAMEA104408692) | aquatic metagenome | biome: Brackish water; feature: Coastal; material: water | place: Baltic Sea | collected 2014-10-23 | depth 10 m ... | reverse complement strand
CGTCTTCATCGGCAATCATTACTACTTCAAAATTAGTAGTGTCCTGTGCTCTATACGCTTGAGCATCCTTGTTCCATTGTGCCATTTTAGTGCCTTATGATACTATTTTAAATATATATTAATTTAAATATGCTACTGAACTTGCCCACACAGAGGCAGAAGATCCTGTGGTTGCCTCAAGAGTTTCTGTTGACAGTTTCCCCACCTCAACACGCTCACCAGCACCAATGTAAAAACCATTGCCATTGCTATTGACAATCAGGCAGGCAGTGCTGTTGGTATTTAAGATTGAGACCAATACTGCTGAAGATACATTGCTTGCTGCAGAGTCAAGATCAACAGCAACTGATACGGGTTTGATAATCATTGTTCTGTAATTTTTAATTATTTATCTTCTAAGTTGTTCTTTGCCTGCTTTAACATCTTAGCAAGATCAGCAGTGGATCCTACAAACATAGTATTGTTAACTGTTGTCGGTCCTTTCTTTTCTTCCTGACCTAGATCTTTCATCTTCTTCTGAAGATCAGATAATTTATCAGTGATGTCAGCAACGTTCTTAATGCCCTGGAAGGCGACTTCGTATGCTCTTGGGTGGTTACTGCTCCTAGCAACGTCTAGGAGTTCCTCAATGGCAACCTGACCCTTCTGAATGAGTTCATATAACTCACCACGGGCGTACTTATAATCTGTCTCTATGTCAGCACTAGTAACATCAACCTTTTTGGGTTTAGGTTGCTCCTCTTCATCCATAGGAGTGATGTCAAAAACATCCTCCATGTTCTCTTGAAATTTATGGTCCATGATATATCATCCCTTCATTAAATCCAAAATCATCGTCTGGTTGTAACAGAGCGTCATCTGCTGCGTTAATAGTACCATCGTTGTTTTTATCTTCCAATGCCTTAGGAGTAACATTATACTCAAGTGCTCTAGCGTTAGTATCTTTATTACCAACAAGAGTAGTAGCAATAGACTTTCTAATGATGTCATTAGCAGCAACAGGACCATACATAAAGGTCTTAACACTAAATCTTAGTGTATAATAAATGTATCTTCTGGTAGAGTAATCACCTTCATAATCATCAGTAAAATCAATACTTTCTAAGATGATGGGGATATCTCTTTTCTCATTCATTTCTGGAATGAGATTTACAGTCATGGTAAACTGTGGTTGAAAGAATGGTAAAATCTGTTCGATAATTTGAAGAGCATCATCTTGAGATTTTGCGATAGCATTAAGTTCAAATCCAATAGTATAAGGAACAGGAAGATATTGTACTTTAGTGGTGGTGGTTTGACCGTCACCAACAGCTCGGTTCCTTTGAATAGGAGGAACTTTTCTTCCAGCATCATACTGCAAAGATGTCATCTCAAATGATAACCTAGGAACAGTAATAGTTACTTTCTTATCAAGATCAGGAGATTGCTGAAGTCTTGCTAAAAATTTCTGAACAGGTCCATACGCTAAAGGAACTTTCTGCTGAGTGACTACATCACCATTAGCATCAAGTGTCTTTAGTTGAATATTATTAAAAAGAGTACCAAAAGTAGTTACAGTCTTTCTAATAATTTGGTGATAAAAATAATTTCCTAACATTAAAAGCTACCAGTAAAATTGCCAAATTCGCCAAACGGATTTACTTCTGTAAAATCAAGAATGCCATCCGCTGCTGTTTCAAGTTCTCTATTTTCAGAGAAACTATCAGTCATATCGAGAGTATCAAATGAACCTACGGTCCATCGTGCATTTGAATCAGCACCAACAATTTCTTCGTTTAAATCAAAATTGCCGTTCATATAAGCAACTTTCAAGATCCTAGTGCTAGGATCGTATTCAGCTACTTTACCAACAATGTTTGCTGGTGAAGAATCAATTGTAATAATTGGATTCCATCCGGTAATAGTATCAATATTACCGTCTACATCATAAACAACATCTCCATATATGTATGATCCTGTAGGAGCATTGACAGCACTGACTACACCATTGGTGATCGCAGTTGTAGATGAAGTGATGAATGTTCCTGTAGGAGAATACCAAAATGCATTTGGAGCAGTTTCATATTTCTGACCAGCTGATGTGATAGTAATCGCACCAAGAACTCCATTTGCATCAGCAACTGCGGTTGCAGCAGCATCAAATCTAGTTCCAGAAACCTTTTCATCTTGAGTAAAGTATCCACTTCCATTGAGGTTCAATAGAATTGGGAATACTCCAGATTCCATTTCAGTGTTATCAATAGAAGTAACGCCAGTATCAAAGATACTATCGCCGTATTCAAAGACTTCACACGTCAACGTATATGTATATAGACTTCCTAACTGGTAGAATGGTTTCTGATTTTCTACATACTTGATTTCAAATACAGTTTCATTCAAAGGAAACCATACAAGATCTCCATCATTAGGTCTTCCAGATACAATTTTATTAGTAGAGACATCTACAAAATCCTTCCACCTTCTTCTGGAAAGTGTAAGTGTTACTTCATCAGTTACGCGAAGACCAAACTTTGATAGCATGTCACCATTGCCACCAAAATTTTGAAAGTTTTCTAGATACATCTCAATGAGATAACTATCTTTAAACTGAGAATAATAGATATCATTCCACAACTTATCTTCGTAGATCTGACGAGGAATGTAATAACATTCCAGACCATACATTTTGATCTGTTCGTCAACCAGATCCTGTACTAGGTTCTGTTCACCCTTAGTTCCTTGTGTAAAATATAAATTTCTAGTCATTTTATCCGATCATGTCTAGTGGTGGTAACTCTGCTGCTAATTTAAATTCACCAAGAATAGTATCGATTTCTTCTTGTGCGTCTTCATAGAACTCTCTTCCATTTAGAGTTGTTCCACCAGGTAATTGAACGTTCTTAAATTTGATGAGGTTTTGACCCCATTGTCTTTTAATAAGAGCAGTAAGATAACGCTTCATCCACACATCATTATAAACTTCAGTAGCAGTTGATGGATCTATCATCCTATAGCATTCAATCAAGATCATATCACCACCATTTAACTGATCCCAATCAGTATCAATGTATAGTTTATTTTCTCTCTTATTAAATCTAATAGGTTTGAAATTACCTATCACAAAATCAAGTGTTTCTAGATATTGCTTTACCATATAGTAATTCAAGATTTCCATAGAACCGAAGTTATAGAAATCATTCAGGAATAATTGATACTTCATACTGAAGATGTTTCCTGATACTGCTGATGAACTATTATCATAAGCATATACATTAGTTACTCCCAGAACATGTTCTGGAACAGTTACAAAATTATTTTGTTCTTTGAAATCTGAACCAGCAATTGCACCGTTCACTTTCGCGTCGGCAATCATCTGGTCAGTCACTTCTAGTTTTAAAAATGTTTTGACGCTTCCGTCAAAATGACGCTCTTGAAAGAACTGAATTGCATCATCTACAAGATCTTCAATCTGATCATCATCTACATTAATCTCTAATACTGGGAATCCTAATTTCCTCAGACAATAATCAATTAGCTCCTGGCGTGTCGAGGGTTTTGCCATGAATAAAAAAATACCCCTAGTTTCCTAGAGGTATTTATAAATCAATCTAAACTATAAAGTTTGATATATCTCCTTGGTTGTTTTTGATATATCATATCAAGTTTTTTGTAATGATTGCTATCAGTAAATGGGATAATGTCCAGTGCCATAGAAATCCTCGTTTCATTTATATGATTTTCTTTGACACCATGCAAATTCTCCGAAGGAAATATGTTTAAAACTCCTGGTTCATTTTCTATATCCACAGGAACACCATCATAATAATCTCCTTTATAATATGTTGTTCCTGGTTCAGTATTTCCACATATGAATAAATTACCAGAGAAGAATTTTTGTCTCATGTTACCATGACGATGAATTGATATTCCTTCTCCATTACGAAATATATTTGCCCAACACTGTATGATAACGGGTGGTTCAGCATTTAATTGTTTAATAATTTTTTTTAATTTGGGTAGGAGGATATCATCACCAATAGTTTGTGTATGTAAATAATTAAAGAACATATGTCTTCCAGTGAGAGAATCTTCAGAAGTCCCTCCATATTCATCTGGACCCAATTGTTTTATATATTGTTCATTTTCTAAAATATAATTTTTAATCGTATCTATCTCAGAATCCGATAAAATTTTTTCACTAAAGTAAAATAAATCATCAATCATCATTGTTTTACGCGGGTGTTAAATGAAATAACTATTTTTTCTCCTGGATCTCTTTGAATTGGAGTTCCATGCTCAAGTTCACTGTGGAATAAGAGTAATCTTCCAGGAACACACTCAAAATCTTTAGTAGTCATAGAAAGATCCGTAATTTTGGATGGTTCCATATATGTGTTTTTATAATGCTCATAGAATAAAATTTTATTCTCTGTTGTGGATTTTACATAGAAAGCACCCGACAATAAAGAACCTGGATGAGTATGTGGAAATAAGAAATCACCTTGATTACTAATATTAAACCACATGTTAGAAATTTCTACATCTCTAGTCATCAATGGATCATACCCATAAACAACTAAAAATTTTGTGATTCTTTTTTTAATTTCTTTTACAAAAGAATAAAATTCTGGTTTTGTGTGGATGGTTTTAATTGCTCTATGGGAAGAGTCTACATTCAAAACAGAATTTCTTCTTGTATTTTCTGATAATGTTTTGATGGCAGTTTCCAATTCACTTAGACCATTTGCATATACATTATCTTCACAATAAACTGCTTTTGGGAAAAATGTTACGATATTATTCTGATTCATTTGTATCATCCTTAACATAAACGAATTCTTTTTTGACTGCTTCTTCTAAAAGAAATTTTTTAACACAGTCAAATTCATCAAAGATTTTTTGCTGATCTTCAAATTCAACCCACCACAGAACATCATCAGTAGTAACTTCATTGGAATCTAATGCCGATTCAGGAACATCTTCCTTTAGCACAACTTCAATTACCATATGAGTATCTTCACCATGTTTTTGTTCTGCTTCAGAGGCAAGTTGTAAGATAGGGATATCCGAAATAAGAGTCATTTTGTTTTCAAATAAATAAATTGTAGCATACATTTATTTAGTTGACAAAAACAACTAAGGGTGCTACATTAATATCTAGATCTAGAGGTTCAAAAAATGAGTTTGCAAGTTTGTCTGCTAAAAACCGGAGAAGTAATTGTCGGTGATGTCAGAGAAGTAATTGATAAAGAGCAAAATGTTTTTATGGGATATAGAGTTTCTGATCCGTTTGTGATTGAATTGACTAATGTGAAAACAGTATCGGTTATTGATGATGTAGTAGAACCCAATGATCATACATCAACCAAGGTTGTTTTTAAGCAATGGGCACCGCTGGCAGAAAGGATGGAATTTGATTTTACTAAAGACTTTGTTGAGGTAATCTATCCACCATGCCGCGATATTTTGAATTCGTATGTTGCGATTATCGCTGATTACAAGAAAAGACTTACCGTAAGATCTACAATTGTTCCTGAAGAAACAGTAATCTCTGGAACTGGAGTTCCTGTTAGTGAACTCACTGATTCCTCAACTGAAGAATCTTCTAGTCAACCATTTGAAATTGAGGAAAATAACTAATGAGTGTAGATTTTACTGATTTTAAACAATTCAACCTCATTAATGTTTTCAGATTAAATGCTGATGCTACCATTCAAGATTCACTGATTGATGGTATGCCATATGTAATTATCGATAATATTTTTGAAAACCCAGAAGGTGTAATTGAGTTCTTAAAGTGTTTTCCAGCTGATACATATACATCTGATGTACACAGTGTTTATGATAATGGTGTCCGTTCTGTAGATGAACTAGAAGACTCTAATTTACAGATGAGGCCATCTGGTCTTCAGCAAAAAATTATGTCTGAGATCATTATTGATCTTTCCTTTAATCTATATAAATTTTTGGTGGAACAAGATTTTATTGCTCCGCATGAATTGATGTATGAGGATCATTTTTCGCCAATTCATGTACAAAACGAATTATCTGCATTTAATTTCAACACGCAATTATATTATCCTGGTATGCTGTCTATCGGCGGAAATAATAATCCAACGGTTGATAGATTTGAATATATGTTTAAAATATTTTTAAGTGATAATATTGAAGGTGGTGATATTAATTTCTATAAGGTCAATTCTTGTGGTAAGTATTGGTCATCAATCAATCATATTATGAATGAAAGTACTGATGAGGAAAAATCTAAAATATCGCAAGACTTAAATAATGCCACATCTGGTCGTAATATTGATGTATATAAACCAAGATGTGATGAAACATTTTTTGAAAAGTTTCATACCATTGAACATAAATTTAATAGATTAATTCTACACCCAGGTGCCTATTTTTATAGTGTTGATTATGATGCAACAAAGGAAACCAATTGTAGATTTTCATTAGAAACAGGATTTAATGATTATTCAAAAATGAGGAATCATGAAGATGAGTGATAAAATCTTACATTCTCATAGTGTTAAACATTATAGTAGATCAGAACTTGATTATATTTGCGAACCAAATGATGATGATGATATAGAAATCGAGATCTGTGAGGTGGAAAAATTAAAATATATAAAAATTAGAAATTTTCTAAAGAGACCTTTAGAACTTAGAGATTTTTGTATGCAGTTTCCTACTGAAGACACTTACAGAAGTATGATAGAAAATACATACCAAGATGATAGGAGTGCTTCTACAGGTCTTCAGCAGATGATGGATGATAGATTTGTATCCAGAATATCAAAAAAATTATATTCTGTTATGTTTAAACATGGTATGGTTAAATATGATAATAATATGATGATGTGGGATTATTACACTAATTTATTTTATCCTGGAATGAAATCAGCAAAGGGAAATAATTTTCCCCATATTGATCCCTTTTCGTTTGCAGCAAATATCTACTTATCAGAAGTAAATGACTGTAAATCAGGAACAAATTTTTTCAAGTGTGTCTTTAAAGATCCCGATGGAAATCCTGATGTTTTTTATAATGTATTTGAATTAAAATCACCGCTTAGAAACAAAAATAATTATCTCCCTATATTTGAAGAATATAGAAACAAACATGTTAATAAACCTTCATTTGAAGATTTTAAAACATTTAAAACTTTTCATGGTGATGATATTTACCATCATTATCATTTTGCTCCAGGTGAATTTAACAGTGTAACATTATATAAAGGTTGCTATTGGCATAATATTGAATATGATGCGGAAAATAGCAAACAGCATCGTTATTCATTAGTTGCTGCTATATCTAATAGATCTGGTAAAGATAAAAGTTATAGGTAATAAAAAAGGGGGGTTTAAACCCCCCTTTCTTGTATCATGGCATATACCCTTTGGGAGCATATTTTCTAAATGCATCTTCAACTCTTTTCATATCAACTACACTAACTTTACCAGAGTTTGGTGCCGAAGCAGCCACTTCAAGTCTTAATGCTTGATACTTAGCCATCATTGTTTCAAATTTGATGCGAGCCGCCTCGCGGGCGGATTCATCTTCGATTAATTCCCATTTCCATTCAGTTTCTTTACAAAGTTGTTCAAATTCCTTAAGTCCTGTCATTGTTATTCCTCCGATTATGCTTGAGATTCTTTCCAGGTTACACGGGCGGTGACCGTGTAAGGATTGTCTTGGGAAACGCCAGTGGAGTCCACACAATTCGCGACAACCGTAAGAATGTCGGGACCGTTGGGGAATACACCGTCGCCACCAAGTATTGAGTTACCGAGAGCACTCAGTTCACCCAGATCAAAGTCAGAAGTTGCTGTAAGTCTTCTGTTACCTTCTAGACCACCACCAGGAGCGCGGAAGGAAAGAATTTCCTGACCGCCTGCGACTGAATCATTTGGTCCGTGCTTCAGAAGCTGACAGAGAGAAGGTGAAGCAGCATTTTCATATGCATCACTATTTAGCAGACCATTCAGAACCAGAGTAATTTCAGTTTCGTGTGATGTAAGAATACCCATTGATTGGAGATTAAGTTGCATTCTGTTAATAATTTCTCTCTGACCAAGATCACCAGTGAGTGATGAGTCAACTGATGGAGCAAGTCTAATAGTAATCAGTGGAACGTTATTAGGAATCAGGTTTTCAGATCCAGCAGGAGCGCCGACATTGAATGCAGTGCCCGAAGCAAGAGTTCCATTCAGATTATAGACATAAGAACGGTCGGAGCTACTATATCCTTGATATGAAGTACTAGTTCCACCAATATTAGCAACTACTTCATTCAAGTAATTACTTCTTGGGAAGTATTCTTGAGTACCTTCTTTATAAAGAATGTAGACATAATATGTTGAACCAGAAGATCTAGATTCAGATTCAATTGCTCTACCGTCAGTAAAGAAAGCATTACCAGCAACAGAATTATAAAGAAGTGTGCCATTAGTTAAATTTCCAGCATCTGCAACTGGGAATGGCATTCTGATAAAGTACCTTGCAGTAGTCCAACTTACAAGTTGCTGAAGAATTTGAGGTCCAGCATTTGTAGTTGATGTTGTTGTAGTAGCATTGGTGAACTTGAAGACATCGCCAGAAGCGGTGAACAGGTACGCTTCGTCATCCTGGAACATACCATCCATAATGACCGAAGTACCCCAGTGGAACAGTGAAGGTACATATGATGGAGCACCAATGTTTTCAACTTCATAACGCGCAGGGAGGTTACCAGATCTGAAGTAAGATTCTTGTAACTTGTTGTTGTGAACAAATTCATGAATATACTTAACATGACCATGCTGATCTTTAAATCCGAAACGAATCTTACCAGCACCATACCAGGAGTAGTCGATATAGCACATTTGAATCTTCTGGAGATCCACAACATAACCAGACTTACCAGTTCCATCACAAGGATCAACACTCCATTGTGCTTGAGGAACCTTAACATCGATAGTCTTTGTAAGAATAACTTGATCCGAAGAAACACCTCTGTATGCTGGTTGTACAGACATAGATGTGTTGGAGTTAACCTTAACAATTCTGTATGACATTCCGCGAATGACTACCATATCATTCTTCTGAAGTTGAGCAGTAAACTGAGTATCAACGCCAGTAATGATACCACTGTTCTTAGTTACATTGACAAGTCCTTGTAACTGCTGAACAGAAGATCTTCTTACACAATTCAGTGTAGTACCATCATGCTCAAAGAAGAATCCATTCTGGAAGTCAAACATACCTGCTCTTACGAAGGAATTATTCCATCCAATAACAGAGAATGAAGGATAACCACCAGACTTAGAGACACTTGGTTCATTATTTAATAGAATCTTCAATGTGTAATCATCAACAATATTTGTAATTGGGTATTCACCATTGAAGTTATTGTCATCAGAATTAGCAACAATAACTGATGTTTTTGTTACAATATTATGTGGTTTTGGTGTGGTGATGTGAGCATATCTCGCAGGTGAGAATACAACATTACCAATTCCACTGAGAGTTCCATCACACGCAACAGTAAGAGTAATGTTCAGTCCATCAATTTCAGCTACGGTAGTACCAGTAGGAATACCATTACCAGAAACATTCATATCAACAAGAATTCCAGTAGCATCATCTACTACAATAACAGTTGATCCAAGTGTTCCAGTAGCAGTTGCTGTTACCTGAGTACCAACTGGTACATAGGAAAGATCCTTGATCAGAATCTGTGGAATAAAGTTGATAGCAAATGAAGTCTGAATACCTTTACCTGACTGATAACGGAAGTACTTACGAGTTTGACGACAGATGATACCATCTGGCGAATGTGAAGTAGCGATTTCCATACCACCATCAAATGGTCTGTGGAGATAATATCCATCAGGACGCACATAGATGTAAGAAGGAATAAGATATTTCTTACCAGTAAGGTCTACGCTATAAGCACTATCTACAAGAATTTCTTCATCATCTTTCAGAGCAGTAATTGTTTTTTCGATTATAATTCCAGGTGTGGTTGTGTCATCAACAATCTTAAATTTATCACCGACTTTAAAGAATCTCTTAAATCCAGTACCATCACCTCTAACAATTCTAGAACCATTTGTAACATCAATAGTACCATTACCACCAACAAGACCAGAAAGGTTTGAACTGATTAAAGCATGAGTTCCAGTTTGTGTTGCCGTAATAGTTACAGCAGTTCCTGCCTGTGCCAGCGCCTTTGAATCGGCAAGTTTAATAATTTCATCATCAAGTGCGATAACAAAATAATCTTTGTTGTCAGTTAAACCACCAATAGGTGTATTTCCGCGAGCATCATAGAATACTCTTTGACCAGTGGTAAAGAAGTGATTAGGAATTATGAAATAATCTGATCCAACATTAACATCTGATGTACCATTGAACGACTTTTGAGCAGGTGAAAGTTTGAATGGAATTGATACTTCAAGTTCCTTCTCGCCAATAACCTTAGTTGTTGTATATGAACCATCAACAGCACCGAAATCAGCAGTTGTATTTTCAATAATTTGAGCACCAGTTCCTTGACCAGGACCAAGATCAATTTCTGAACTGAAATTGACAGTGCTTCCAAGTTGGAATCTATTACCATTAATAGATTTTACATAGTATGCTGTCTGATCGGTAAGACCATCAACAGTAACTCCGCCAGCATCTATGCTATATGTAAGAATTTCGTTATTTGAGAACTGGTTATCGGTAATATAGAAAGAGTTCTTGGATGGGTTTGTGATAATTGCTTCAAAACTAATTGGCGCTGTACCATCAACACCAGCGATACGATATGGAGAAGCTCCAGTACTTGATTTAATTCTAAAGCGATTATTATCAATTCTTTCAATATAAACTTGAGTACTATTTCCTAAGGTAGATCTGCCAGTTGCACTAGACCAGTAGTAAACACCAGCACCAGTAGTGATGATATCAACTAAATCATTTGTTTGGAATCCGTGATCTACCGTGTAGAAAGAATCATTGGTTGAGGTGTTCTTCTTGAGCAACATGTAATACATGTTGGTATTACCATCAGAATTAATATCGTTGAAGTATCTATTTACACCACCAGAGTTGAAGTAATATCCAAAGAAGTATCCATCATATGCCCAGTAGTTGAAATCACTACCATAAAGGGTAGCATACGAAGAATTAACACTTTGGACATACATAGTACCAAAGTAATTATAACTTACGCTATAGGTACTAGTACCCCAAATATAATGAGGAGTGCTACTAGTTGAACTTACACTTCTAACATCTCCTAAGTGATCGGCATTAGAAATAAAGTCATAATTTCCCTGGAACTGTGCTGTAGTGCCAAGTGGAAGAGTCTGAACATGATAACCATAAGTCTTAGGACCATAATATGAAGGTGAACCTGAGAAATATTGGTTATATCTATTCAGAATAAAATAATTATGTCCAGAATATCCAGATCTAGAGTTACTGAAACCAATTAAGTGTGTCCACTGCTGACCACCTAATCCATAGGTACTATTGTTGCTATCAGTATTGTTTGAGAAATCATAGCCAGAATAAGTACCACCAAAAGTTTGGTAATATGTGTACCAATAGGTATTGTATCCACCGAATGATTTTTGTTCACGATAAACATTATAGCAAAGACCTAAATTATGCTTACCAGCACCCCAACTTCCTGATGCTGAAAGGTTTACCTTAATATTAAGTCTTTGTGATTGGTGAAGTTCAATGTTATTAGCATCAATAACTTTTACATAATATACCAACATTCTGTTTAATCCACCAATAGGTTCATTTCCTGGTGCTGGATAGTACAGAACAGCAGCACTATTGTGATATCTATGACCAGCAATAGTAATACGGTCATTTCCATAATCTACATCAGTTTCTGTAAATCTTTCTGTGTAAGTAGACTCGTAGTTATAAGGAATATATTCATCATTGTCATTTACATTCTGAACGAGGAAGGTGTTTTCAACATCAACATAAGGTCTTCCGTCAGGAGCAGTAGCTGTTGGATCGTTGACCTGAAGAATTTTAGGTGCTACTGTATTAACAAAATAGAAGTTTGTATTATCAGCAAATCCGTGTTCAGATTGTGTCTTCAGGAAAATCTTAGATTCAGTGGCATCAACTGTTGGGGCAGATCCACCCATTCCAGCATGAGTACCGCAATAGTAATACAGATTTGGAGTAGCATTAGTTACATAAATTCTGGTATATGCTCCAGCAGATCCTTCAGTTCCATTGGAATAAACATATGTAGTGTACTCCACACCAGCATTGTGAGTACCATCAGAAGTTTCACTTAATTTGAAAATATGAGTAGCATTAGAAGAATCTGATGTATCAAATACATAGATTGCTCTTCTTGAGAGTTCAAATGTATCTTGCTGAACTCCGTTGAGGAACTGTTTATTTGATGCACCACCAATTCCACCAGCATCAATGATAAGAGTATCACCAGTTGAAGTAGTGCTTAGAACATCACCAGCACTGAAAGTACCTATTACCTCTGTTACACTGAGAACAGAACCATCAACCTTTGAAATAATACCTGTGGCAGTATTTCCCGAATTAGAAACACTTGATCCAACACTAAAACCTGCGGGAATCGCAGTTGTTACTGTAAGATCTGTACAAGATCTTACAGTAACAGACACTGTGAAGAAGTCTGCGGTAATTCCTTCAGCTTCGTCTACAAGAATTTGAGAACCTTGATAGAATTGACCAGGAATAATGGATGTATAAACGCCACTAACATCTTCAGATGATGCTTGATTGGCTCTTGCTTTATATGTGAAAGTGGTTGATGTTGGAATAGACTGTACCAGATAAGCACCTTCAGCACTTACACTAGAAAGACCCTGTACAGTAATAGGTGTTCCAACTAAAAGACCATGATCAAATCCACAGACAACTTGAATAATATCACTACCTGTGGTAGTATTTACTTCGCTAATGAAAGAAATTGAAGTATCAGAAGTGCTGGAATAGAATGATGGGACATTGTTAATTAACTGGATTGTTTCCCATTTAGAAGACTGAGGACCGTATTCAAAGTCGGTGTCAATCAGGTTTTGTGGAGTAGAAACTCTAAACTTGGAAACAGGGTCAACAAAAGTTTCATTTGGTTCAAAATATACGCCATCACCTTCATAGAAAATTTGAAGGGTGTCCGAAGAGGACATCAGATTACAGTCTTTCTGTAAAATGATCGTTGTTTTCTCAGTAGCACTGTCAAAACTGTAGGAGACCAAACCTAAAGTATTGTCAGCAAAATTATAGAGGATTACATTATCCTCCATGTTGGTGATAAGAAGAAGTCTTTTCTTATCAATATTACCATCAAGAACAATTTTGTCCTCTGCTGGTACAAACTGATATGTTTGAAGTAAGCGTTTTGCCATTTTTGCTATTCCTTATAAAAAATTTACTAGTAATATTCCAGCAGATACAGGTTTAGAAACCCATTCCAACAGATAATGCGACAACTAACGTTTTTTGCGCTAGTTCAAATCCACCAGGTTGATTGCCATCATGAACAATTGCAGTTCTCTTGTCCGTGTCTACAGTAATTTCACCCTCAGCGCCAGTAAAAGTCTGATGTTGAGTGGTGGTTCCTCTTCGGAATTGGACTTGAGTAGTCATTGAGAAGTAATCCGTATCTTTTTCTTCTTTTATTTATAAGAATAATTATATTATCGTACTGAATATTCTTATTGGACTGAATAGTTTTAAAACATTGACAGATGCTCCACTCAGAACAAACTTCGCTGTTCCTGGTTGAGTGACTCTAGTAACACTTCCTGGGTTATTTCCAACAACAGTGAATAGATTGACAGACCCTGGTGTTTCAATATCAATTGCTCTCGCTTCAGCAGCACCATTGAATGTTGAGAATGTACCAGTTCCAAGGTAAGCATATGTCTGTCGAGCAATTGCTTTGCCACTAGTTGATACATATGCGAATACTGTCTCACTACGAGTATTCTTAATATCAGATGCTTCACCTGAAATTGTTGCACTTCCAGAAGCATCATAATTTCCTTCAGTAAAGCTTTCTGCAGCACTACCACTTGGTTTGAAGAGAACAGTGCTTTCAGAAGTAATTGTTCTGGATTCTGCAGCACCATTGAATGTTGAGAGTGTTCCTGATCCAATAAATGCAACTGCTGCAACAGGAAGAGCATTACCACTGATGAATACAGATTCAGAACCAGCAAAATCTCTTGCTCTAGTAACAACACCACGTCCTTCGACAGTGTAAAGAAGTGTATTTTGAGGAAGATTAGTTGTAGTAGATTCGGTAGCACCACCAATTCCGAAGAGTGAACCTTTACCACTGTAAATTCTGGTTGATACTACACCACCATCACCATATACAAATGTTTCTCCGCCATCGGGAGTAAAGGATCTAGTTCTAACCCCAACAGCAGAACCAGTAATCTCAAACAGACCGGTTTCGAGATCAGGTGAGATAACACTTGTTTCTGATGCTCCACCGATACCGAATAGTGAACCTTCGCCAGCAAAAGATCTATCTCTAACAATATTGGCATCACCAATAAAGTTAAACAGACCAGTAGATTCTTCATCTACTGTTACTGCTTCAGCAGCACCATTGAATCCGAAGAGCGAACCTTCGCCAGCATAAGTTCTTGCGAATGCTTCATCCAGATTATCGCTGATAGTGACATTACCTTCAGCAATAGCAGATCTGACGAATGCATTTGCTTCTCCACCAGAAGCCTTGAATAGAACAGTGCTTTCTGCTTCAGAAATTGCTGTAACTTCTGCTGCACTTCCTGCACTGAAGAGTGAACCCTCTCCTTGATATACATTTGTTCGTGTTTCTTCGACAGATCCAGAAACAATATTTGTTCCTGAACCTTCATGTGTGCGAGCGAAGTTTTCTGTTCCTGAACCAGATGGAATGAATAGAACTGTGCTTTCCGGTGCAAGAATTGTTCTTGCTTCTGCGGCAGATCCGAAACCAAATAGTGATCCAGAACCAATATGTAACAACGAGAACAGAACGAGTGGAGTACCACTTGCCCTGAATAGAACTGTATCTGTTGATGGATTGAACCCACGAACTTCACTGGATCCATTAGTAGTAAATAATGTTCCAGAACCATTATAAGTAAGAGCGATCTTGAGATCTGGAGTGCCATCAAATTTGAATACTTCAACTTCAGGATTAGTGAAGATGTTAAATCTAAGTTGAAGTTCAGGAGTACCGGAAAGTCTAGGTGAACCATCAGGACGTGATGTCCATGCTGGATTCCATTTAGAAGCAGCAGTGCCAGAAGCAGTATAAAGAACTGTGTCTGTTACTGGATTATAACCAGCTACTTCTGTAGCACTATTAAATGTGAATAGTGAACCAGAAGTTCCTGGATCTCTATCATCACCATAATATCCATAAACATTAATTTTTTGATTTGCCGATATACCAGCAACATTTGCTGATCCACCGATCTTGCCATATACAGAGTTAACATAACGTGGTGATGGTCTATACTGTCTCCACTCAAATCCTTCATTAGGAGTGAGGAGTTTAAGCGTTCCACCTCTGGAAACATAGTTGATGAGAATATCATCAATATCACCAAGTCCAGAAAGATTAATACTACCAACGCCTCTCCACCACGGACGGAATCTAACCGCAGCATTAGGAGCGAGAGGTGTGTCCTCTGGATATTTGATGGTTCCAGATCCGACCCAGTTCTCAATATGCTTCTCAACTGCGCCACCACGCATTTTGAGCAGGAAGGTTTCTTCAGGTGTCTGAGCGATGAATGCTTCAGCAGCACCTTTAGCAGAGAACAGTGACCCTGAACCAACATAATCATCAATTTGCCTTTCGGATGAACCACCTGAAATACTGAATAATCCGAATGGATTTTCATCTCCAGGAAGAGTTATTAAATCACCATTATCAGTATTAGGTGGCAGATAAGCATTTGTTACTGAACCATAATCGTTTGATGTAGTGCTTGGATCTGCAATAAAACCAAACTCATCACTGGTTCCACCAGCAACAATAGAAGAATTATTGTATGAGAATACTGCCTTCTCAATTCTGTCTCCAATATGGAACAGTGAGCCAGAACCAGCGTAGTTGCCCTTAGCAAATCTTTCTGTAAGGTTACCAGTAAAGTTGAACAGTACTGTGGTTTCTGGATAATCATCTGTTCTGCTTTCAATTCCACCGTTGAATGAGAATAGTGATCCACTACCAATCTTAGTAAAGCACTGCTGCCACTTATCAATGGAATCACCAGAGATATTAAACAGACCGAATGGTTGCGTAGTTTCAGTAACTAATACCTGACCATTATCAAATTCACCTTCAGTAACTATGCCATCAACTGCACCATAGTCAATATTTGAGGTTGCATTTGATGTAATAGATTGATAATCTTCAGCAGTTTCAAAAGTTGTTATTGAAGAATTATTGTATGAGAATACTGCCTTCTCAATTCTGTCTCCAATATGGAAGAGTGAACCAGAACCAATGAAAGGTCTAGTTCTTGGTGTTTCAGCATTACCAGTAAGTTTTCCTTGTTCGTAAGGACGTGATCTCCAATGTGGACGGAAACTAAAGTCAGCAGGATCTTGCTGTTCGTTGAAGATCCTAATAATTCCTTCCTTAGCATTGTAAGGTCCGCGAAGGAATATCGTTTTAGCAGCACCTTGGAAACTAAACAATCCAGTATTAGGTTGTGTAGTTTCAGTAATTACTACTTGACCATTATCAAATTCACCTTCAGTAACTATACCAGTTACAGCACCATAATCGATATTAGTAGACGATGCTGATGTAATAGAACCATAGTCTCCACCATGAGTGAATTCGACTATCGATGATTCGTTATAATCATATGTCGCACTTTCGAGTTTGTCTCCAATATGGAAGAGTGAACCAGAAGCAATGAAAGGTCTAACCTGAGCATATGTATTGAACTCTCCGTCTGGAGCATTCCTAAGTTTCGGAGGAGTAGTTGTAGTAGTATCAGTTCTCCAATGTGGACGGAACCTAAAGTCCGCAGGATCTTGCTGTTCGTTGAAGATCCTAATCGGAGGACTTTGACGGTTCCAATTGAATGTTGGGAAGAAGTCTTCGGATGCTGATCCACCAATTTCAAATAATTTTCCGAGTGGATTGAGATCTGATCCATCAACTAAGATAGATCCATAATTACTATTAGGATAATAATCTTCATCTACAGAACCATAATCTGCAAATTGTGTGGCATTATTTACAATTGACCCACTATCAGTAAGCTCTTCATAAGTTATGATAGAAGAACTATTATAAGCATATACTGCCTTCTCTACACGATCTCCAATATGGAAGAGTGATCCAGAACCAATGAAAGGTCTGCTGAAACTATCAGTATCTCCACCAGAAGTATTGAATAGAACTGTCGATTCACCAGCTTGAGAAGTGAACTGGAGATTACTATATCCACCGGTAATTCTGATCTCAGCAGTAGAACCGAGATATGCTTTTGGAGTAGAGTGAGCAATGTCACCACCAGTAACTTCAAATAGTCTTCCAAATGGTTGTATGGTATATGGTACTGCTACCTGACCATAACTTGTTTCTCCGACAGAAGGTTGAGTAACTTGACCATAATCAGATGCAGATGCAAAGGAAGATAGTGATCCATTATCAATAGGATCTTGTACTACCTCAATAGAACTATCATTGTAATCAAATACTGCTCTTTCATCATTCTGACCGGAAGTAATGAATGAACCAGTTGTATTATAGTTTCCTATAATGTATTGCTCAGGCATTGTGCCTGATAATGTAAGAACACCGGAACCATTTACAACATAAACTTGTGCCGCTGGTTCCACAAACTGAACCGTAGCATTACCATTGACATTAAGCAATGTTGGTTGCAGATCAAATGATCCTGCAGGAGCACCCACAGCACCAAGTATCTCAACTTGGGTTATACCATAATTATCTAAATTAGTGAAACCTTGTATTTGATGGATTTTAAATCTAGTTGTTTCACTTTTAGCTTCTTCTGGTATCGTAATAACATTACGGACTACCTCAGTAACTCCATCTACAGAATCGTGAGCAAGAACAATACTTATTTCAGACCAAAAAAGGTTATTTTTCCAGTATGAAAGTTTTAGAACATCATTAGCCTCAGGTACATCACCACCATTGGAATTGTTTCCTCGGATACAAGTAATGGCAATTTCATTATATAATCTTGTATCAAAATCAAATTCAAGTTCTCTCGGTTGTCCCCCCGTAGACCTTAAATGCCTTCCAATATTAAATCCGCCTGCTTGCCCCGTTCCGGTTCCGCTATCTTCAATGACCCATCGACTGTAACTAATTGATCCATTATAATCCGGTATGAACTCATCTGGGAGGATAGTTGTATTAACTGTCGAAGGGATATCTTCAACTTGAATACCACCACGGTATGCTTTTGGATTTGCGTGTGCTCTATCTCCACCCGAAATATTGATGTCACCAAACTTGAAGAATCCTGGTGTCAGTTGACCATAATCTAAAATTCCATTTGTTGTTGGAGATGAAATATTTCCATAATTTTCAGTCGTTCCTGCTGATTGATCAACAGTTCCATTATTAACATTATCGATTGACTCGTATTCTTGTCCAGAAACTAAAGTTGATGCACCCGTTAATGTAATTAAGTCAACACCCCAGTTATCAAAAGTAGAACCAGTATGATTACTCTGATAAATTTTAAATACTACATCAGCAACTTTTGCCGCTTCTGGAATGGCAATGGTTTTTTGACCAAAAGTAGATCCAGTAACTTCAGCATCTGCCGTATCAATAGTTTCAAACAGAGTGAAATTAACTCCTCCATCAATACTATATGAAATTAATAGATCTTCACTAGCATCGGGTGTTTCTCCCCCATTAAGATTGGTTCCTGCAATAACACTTAGAGTGATATCACTATACAATCTACCATCAAGTGGATTGAGTTGTAAAATTCTGTCAACATTTACATTTTGACCAGTATAAATCCAATGAGATCCAGTAGAATTAAATCCACCACTTGATCCAATACCTGATCCTGATGATCTGATTGCTACATTACTATTTGTATTATCATAACTAGACGTTGTGTCAAGTACAAGATCTGGTATGTAAGATCCTCTATCTTTTATGCTATAAACAAATACTGCTCTTTCGTCTTTCTGACCAATTTCAAATAGTGATCCACTTCCTTGATATGTTGCTCGGGTGAATGAATCTGGATTGGTTGAATTGTAAATATTTAAACCAACACCAGTCAGTTTAGATGTCTTTACAACATAGATTTGTGGAGTTGGTTCATTAAACTGGGAACTTTCTTGCCCAGAGATGTTAATGTTACCAGAACCAGCCCATGCTTTAATTCTGAAATTACTGCTATTAAATCCTTCTAGTGAGAATAACCCGTAGGGTCTACCATCTCCTAATAAGATATCACCATTATCAAATTCTCCCTCATCAACAATATCAGTTACTTGTCCATAAGCTATAGAAGAACCTACAGCAGCAGGGACTAGTCCATAGTCAACGCTACTACCATAGGTTTTTATTGAGTCTTCAGTAAATTTATGTGTTACGCTGCTCTCAGCGCCACCAGAAACCCTCAGAGGACCAGATGATCCTATCCATGGGGCAACCATCCTCTCGCGCCCGTCAGCGATCTCAAAGAGGGTTCCTGAACCGGTCCAGGCTTGTTTTCTAACTACTATTGCTTTTTGATATAACTTAATCGGTTCTGGTTTCGATATGAATACTACTGTAGCTGCAGAGTCTGTAGTATTGGAAACCTTAAACGTGCCGAACGGATAAGTTGTTTCAGTAAAATTAATTTCTTGATAATCTTCTTCACTGAAGAAGTTAACTAATATATCACCAGTAACAATATAATCACCAGAAACTACTAAATCATACGCGGTCTCACCATTATCGACTGTGGATGTAGGGGCATCTCCAAGAGAGCCTAAATCCGTAGTTACATAATGGTTTACGTTTGATGTATTGTAGTTAAATGTATTCATTAATGTTTTTTGTCATTAAAAGGGGGGACATAATCCCCCCGCAAAAACAAATAATAAAAAGTTGTATACTATATATCAGTCGAGGCTGACGTTCAATGTGATCTTGATTTGGTCACCGTTGTTCTGAATGGGGTATGGACCATTTGTAAATCTTTCAGCAAACATGATGCTGCTGTAAAGAGTTGCATCTCCAGTTCCTTTCAAAGCAGGAGTTGTAGTGAATGTGTTAGCATCATCTACAGAGAAGATTGTGTATGTAGCAGCAACTGTGCCAGTGTTTGTTGAACCCTGTGCAATGTAAATAACATCACCAGCAACCAAACCATGAGCGGTAGCAGATACTTTGCTATACTCAAGAGTGATTGATGAGTCGGTAGCAACCTGAATGTTATCAATCAGAGCATTGTTCAAATAGATAATTCTATTAAGAAGATCGATACCAATGATAACGGTGTTTGATGCAACGCCATTATTACCAGTAACATCCATTCCAACTGTGATGTCGTCCATGATGGACGCAACGTTTGGAAGAGTGATGAAGGAATTACCAACAACACCATTACAAGGATCTGTGTTATCACCCTTAGTAAGAACTGTTCCTGCAGAAACACCAGCAGCATCAACTACACCCTGAATTGTCAGAGGCATGTTGTTAGCACGAGCCAAGTAGTAACCATAAACATTACCAGCAGCAGCGGTAAATGTGAAGGTTTGCTCAGGATAAGTAGCAGTAGTTACACCACCAGAGAAGTTGATTGTTCCAGAAACAGCACCAGAGTTAGCAACTGTGAGGACAATTGTTGAACCAGAAACTCTGGAAACTTTTGCTCCTGCACCAATTCCTGTACCTGATACAAGGTTACCGACGCTAATAGTTCCGGTTACAGAAGAAACTGTAATCGTATACTCACCTGAAGTTCCGGTGCCGGTTCCTGAAGCAATAGGATCTCCAGCAGTAGCAATCGCCCAGCGATTACCATTTAAAAGAATACCATAGTTAGCATTATATGATTGATCAGCACGGTTGTTATTTACTAAAGGATAACCGGTGCTAACTGCTGATCCATAACCATTAGTGTTACCATCAGCATAAGGCTCATAGTAAGCGGTTTCAGAAGGAACATCACCTTCTGCAGGGTCTGTGTTTGATGTGAAAAGCTTTAGAGTTAAGTTTCTAGGGATTTGATGAGTAGCATTCAGCAAATAGCGAAGTGACTCTACCTCACCAATGTTAGGTACTAAAAGTGCCATTTAAAGTGTTCCTCCACGGAAAATTCGTTTTATCTGTTTATATTTATAATTTTACTCAAAGTAAAATTATTATAATTCTACTTTCAATGAGATAGCAAAATTACTGATTGATACTGTAGTATTTATAACTTCATATTGTATGATGTCACCTGCATTCAATTGAGTAGTCCACCCATTCAAATTAATATCAGTATTCTTATTTGTGGATACAAGTTGTGGAGTATTACCCCCACAGATTGACACAACATTAGGATAGTCAGCAAAAGTAGATTTTCTCAAATCTACTTCCAATGTTCCATCTGCATCAGAAAGCAAAACCCATGATTTAATAATACCGGTAACATCAATTGACAAATAACCTTTGTTACCTGTAGTCATTGGTCGGGAACCATTATCTACAACATAATTAATTGTTCTTGTCAGGTCAGCAGTGTTAGCAAGAGCGATGCCGAAAAACGGCACACTAGTGCTAGCGGGTGGAGTTGCAAATGTGATCTGATTTCCAGATATTGTATATCCAACTCCAGGTTGAAGAATAGTACTATCAACCGAAATAATCAGTTGCTGATCATTCAATGGTTGATACGATTCACCGGAAGTGCTCAAGTTAAACACTGTTTGAGCACCATCAAATTGCGAAGCAAGATCATCCAGAATTAAATTCTGATATTGAATGCCTTTTACCGGCGCTTCATAATTAAGACCGATACTATAAGGATCGTTAGCACCCTGAGTTACAGTAAAATTTGTAGTATTAATTTCGTAATTCGACACTATACTGTCACTCCTGGTGTTACTGTTGCAATCCCTTCAATAAATCTGGTTTTATTTCCAGTCGCTGATGTTAGAACAATATCATAAACATATCTTCTTGGCTTCAATGTAGTCGTAACAGTATCCGATAAATCAATTCTAATTATACCACTACTTCTATTTACGAAAGTGACTGCAAAATCTGTTGCAGCACTGGTTGTGTAATAACTAGTCTTCAGTTTAGCGGCAGCAGTAAAACCCAAAAGATTAACTGGTGCGCCATCCGAATTCTTGATAGTAAAGGTTGCTGAAAAATCAGTCCCCTGTTCTATCACTAAGTTAAGTGTAATTGCGGACATATACAAAAAAAGACCTTCCTTGTTATTTATAAGGAAGGTCAGTATTATATTATTCTGCTTCTGGAGTTACTACTTCAGGTTCTGTAGTTTCCTCGGGGGGTTCCATCAGATCAATTGCTTCAAGAGCACCTTTGAGTTTTAAAGCAAGTTCTTTCTTTGCTTCGACTTGTGCTTGGAGATTTTTGATCTCTTCAATGGCACTATTAAATTGTTGTGTGAAATTTTCACGCAGTGTTGCTGCTTCCATGTGGTTCCTCAGTTTCAGTTGTTATTATACTACAATTTATTTAGTCTGTCAATTAATACGCATTAGCTTAACCCAGAACCAGAAATATAAAAAGATGTACCAGCTGCACAAAGAACTGTAGCTGATCCTCTAGCTGCTAATGTTCTATTACCAGTTGTTCCATCTGCAGTATTATATAAAGTATTACCTGCACCCTGAATAATACTCATAGAAGTTGATGAAGTATTGAGGATGGTAATTATATCACCATTATCGAAAGCACCATCATAAGCAATTGTCACATTTCCACCAGTTCTCTTAATCATTTTTCCAGCATCAGTATGAACTGGCGTATAGTCAGAACTTTTTGTAACAACTCCAAAACTTCTTATTGAACCAAGAGGATCAACTATTTCAACTGTTGTTATAATACGATCATTATTTATACGCATTCTTTCACCACCATCAACAAGCATTCTCATACTTTCATCATTAGGTGTATGATAATAAATGAGTTGTCCGTTAATATCTACGGCACCAGTGCCATTGCTGAAAAATATACCTGCCTGATTAGAACAGTCAATTGTGATGCCTTCATTTATTCCACCTCTTGAAACTACAAGTCCATTAGTAGCAGAATGATAAAGACTTGGAGTTGCTCCACCAACTCCAAGGGTTCCACCAATTGATCCATTACCAGTAACAGTGAGACTAGAAAGAGTTCCAACAGAAGTCAAAGATGATGTTGTTACACCAGCACCAAGTGAAATAACTCCAGTTGACGGACCAATTTGAGTGGATGTTAAGAAGTTTACATTATTAATTCTATACTGTTTTCCACTAGCAAGATCAAAGTTTTCCGAAGATGTCCATGCTGTATTAGTATTACTGTAAGTAATTGTCTTATCACTAGTTCCCTTTAATGTAATTCCGCCACCGTCGGCTAAGGCATCGGAAGGTGATCCGCTAGTTCCAAGTTCAATATTCTTATCTTCTACTGTTAAAGTAGTTGTATCAATGACTGTTGATGAACCCGAAATATCAAGGTTACCTACAACATAAAGATCCTTATAGACAATAACTCTTTCAGATCCATCAGTCGTCTGAAGTTGAACGTAAGTATTAGAACCCTCTTTGATAGCAAGAGAGTTTGTTGTATTATCTTTAATAGTAATGTTTGTTCCTGAGTTTGCAAGATTTACATTCTCAGTAACCTTCAGTGAATTATTAATTATGGTTTCGCCAACACCATTAGCAGCGCCAATTCTTACATCATTATTAGAAATTAAAAGATCAAAAGTATTTTGCGATGAAAGAATTTCACCACCATTAACGTTTAAATCACCATCTAAGACTGTATCATCAGATCTAATATTAAAGTTACTGTTTACTCCAGTCGATCCGAAAGTACTAAGACCAGTAACAATGTTTGAAGCAGCACCAAAAGCATTGACTGTTGTTGCTATCGTATTAAAAACATTGATAGTAGTTCTTGATGTTGTAATATTATTATTTCTGATAGCAAGACTGCCAGCAACATTAGCACCTATTGTAATATCAGTTGCGTCCATAAGGACTTGGGCAGTAGTGATGTAATCATTGAAAATAGTTGCTGTTGTTGCAGTTCCACTATCAACATTAATAATACCTGAATTTACTGTCAGATTTCCAGTAAGTGTAGTATTCAGGTCTACTTCTAATGTATCAATAGAAGCAGTGCCATCAATCCATAAGTTATTCCATTGTTTATTAAGACTACCTAAATTATAATTTGCTGTGCTATCAGGAACAACACTTGATTGAACTTCAGCATTAAAAACAATATTATCAGTATCAAGATCGCCAAATGTTAAAGTACCGCCAGTTCCACTACCTGCTCTAAATGTAATATCTCCATCTACTTCTAAGTTACCAGTAACAGCAAGACTGGTAGTTAATCCTAATTTATTAGCATCTACTTTATAAAATCCTTGACCTGCATCCCAGAATAAACTTGGTGATACTAGTGTGCCATCGTCCATTCCAATGGTTTGATTTGATAAATCAACATCACCATTGATAATCTCATTGATTGCAGTGACTACAACATTTGTCGGAGTTAGTAATAAACTTGCATCTCCCACATCAGCACCGATGAGATTAAGCATCTGGCGCTGTTGCTCGAATGTAAAACTAACTAATACTTCTCTAATTGCCATTTGTAAGTTTCTTTAGTAACTGCTTGATTTCATCAAGTTCTTGCTTCAAAGTATTTATCTCATTTCTCATACCATTTCTATTTTGCTTCGCTTTCATATATTGTTCATATTCTGAACGATTAGAATTGATCACAGCACCACTTTGTGTATCGCGATATAAGTTGCTGTGACCTTCTACTTTGATCTTATCCATTATGAGTGAGCGATAGCACGAATGTCTTCAATTCTTGGAGCAAGTGATGGATTATCTCCAGCAAACACAATTTTAATTGCGAATGATGAGAATGGTTTCAGATCATCTACGCTATAAGCATATTCCAGATATGAACCTAAATCTTCCACTGATGGAGAGAAAGATTTAAGATTACTTGGAATTACAGTAGTGGTGTTATCTGAGTATCCAGTTCCATTGAAGGATTCCCATGAAATATTCTTGAAATCATCAGAACTGCCATCAGGTCTTACTTTGTAGAAGACTTTGATATTTTTATTATCAAACATATTTGCAGTAATCTTACAATCAAGAGATGTTCCTGGAGTCTCTAATGTTACTTCTTTAGTGAGATACTTGGAAGATGAAGAACTGTTGAATGAATCTTCACCAACGAATAAGAAACCATTGGAACCCGTGACTGAATTAATAAGTCTGTCCGTTATCGGAGATGTTCCTGAGTTACTGTCGTCAATAATGTCACCCGATACGAAAAGATCTTCAGTAGTGACTTTAACTTTCAGTGATCCAGTTCCAGAATCCCAACCAATAACAATACCAGATTTCAGTGTGATAGTAGATAATGTTGCTGTAACAGCACTTTGAGTGACAGGATTGCCTGCAATGAAAGTACCTGTTACATCAATTAATTTTAATGTACTATTTGCCAAATCAACAGAAACAATTTGACCCGAAGCACCAGAACCTGCTTGATTTAATCTAGTAGAAGTATCAATAGTATTAATAAAATCACCACCACTTGGAGATGTATAAGTGAACACTGCTGTTGAAACTACATCAGGACTAACAGTTGATACTGTATAGTCGGAATTTACATCTACACTTAAAGTTTGAGAGACAGTACCAAATCTATCTTCTTTACCAGTTGGATTATCCATTCTAGAAGAAACGGTAATCAAATTACATCTATTAGCATCAAGCACAGGTGTGATATTATCTTTTGATGTTTGAAGTGAAATAGTCTGAGTTACAGATCTTTCTCCATTCATTAAAGATGATTGACCTCTGTATACTTCATTCACTGCCGAAGCAATGATTCTACTTTCTTCAAAATAATAATTGTCATTGGAACTAATGAAGTAAGTAGGAGAAATTTTATACTCATTAGTTGTAGTTGAATCAGCTGGTTTACCATAAACAGTTTTGATATTTTGAGAAACTGTAGATGATGGGAAAGTTAGAAGAGCAACTTGAGGAGAAACAATTTGATATAACTTATTGGTGGTTGCTGTCATTGCATTTCCACCTCCAGAACCGCTTCCAGTCATAGCGACATTAGCAGCATTCCAAAGAGTAGTGTCGATGAAAATACAATACTCATCGATACCAACATTACTTACAGCATGTAAACCGTTGATTAATGTTACAGGAACTCCGAAAATACCATTTTCTGCTCCAGCACCAACAGCATTATCAATTATGACAAGATCACCTTCTTTCATACCATGATTAGGTTGATTGACACGAAGAATTTTTTGATTAGAACCAAATAGTGCTGAGGTTCCTAGAGTATTATCGACAGAAATAGCATTATCTGGAAGATTTACTGTATCCAGATCATCATTTACCAATTCAATATTTGCTGTTCCTGTGGTATTAAATACACATCTGTTAGCAACGAATTTGAGATCTTGTAATTTATCTTCAACCCACGCAGAAGAATTTTGTGACTTATAAAGCGACCCTACGTTTGGTTGCGCTGCAGCAGCAATAACACTATTTAAAAGCGAATCACCAACTACCGAACTATACAAGGTATAATCTTTAGATGATGTAGCTACAACTACAGCATATGTTGCATCATTTTGAAGATAAACAGGTGACTTGAAATTAAACTTAGTTTTATTAGAAGCATCGGGTGAAGTTGAAATTCCCATCCTAACAGCTGGATTTGTTACTTTAAATACAGCTGTAGCAGATGCTAAATTATCACCACCAGAAATAATTACTGTGGGCGCAGTATAGTAACCAGATCCTTTATTAGTTAGATTAACTTCATAGACTTTACCATTGTAAATTTTAGCAGATGCAGTAGCAGAAGAACCAAATGATCCACCAATATCACCAGTAATATTCACAGTTGTAGTTCCGTCATCATAACCAGAACCAAAACTAGTAACTTTAATTTTTTCAACTATACCAGAATCATCGTCTACATTAAACGTAGTGGATGTAATTGCAGGTGATCTATTAACAGTAAATTCTTCTCCCGCAAGGAATTCAATTCCGTTGTGATTTGAGAGAATTAAGTTATATCTAGCATTTGCTGTTGTAGTAGTTAAATTCGTTTTAATAGTTCCTACAGCACCAGAAGTTTTGCCTGTGATAGTCTCACCAGCAACAAGTGTAACTCCAGAAGGAACATCAGTTCCCATTTTAATTCTTAGTCTAGTGTCTGAATCTAAAGTACATTCACTAAACGGTAAAACTGTTCTGGTAGGAACACCGCCATTAGTTTCTGTTAAGTATACACTCACTGGTCTATTAGTGTCTTCTCCGGTTGGAGTCGCTTTATTAGCAAAGTAAAGATCAATACTAGAAAGGAATAATCCTTCTTCAAAACCAGAAACTCTAAATGTTTGAGCGAGAGGATCTAATAATCCAGACTGATTGATATTAACTAGTGAACTGCCAATATATTGAACGGTATCGGAATTTGAAGTTGATCTTCTACTAATATAAGGTACTCTAGTTGATTGAATGGAAGTTGTGAATGTTTCTGGCAATCCAGTTACGTTATATGATGTTTCTGCAAAAGTAGCAACATCTGCATTAGAACCACTATTCGTAGCACTTGAAGTTAATCTAAATGATTTACTACCGACAACAAATGATTTCTTAGAACTTGTGTTATCATAGAATGTTCCAGGGGAAGTTTGTAAATCAATTGTCTTCTTATTCTTAATAGGGGCGTATCCATTAGGAACTAAGAAAATACCACTGATATTTCCATTATCATCAGTAATGATATCTTCACCAAAACCTTTTTCGGCATATCCAGCAATACCAGTAAATGGTGTTGTGATGTTAGTCACATCATCTGGATTTACCCACGCAGAAACAGATATACCATCAAAGAAAGCATATAATTTAGTATTTGGTTCCAGACCACTAACAACAAATTGAACTTTTTTAGTTCTGATATAGGGATTATAAGGAATTGCCAAAGATCTTTGACCCCTGTCTGTTGCAGCAGATCCATAAGGTGAAACTCTATTTAATGTACCATTTCTGGATCTTGTTCTAGTCTTACTAGCGATAGCAACATCAGGTACAGAAGCAAATTGATTGGAAGAACTAGTAAAGTTAGTAGAGTTATTCAGAACATATGTTGGCGTTCCAGTCCATGAGATCTGCCACTCATTCCAAAGACTTCCCCACAATTCAGAATTGTTATTTTTGATATTATCAAAAACAGAGTTTTCATTTACAATTAACTCAGGTGCCTTATAAGTATCTTTCCACTCATCGATATTAGGTTCTAATGTCATCACACCAGCAAACTTTGCTGATTTATTTGGATTGACTGTAATAGTTTTAGTGGCAGATAAATTTTCTACTGTTGTTATTTCAGTATAAGGTAGCATAATAAGCTCACCTTTTCTTACATATCCTTTAGCAGTTCTTTGAGCGTCATTCAATTCTTTTTCAATAAGACTTGTTTGAGAAGCAGCATAACTAGGTCTTAGAATTCCTAGTTGAGTATCGATAGAACATCTGTAATCTGATGATGCTGTATTACCAACTCCATGACCTTCAAAGTTATCTACAAGAATGCCATTCTTAAATCTGTCATTACCAAACTCATCTCTTACTTGAGTGTTGAATGTGTCCTGCTCTAGAAGACTTAATACTGTATAATATTCAAGTTTCTCAACTCTCTTTTCCAACTTACCAATATCTCTCATCGTATAACGACGGTTATCGAAACTCTTGGAAGTGATGTCGGAAATACTATAGGTATAAGCAGGAATATTTAAGTGGTATAAAAGAATACCATCAGAAATTTCTTGGGGTGTCTGTGGGTTTAGTGCAGGTGTTCCTTTTGAAACAACAAAACCACCACTCTTACTAATGTAAACAGAATCAATTCTATTCAGATAGAACTCATATCCAGAATCAAAAGATGTTCCTGCAATAGGAAGTGTGGATGGTGAAGATCCGGTTCCAGTAAACTTAAGAGCATTTACAGTTACTTTATCACTATATCCAGGAAGCACTGTAGCCGTATCTAGACCATCATAATCAGAAACTCTAGGTCTAAAGTCAACTGTATCTCTAAGTGAAATTTTTCCATAAACACTTGAGTCATAGTAGGGAATATCACTATAAGTAATATTAGTGTATGAGTCTACTGTAAAATAATCACCGGTATTAACACCACCAATATGTTTGAAGTAATCAAATACCACAAGAAGTTTGCTGGTAGGTGCAATTGCTCCTGGTTTTAGTGTAATACGAGCAAGATCATAATGCGTATCTCTTTGACCACCATCGAAAGTGAAGCGATCAGTAACTTCAACATCGTTATTAGTAGCATCTGCAGCAGTAGCAGACATATAAACTGCTTTTAATTTCAATCCATCAGCATACTGAATTGGAATTGATGGATCCGAAAATCCTGTAGATACATTGTATTCTTGATTTTCTACGAGAATTTTAGTCTTGGGAGAAGTATCTGCCTTTCTTATAGGAGCAATTAACTTAAATGGAATGTCAGCAAATGTAGCACCAAGGTCAATTGTAATACTTTGAGCACTATTTCCCAAAGATATTGTGGGGCTATTGGGATCTGCAGTAGTGAGGTCAAGTAAATCACCAGTATTTGGGTTTGACATCACATAATTTTCTGCCGTGTATCCAAGAAACTGTTCGTTTGTTCCTACACTAATACTAATAGAACCACTATTATCAAGATTTCCTAAGAATTCTTGCTGTACTGTATAATCAATATTGGTGTTATTAGCATCCAACACCATTGTTTTCACATGCTTATTTGGCAGTGGGAATAATAAAGTATTAGTTTCAGCACCAGAAAGTTTTGAACGAATTCTAGAAATTTTCTTAGCTGCGAATGCTGAAAGAACAGCACCATAGATATAAATTTTAGCAGAACTTGCACTACCATCAGGTACTGAATATTTCACTAAGTATTTTCTAGTAACACCAGCATTATCAACAACAGCAATGACATCCCCTCTTACTAGATCTACATCTGGTCGGGAACCAAGATTATCTGCAGTAATAAAATAGTCTCCTTCAGTGCCACTAAATGTAGCTCCATTATCAATGTAATAGGAAAGATCATTACTGTAAATATCTCCAGCAAAATTATTTCCTGTCGTGGCATTAAAGAAACTCTTTACAAAAGATGAATCATAATTTACAATAGTGTTATCATTCAAATCTGGGATAACAACACATCCACTTCCAGTTGGATCAACAATTTCTATAGTAGGAGCAGTCGTAAATGTTCCTAATGCTACCCTCGCAGAATCTGAGATTACAATAGATCTAATTTCATTATTTAAAATACTGACATTTGAAGCACCAATTTCAGTAAGTCTATTTACACCATTAACGTTGATTGCAGTGATATCTGTATTTGCTGCATATGTCGCACCAAAAGCTGCTACTTTAAGTGACGCTAAAGATCCTTTTGGTTCTACGAAATTATATGGAGTTGTAGTTCCATCCTGTTCTGAAAGTAAAGTTTCTGCATCGGTAAAACTACCAGAAACTCTGGATAGAATTAATTCATTTGTATCAGTTAGTAATTGCTCTACAATACCTCTAGCACCACTTGTCTGTCCGGTAATAAATTTACCTACTGAGAAATTTAGTGGATTACGACATAAAATTTTAGTGAAATATTCTACACCAAACAAACCGAGTTTATAAAGTGATGATTTATTGTAAATTCCGTTGGAAGAAGTTCCGGTAAGAAACTTAACTGATTTGGTCTTACCAACACCAATATAAGGTGTCGTGAGTCTTTCTGCTGTCTTTAATGTTCCTGAAATTGCACCCATTGTAATATTCTCACCAATATCAAATGCAACCGATGATGCTTTGGTGAGAATAGCAATTGCTTCGGTTAAAGATGCATTTAATTGATAATATCTAACTTGACCAGAAAGAGCACCATTACTATAATTAGTATTCAATGCAACTACATCTGTAGAAGATAAAGTCTCAATCGTAACCATCCAGAAATTTTCTGCTTCTGGTGCGGTGCCGTCAAGATTGGCAGTAGTCTGACCGAATACAATATCATTGTACTTATCATACAATTTCAGTTCCTGATATGCGTTGGTGCTAAGTAATCCAGTACCGGTCAATGACTGAGACTTACTTTCAACATCAGGGAATGATAAAAGATTATTGACTGTAAAATTAGATCCTTCACCAGGACTTAATGAATTATTTTCTTGCGTTTCAGTTGTTCTTGCTTTATCAATTTCGACATATCTTACTGATGTAGTTTCAATTTCATAACCTTTTACATATGCCTTTCCAGGTTCAATGACTGCTACAAATTTATCTTCTGATCCACCTTGGGCTGCAGAATATACACCATTATTATCTGCCGTTGCTAAACTTTCCTTGAAGTTTAATAAAAATTCTTTGACGACATAATCACCAGATTCATCAAATGTTCTTCTAGCAAGAATATCTTCAATAAGACCATTAGGAGAAACAAGATCTACAGTAGCATCAACAGACCCATTTCTTATTTGAAGTAATTCTACAAAATCTTTCTGTGCTTCTAAATTAATAGGTCTCGTTACTAAAGTTACAGATAACTTAAGTCTATGAGCACCAGGAGCAGCATAGTTAGAATAACCCTGAGCGTTATCAAGCAGAGAAAAATCTTCTTCTGGTGTGATAAGTTGCTCTGATACAATAAAACCTACTTTATAAGTAGGATTATTACCATATTTGTCAAGAATTACAGTAGCATTTTCATTTTTCACCAAAGATCCATTGATGAAGTAGATACCTTCTCTAACTGAAACAGCAGAACCATATCCCATGGCACTACTTTGAGTAGGTTTAACATTTCCAGTAATTCCGACAATTGCTGTTGGAGCCCCCGGAGAATTAGAAGTGATAGTTTCACCTTCACTAAATGTAACTGCAGTATTAGTATTACCTCCAGTTTCATACTTAACAAATAAAGTGGCAGAATCTGTTGATGTAGAAGCTGTGGCATTTAATACCGTAGCAACTACACCAGAAATATTACCAGTCATTTTTTTACCGATGTAATCGGTAATTTGTAAGTTATTTGTGAAAGAACTCACCTTCACATAACTATACTGTCTATCTACAATAACTTCCCCAGGAACAACAACAGATCCCTGCCTAAAGTTTGCTTTGGCAAGACTTTCAACTTGATTTTGTAGGATCGATTGTAGAGTTGTTAACTCTCTGGATTGAATTGAATATCCAGGTCTGAAAAGAACTCTATAAAAGTTACTATTCGGATCAAAATCGTCAAAGTATGGAGCTTTGTTTAGATTAGTACTCTGGGGCATATTACTAGACTAGAATGTTGTTTTGATCTTATATGATATATATTAGAATTCTACGACCAATTTGACATCTTCAATTTGATCAATAGAACGAGAAACAGTTCTTCTGTTCTCAACGTAAATGATGTCACCAGTATATTTTTTAATTTCTGGTGCTGAATAACCATTAGCGAAGGTTAAATTTGAAGTAGTCAAACTATAAGTAGTGTCTGGAGTTTCAACAGATGATGAAAGTGCTCCAGTGATTGCATTTGAACCAGAGAAAGGAGTTAAATCTCCACCCTGATTGCCAGTAGCAATGTGCTCATAGCTGCTCTGATAAACTTTAAGAATTTTAGTGCTGGAATCCCAAGAAACAACTTTACCTGAGGCACCAGTTGTAGTTTGTGTAACAGTCTCATCAACATTGAATGAAGCAACTGTTGCAGAAGGGAACTTGATAGCAGTCAAACCATTATAGGTAGAACCAGCAGCAACACCGCCGCCAGATTCTTCGGGATTACGAAGAACACCAATTCTTCTAAAGTCGGTATCAACAGGGAACTCAAGGTTTTCATCATATTGAACTCTGGAGTTTACCATGACACGCTTAGTGCCAAGTTCTTTATAGATGTTATACCCATGACCGCCTGCGGGAGGAATGATAACTTCTAAAACTGCTTCTGTTCCAGGAGCACCGATACCAGAAATTTCAGTTGAATTTACATTGATGTAACCATATGTATATCCAGAACCAGGAGTGGTAATTGTTACCTCACTTACAGCCCCGCTACTAACTTTAACTGTGGCAAGTGCCTGAACACCTCCGTTTTGCGCCCAGTCTCCACGGATGGGAACGTTAGTATATCCGGTTGTAGCATTATCAGTATATCCTGTGCCACCGGTATTAATCACTACAGTGTCGATAGCACCGTCTACAGCAGCTGCTTTAACATCAACACCATTAGCGGGGTCTCCAGCAGCTCCAACTCCCCAGTTAGCAGGAACAGGGGCATAGGAGGTTGTGAAGAATTTAATTACATCATCGGTTCCAATGCTGTAGAGGAACTTCCACTTGTAAGTATCAGCAGTTGTGAAGATAGTAGTTCCAGTTCCACTAGGAGCAACAGTAGAAGCAATACCATTGGGGTTAGCAGGTGAAGAACCGTTGTAGATACACTTGTAAACCTTATAGTCACTTACAACATAATATTTTGCTGAGTAAATATGTGGTGCATTTTCTCCAGCAGAGTTTGCCTTGAAGTCTGCACTGTAGTTAGAACGATACATTGAATATGTCGTTCCTGAGGTCCAGTTGTGTCTATTGACAACTAATCTGACATCTGACGATTGAATTCTCTTAAGAGAAATCATATCATCAAAAATTTCTTTCTCGTAATTGAAACTATCGATGGGTGTGGGTGGATTGTTCTCATCAGGAGCTGCGAGATAAGATCCACTGTGCTGACTACCTGAAGCTTGACCGACATATGAGGTCGCACCAGCTACAGCAGCAGTATCCCAATCTTGGGGTCTACCCATGAAAAAATACATGTTCGTAGGTGCTGCCTCGGAAAATGCTTCTTCAAACTGTTGGGCATTATGAATTCTAAATTGTTCAGAAATAAGTGCTGGCATTTCTATAAATGTTAATGTTTACGGTTTCCTTGTGTTATTTATATTTATCACCCTCGCCAAGCGAGTCTTAAATAATCTGTATCTGAATGTGATGTTGCTGTAGTTCCTTTCACTCCTCTGACGACAGTAAAATCTTGTCCTGAAATTGAAGTATATTCAACAATTTCATCACCAAATTCTAGATATCCAGATGGAGGGAAGTTTGATACATTACCAGTTACTGTAATTGTAGTAACAGTATCATTGATATTACCATTCAATGTAAGACCATATGCCACATATGCTTCTGGTCCAATGTTAATAATATTTGGTTCAGTCGCTCCTTGCGTAGCCCCTCTATGTGTAGTGAAGTCGCCAACTGTAAGAGCAGGAGCATATCTATTAATCATTTCAATAGTAACACCAGTACCAAGGTAAGATGCTAATGGATCATTAAGTTCTTGAGGTTCATACGAGAATTTGTTATTATCAAATGTCTCAAGAACATAAGAAAGTCCAGGACGTGATGTATCTCGGTTAGTTTTATTTTCAACTTCAAGCACACTAGTGCGTGAAGTAGTAAGTTGAGTTGAAACTAAAGGAATGATATCTTCTAGTTCACTTTCATTTACAACATTAAATCCGGGCAATAATGCCTTTGCTAAAGAAATATCAACGATTGTATTATTTTTCATAAACAATGGTGTATGAGGTCTAATGATCTCATATTTTTTGGCAAAGATTAATTCAGGTGGTTCTGTATATCCAGAACCGCCATTTGTAATAATGACATTAGTTACTTTACCATTGGTAATTTGAGCGATAGCTTCTGCACCCGTTCCTGGATTATCACATTCTGTTTTGAATAGAATAATAGGAGCTACATCATATTCAAGACCAGGATTTGTTATGTTAATACTAGTAATTGGTCCGGGAGCAAATACTGTAGGAATTCCCATAGTAAATTCAACACCCACAGTTCCATCAATACCAACTGGATTTCCTCCTGAAACCACAGTAGCACTAGGATCTATTACAGCGTTAGCAACAGCATTTTTACCACGAATATATGAATTATCGGTATACACTAATGCTGTATAAACTAAGTTATCTGTATTCTTAAGTGCCCTTTCTTCAACTCTAATAATTTCTTTGACTGATTCACCATCAATTCTAATCTTATCGCCAGATTTAATAATATCTCCGGTATTCGCAACCTTACTTAAATATTGACATCCTTCAGGACTGTTCTGACCAATATATTCTAAGTTTTCAAATACTTCACCATTCCAAATTGAAATAGTTTTATCGAAGACTTTTCCATAGAAATATAATACAAAACATCTTTTCCCTGTAGTAGGTGGTTCAGTAAATGTAATTACGTTATCAACAATAGTATAAGAAGATCCTTCTACTTGAGGAACACCATCAAGCATCACCAACATTTGATGGTCGTCTGGAGGAAGAATGTTATCATCACCAAATTTAAATTCAAATGATTTTGCACTAGAATTAAATTGATCCGCAAAATTATTTAAGACCTTATATTTACTGAATGTATAAGAGAAGAAATGCCTATCTTTTTCTATTGCATTAGTGAATTTAATTATATTTGGATTTACACTTCTGTCAATGGTATAAGATTCTCCATAAAGTTGAAGAACACCATCGATAAACACTAATAAATTTTCATCTGCTTCTGTGGTAACATTAGTGCCATTAATTTTATATAAAGGATAATCAGTGCTAACTCCATCAAATAAGATATTTTTTACTTTATATGAATATCGATTATCATCTCCAGCGGAAACAAATTTGAAGAAAGTACTATGGAATACAGTTCCTTCTGCCACAGTTTCATATAGTTTAAGTATCGCATTAGAATATTCAAACTGACCTTCGGTGAAAATACAATTAGTGAGACTTGATGATTCAATGGTTCCTGAAGTAGTAAGAAAATCAGGTAAGATAGTTAAATCTTGAATATAAAGTTGGTTGGTAATTGCAAGTTTCATCAAATCTCTTGCCTTATTGAAAGCAGTGACAGATTCATTTACTTCACCCGCAAGACCATTGTTTAATAGAGCAGATCCATCCAAATATTTTTCAGTAGAACTTCTAATATTAGAATTACCACCCGTTCTCATATCACCAATAACAGCATCAATAACTAGACCCAAATCTCTCTTGCATTTTGCTTCACCTGCAGATGGAACTCTCACAGATTGTGTTGGTAGAGCATTTGGATAATTTAATGAACCTTGATTTAAGTATATTGTTACAATCTCAACAAGAGTATCAATGTTTGATTTAACATCAGCACATGCGCCATCACTGTTATTTAAAACAGGAGAACTGACTTGTGTTCTAACAATAGCATCAGCGACTGCTCTTACAAATGTGTGTGGATAATCACCACCGGAAATGACAGCATTTGGAACAGCAGAAATAAATGTATGCGCTGATGTATCAGTTGAACTACCTACATTGATTGTGATCGTATTTGCTGTGACTGTAACAATATTTACAGCAGTATCATATGTCTTATCTTTTTTCTTTTTAAGACCATTTTCAGTAGCACTGATAAATGTGTGAACTGAAGTATTGGACGAAACTCCTACTGCAACCCTGAAAGTATTTCCTGTTACAGAATAAATTGGAATCCACTTGTCTGCATAAGGATCAATTCCAGCGCGAGGATAACTGTGATTAGTGGCATTCCCATCCATTCCACAAGTAAAGACTAATGAATTATTATCAAATTTGATAAGATCTCCGTTTTCCCATCCATGATTTTTAACAGTAACAGTGAGAACACCAAGTATTGGATCATAAGAGGCATCTGTAATAGTTTCGCTTAAAATGGTAGTCTTAGGATAACTATGCTGTGTTTGATTGTTATCAAAATCACATGTGAATGTAAGTGCTTCATCAGCAAGTTTAATGGATGTTCCTGCACGTAATGAGTGAGTGCCAATGTTAATCTCAACATCTCCCGTAGAAGGAGTGTAAGTAGCATCACTAACATTGAAATTTACAATAGGTGAAGTGCCAACATTGATTTCAAATGTATCTGTAGTAACATTAGAAACAGACATTGCTGTATTTGAATTGCCATCAAGAAGTCTTGGATAAGATTTTTCTTTAACGTTCCCATCCATTTCACAGGTAAATGTCAGACCATTATCTCTGATCTTAACATCTTCACCATTAGATAATCCATGATTAGCAATCGTGATAACTGAGACGCCAGTATTAGCATCATAGGTTACATTTGTCGGTGTTCCAACTGCAACCCCCCAGTAACTAGCATTACCAGCAGTAATAGTAAGATCTTTAACAAGAAGTTGATTTACAACTGCTTGCTTCATCAAATCTCTTACTTTATTAAACGCAGTAATAGATTCTAGAATTTCACCGGAAAGACCATTCGAGATAAATGATGTTCCTTGAGCGTTGAAATACTTTTTAAGAAATTTAACAGCATATACGTTACCACCAGTATGAAGATCTAGCGATACGGCATCAATAAACAATCCAAGATCACGTTTACATTTTGCTTCACCATCTCTATCAGATCCGATAGTTTCAGCAGGAAGACCAGCAGTAGATCCAGCAGCGATAGCAGCAGTAACAATACCAGTAAGAACAGTGATGGCAGAAGTTACATTGGCACATAGAGGAGCACCCGCAGGATCAGGAGTGATCGTGCTATCAGTAACTGTCAGTTGATTAGTGAATGCAAGGATCATGTTGTCCTTAGCGGCATTGAAAGCATCATTTGATGCTAATTCTTCGCCAAGTAAACCATTAGTGAGAGGATTACCCTGATCATCAAAATACTGTAGCGCAAATTTACGCGCATACTCATTACCACCATTAACGAGGTCAAGTGAAGTGTAATCAATAAACAATCCGATATCACGCTTACACTTGGTTTCTACAGCAGCATCCGCAGGATTTGATCCGCCCTGCATAGTCGTCCAAGCATTATCAATAATCTCAGTTCTGTTTTGTTGGATTAGTCTATAAGCATCCTTGAAACGATAATCACTTGCAGTAACAGGATCATTAGGATATACAAAATCAGGATATTGAACCGCAATTTCAGCAGCACCTCTATCGATCAATTCTTTACGGTTTTGCTGAATTAATCTGTAAGCATCTTTCTGTCTACTATAACCAGATGTTTGAGGATCATTAGGATAATAGAAATCGGGATATTGTAGAGAAATTTCAGCATTTGCTCTATCAATAATTTCAAATCTATTAAGATCAATTAAATTAGCGCCATCTCTGTGTCTATTGGCACTAATAACAGTTGATTCTCCTTCATCCAACCAAACACCTGTATTATTTGTGGGAAGAGCACGGGTCGGATCATTTAATTGATATGTTAGGATACTAACTAAATTATCAATAGTTGATTGAACATCAGCACAAACTGCAGGATTATTATTTGTCAGAAAACCATTAGGATTATTAAACAGAACTCTGATTGTATCTGTTGATGGTACATCATATACTTCAAACTGGTCATTAAAATTTAAATTACCAGTATTAGTTACGCCAGAGATATGAATATATTTTTGATTAGGATATGTTTGACCTGCCAATGTAGTTGCTAAATTATGATTTGTAGCAGTAGTAATAGTTGCAATTCCGCCAGAGTAACTAATTCCACTTACAGTAGATGTTTGGAATGGTTCTTGGAATACATCATTCAGTGAAAGAAGTATGGATGTATTGTAAGTATCTAATGGGAAATTACCATCCTGTGTAGTCAAGGTATATGTTTGAGTGCTAGCATCAATATCAGCAGAAAGATCTGCAATTTGCACTGCTTCAATTTGATTATCTAAGAAATTAAGACGAGCAGCTCCTACACCACGATACGCTTTTAAATTAGCTGTATTGAGCGTAGAAATTTCATATTTTTTGAAAACAATATCTGATTCTACATTTACATTAGGTAATGTAATAATAACTTCATTAGCAGAATGATCGTCAGCAAGACCAATACTGAATGGGTTTCCTGTTACAGTGTCTTCAAAATCAACATCATTTTCTACAGAAACTTCACCAAATAATTTAAATCCAAGTGGGTGTGTTGTTTCATCAACATATTTTTTATAATCACTTAAAGATTTTGTACTTCTGATAACATAGGAGAAATCTTGATAATAATAACTATCAGTAATTTTTTGTGATGAAGCACTAATTTTACCTAAATCAGAATCAAAGAAACCAACTTTTGAAATAAATCCAGAAATATTTCCAATGACATCTGGATTTGTCACAGAGTAAATTGTAGAAGTTACCTGTAAAATAGACCCTGTAATCGTATCTCCTACTTTAGGAGATCCTGAGTTGATCTTTAAATCAAGTAAATAAATGTTTACACCAATTTCTCTTATTTTTTCAATTTTAGCTGATAGTCCACCTGAAGATGTTATATTTTCGGAAAGTTTATAAACACCACCACTAATATTGGTAATGATTACTTTTTGCTTAAATATCAGAGATTTAGAGAATGTTCTGTCGGGATTAAACTGACTTCCACTATTATTAAATCTAATAGTTTTGATTTTGCCAATACTATTACTAATTGGGAAAATTTCAGCACCAGTATCAATTACTCTGATAGTATCATTTTCATCATATCCCGTACCAGCAGAAGTAACTTTTACTGAAATAATTCTACCACCAACAATTGTTGGTGTTAAGACAACTCCACTACCAGTGAGGGTATTAACAACAATTTTTGTATTACTTGAATATCTATTTCCAGGATTTGTAACACTGAATGTATCGTTAAATGATCCGCCAGTAATTGAATATGCTAATTTTGCTGCATCTAATTCAGTATGGATAACTCCAGAAATATTTGGAAGTTTTTTATATCCTTCGCCACCATCAACTACCGCAACAGTATTAATTGCACCAATACTAGTTCCTGAAGTTGTAGTATATGAAACTAAATTTGTATAAGTAGTCTCTTCAGGTTGCAGGGGAATAGTGAACTTAAAACTATTGTCATTAACAACTTTGATTGTTTTGACGCCATCAGGAAATGTGAGGACTGGGAAAAATGTTTTATTATTGAGGATTTGACCGTTTTGCTCATAATAATATATTCTAGAAACATCAAAGTTCAGCAATGCATCTTTTGTGATAGTTACTGATGATCCAGAAGTGCCTGGAGTTCCAACAGATGTTACACCCGTGACAGTATTGATATTTGCTGAATCTTCGGAGAAAATTAAACTATTCCCAAAAATACTTCCATCGCTAGTATCAAAAATATATTGAGTTCCCCTAATTAATCTAAAAGATAAATCGCGAACATAATGATTACCAGTTCCAGTAGGATCAAATTCCCAATAAATCTCAGTATTAGTTACACTACTCACATTAATAGTTCTTCCTGTTGGTGAAGATGTATCTGTAAGAACACTTGAATTTGTAAGCGTGCCTGAACCAACTCTCACTTCAATAAAAGAATTTTCCTTATCAATATTATAAATTGTTCCTGAAACACCACTACTTGTGATTGCCGACCCCTCAGTTAATCTATAATCTGGTTGATCATCTGGTATGTAAAGGGATACTTTATTACTAGATGCATGTAGTCTTAATGGAGTATTTAATTGAGTTCTTTCAACAGTAATTTGATCTGAATTGTAATCAATAGATACAATTTTTAAAATTTCATCATTAACTTTCAAATAATCATTTTCTCTATAATCATCAGAGTTATCTACGTTAATAGTTGTTTGGTTGAAAGCAACATCAACAACTAAGAAACTTTCAACAACAGGAGGTGTGTAATGTACTGTCTGATAATTAGATACTCTTACTTTAAAAGTTTTTGTTACTGATACTGCTTGTCTATCTAATGCTAGTGTAACAATATCATCATCAGATAATAAATGTGGTGTTGAAGTTTCTACAGTTATATCATATTTGGTGTCTGTATATTGAGGGGCACTAATTTCAGAAGGCCACGGGGCATCAGGAATTCCATTTGTTGATGGAATAGTAGATCCCGAAGCAACTTGATATGATACGGTAGTTACATTTTCACCTTTAACTGATTCAACTCTACCAAATGCCCTAGAACCTTCAGTATCGTTATTATCGATGTATAAAGAATCTAATACTTTGAATACATTCTCACTTTCATTAACAACAAATTTATCAATAGTTCCTCTTTCTACATTGGATACTGATAAAATAGCATCAAAACCTTTACTTGGGGTAGAAGAACTTCTAATTCTTCTTGCTTCTTTAGGTAAATTATTTTCGTTTTGCTGATTAAACTCAATATTAAAATTATTTTCTGATGGAACAGAATGATATGTCTTTCCGATAATATATGGATAAACACCAGCGCCAAAACTATCCACGGTGATGAAGTAACAATATCTTCCATCGGGATATTCTGGAGTAATACAAAAACGACCATTATTAATATCAAGACTTCCAGATCCTTGAATGAATTCATAGTCATCAACAAAAGAACCTAAAGGATATTTTACTACACTAGGTCTAGTAGCTTCTGCAGTGGTTTTTAATACATAAGAACTAGTCTGTCTAGAAATACCATTAGCAGGAACAATTGGACTAAGATATCCATAAGGACCATAGATGGGATTTCCGTCATATGCCCATCCTAAAATTGGAGAATGTACAAACCCAGAAGTTTTTTCATCATAATTAGCATTTACACCCTGAACATTATCAGATAATGAATGTCTAAGAATTTTGGGATTTGATGGATATGAATACTGAAGATTATATGCAATGTTTCTACTTGGATACAGATAACCGTTACCAGTATCGGATTTAATTGTCTGAGCAGGTATCCAGTTACCATTTGTATCAATAGAATTTTTTGTTTTAAATACTCTGTCAAAAGACCATTTTTTAACGACAGCATTAGCAACAACACCAGTACCTTTAGAAACAATCCTTACGGTGATAGTATCTTTATCACTGTAATCAACACCGCCATTAAGAACAATAACACCAGTCAACTGATTATTAGTTACTTCAGCAATAGCGAAAGCACCTGTTCCTTTACCAGTGCTATCAATAATTTCTACATTAGGTGTGGCAACATAATCCTGACCTGCATTGGTCACTGTAATTGTTCTGATAGATCCATCAACAATATCTAAATCATTAGCAATTGTTGCAGTAGCATCAAATCCATATGTAACTTCTAATGATTGAGATTGAGTATATCCATTTCCACCATCTACAACTGATATTGAAGATACTTTTCCATCTATAATATTTGCATTAAATGTGGCACCAGATCCGGTAGCATTTGCTACTCTGAATACTGGTTGAATATCAGTCTCAAAACCAAATCCTTTTTGAATAATTTCAACACTTTCAATATTACCGAATGAAATATCTTCATAATCCTGAGAACTAAGTGCTTCTACACCATTAATAAACAAACCAACTGCTTTATTCCCAGTAAATTGAGTTTGAGTATTTTTTTCAGTTGAAAGTGGAATTGCCTTTAAAAGATTTTGATTATTTACATTAAATCCAGCTCCAATGAATGATCCGATGGGATGTACAGGAAGTCCAGAAGAAACAAGATAAACATAATTATCATCTTTGTAAATATTTGATATTTCAGTGGTAATAGTTTCAACATTATTGTTTATCTGAACATCAGAACTACTTGAGAGAGTTCCAACTTCATTTTTTATCCATGTTGTAAATTGTGGTCTAGAATCAATATCTCCATCAGGTGATAGATCTACTTTTTCAGCTTCCTCGAAATAAGCACCACCATCATCGACAGTAACACTAGAAGCAACACCAAGTAACCTCATGGATACTTTATTTGACTCAAGTTCTATACCTTCACTATATCCGTAAAGATATTCGGTAGTTCTAACATCACTTAGATCTGCATGAGCAACAGCAACAGTATTATAAGTGCCTCTACCACAATCAATAAATTGATTGAACGTTTTATATCGATAAGTAATGACTTCATCATCGATTTGGATAATTCCATTTAACTGAGGAAATCCAACTGTACTATCAACTGTAACTACGGAACTTGTAGGTGATAAAACTCCTCTAAGAATACTTTCTTTAGGAATTTCAAAAAATTGCTGATTAAGAACGTTTAATCTGCATTCATAAACAGTTTTATTAGCAGAAGAATAATTTGAAATATTATTAATTAAAATTTGATCAATAACAGCACTAACCGTTGCAGTTCCACTGGCATCAGCTTGTTTCAGTTCATTTCCAATGAGGTCATATGGATCGCCTTCAATTGCCTCTACTTTAATAATATCATCTACGGTAAAATCTGAATATGAAGATTTAATTACATAATCTCTTGGGTATTTTACTGTAACTTCTTCATCAAATAAAGATCTGAATAAAAATTCAATGGAAATATCAGTTCCCTTATAATTATAGAAATCTTTAATATTTGTTATTAAAGTATCTTTATCAATACTATTAGAAATATTCTCAAATGGAAAACCAGCAAGATATTGATGTTCGTAATTTCTTAAGATAAGAAATAGAACAAGATTTGATAAATTGGTTACAGTATCATCTAGTTGGTGAGATGCTGCTACACTGCTCTGCACGGTCGTTGCAGTGCCATCAAACTTAGTTGTTGCTGTATATCCCCTTTTACAATTTAAGAGCGTTCTGGACGATAAATTAACGGTCTCATAAAGAATAATCTCATTGCCTATGCTGATTAATCCATTTTCAGAAGGAAGACCATCAAGACTGTCTAAAACAATGCTTTCATCAGTAGTAGAAATTGCTTGCTGCAATTTATAAGTTGTAACAAGGTTATATTTTCTTAAGTTATCAATATTTTTATAATCAAGAAAATTATTGGTGATATCAAGAAGACCACCGGTTAATTCTAATGATTTATAGTATTCCTCAAAGAATTTTACAAATGTAGGAAATTCATTTACAACAAACTCCGGTAGTTGCTGATCTACTAGATCTGAGATAGTTAATTTGTTAAGATTCATTTTATGCTACTTCTTGGAATACCTGGAGAATGCTATCTTCTATTGAGAGATTTAAGTATACTTCTCTCACTGCACTCACATCATCATTAAGGGGAATAGCATTAATGAAAATTTCATTATTTTCATTACTGCCGCTAACAAATTGAATTGAATTTAAATTCACCTTACCATTATCAAAATCAACAGTTCCTGCATTTTCAACTAGGATTTTTTTAGATGCGGTAGCAGAATCAATAGTATATATTCTAATTGCACCATCCTCAGTATTTTCCATATATGAATCATCATTAGGATAATTCACAGTCCTAAATTTTGAACTTGTTATAGTAGTTTTTCCAGCACATGATGTTTGAAATGGATTTACATAACACAGCAAATATTGAGCTGTAGTATTAAGTGCGGGTACTAATTTCTTTCTTAATATGAAATCAGTAACATTACCTGTAATTGAACTTTCAGAAGCATCAATAACTGTAGTTATTCTACTTTTTCTAATAATTCCACCAAATTTACTAATATTATTAGTATCCCTGTATTGAGTTAAATTCTGAATTCCAACGTTTCTTATTTGCTCAGATGTTAGATTAGTATCAGTTTGCTTGTAATAAATTTTAGTATTTAAAATTACATCAACAATTGATGGATCAACGATAATTGGTGTAATAGAAGCAACTGTATATTTCTTAAGTTTGCTGATAATATCTCTTTTAGTAGAATTACTCAAAATATCGCTATATTTTGGTTTAATAGAAATTTTTACACGACCATATTCAGGTGGATCTTCAGTTTCACCACCATATACAATAATATCGGCAATTGATGAATAAAGTCTTTGAGTAATTACCTTATAATCTTCTAATGTTACCGCTCTATTCTGAGAAGAGTAGAATGCAGGAGCATTTCTTTTGATTACTTCACTATCTTCAATATCATCACCACCATCAGAACCGGATACAACTGTTGTTGTAATTCCTGTCAAAACTCTGTTTAAATCTTCATCATAAATTTCACCAGAGAAAACAAAATTCTTTAATTTGTTTGCTGATTTACCTGACGATGCAATATAAGTAACTTCAATAATCTGCCCGTCAGTAACTTTTTTTCCCAATACATCATCACCAAAAATTAATTCATATCTAGAATCATCAGTCTCTTGAACGAAAAATACTTTGTCAACTGCCGTCACATCAAGAATATTTTCAACTTTCGTAAAAATTTCGGTTTTAGATGCTTGAGCGTTTTCTCTTACTACTACTTTAATAGTTTCGGTGTCTACATTAGCAGTAGGAATGATAAATTTTTGATTAGGAATTGTATTATCTACAATATAACTAAAATTTAAGTAAATTCCTTCAGTAACCTTCAACTGATCTGATGAAACATTTGAAATATATCCAATATTATTTACTACCGGAGATACAACATCTTCTAAAATCGAAAATTGGTAGGTTTCATTTCTATTTTCTGGATTTGATGAAATAAAACAATTACCTTTCTTAAGAGTAAGGAATGATGGTACTAATCTTTGGTCAACTGCAGCAACACTACTAAAATCAACTTTTAATTTGAGGAATGCCGTTGCTGAAGTTGTTGATTTTGGACTATATCCAAGTTGTTTAGCAACTTTGACAATATTATCTCTTAAAGAGGCAGACGCCAAGAAACTCTCATTAACTGCCATCGTAGTATTGAAGGCAGTGTAATAAGTGTTATATGCTAAGAGGTCAACAATAGAAGACAGTGTTGATCCTTCAAAGTCATAATCTGTGAAATCAGTATTTCGCCTCAGGTAATCAACCAAGGCAGATTTGATATCAGCGTAATCTAGGGAACTAACTTGTGCGAATGCCATGGATTATATCTTTGATGATGACGTTAATGTTAATGAAGTAGTAAAAATTTGAGGATCTGTATCAGGAATACTATAAATTACTTGAATATCATACTCATATTGATCTTCATTCAGATCCAAAACTACCTCAATGAGGTTAATTCTTGGTTCATATAAAGTAATTAAATTTTCTATCTCAGTTTTTATTGATCCAGCAGTAACAAAATCAAATGGATCAAATAACAATTCAGGAATTCCACTACCAAAACTAGCATTAAAAAACTTTTCACCCTTTCTATAAGAAAAAAGATTAAGAAGTGATCTCTTAATTGCATTTTCGTCCTTCAAAAGGTTTAAATCCTTCCGTAAGGGGTTGGTTTTAAATGTGAAACTCAAGTCCTTGTAGGATCTTGATGCTTTTAATGCCATCTGATATGGTTTTTTTCAATTATTTATAGTGGTTACCACATCAAAATCTTTTCCTAGAATTTCTTTCATCATTGCATCATTCCAATGCTCATAATATCCCGATTCTGCTAGTATTTTACGACTTTTTCGCAATTTTTCCTTACTTTGACATAAGAGCAAGTTATATTTCGCATTATTTGTCTGAATACCATTAATGAAAGTATGAGAATAAGCGCAATCCTCTAAAAAAATGTATTCCGGGTAGATGGTATTGTAAATTTCACACCACATTTGAATAGCATTGACATCCAAATAGTCTTCGACAGCAAAAATGACGACATCGTACCCATTTAAAGGCATGATATCGTCAATAGGTGCTTGAATAATCTTATAAGTTGCTGTTGAAGAGAAAGGGCAGATGGCAAAATTGTTTAGTTCTGGTCTAAACTCAGAAATTTTATCAATCCACTCTTTAATATGCTCTTCAATTTCACTCATCGGATTTTTCTTTGTCTGGATGATCTTGCTCAGAGGCTCTTTTGCCTACAACATAACCATAAGACTTTGGTGCTGGTGTTTCTTCGCTCATCTTCCTTGTCCTCGATAACGTTTACGCTTTCCATTACTGGAGGTTGCACTATATTTAGTATGTTTACCAGTTCCCTGACGTGTTCTTTTCGGTTTTGACTCAATATTTACATTTGAACCGAACTTTGGGCTTTTTGCCATTACTCAATCATTGACTACTCAAGTAGTATACCAAGATAAACAAAATTTGTCAAGTTATGCAGCAGTCACACTGATAATTTGAATTTGAACTCCTCCTGCCTCATTACCAGCAGAAGTATTAGTAACAACAACTTCTGCCGGACTATAAGAATTAATAGAAGGTTTTGGAAGACCTCCATAATATGAAGATCCTCCTCCGCCACCGCCACCAAATTCACCACCAGCATTATATTCTAAGTCCCAACCGCCGCCGCCGCCACCGCCGCCAAAATATCCCATACCACCATTACCACCATTACCATCGACACCACGACCTTTTCTGCCAGATTGGAAGAACCCACCATTAGTTCCGGGAGATCCAGTATATCCATCACTAGCTCCCGCATATCCACCGCCACCACCAGATCCTGATCTATATCCAGTTGTTGTTCCACCGCCACCTCCACCAGAAGCGTTAAGATTGCTTCCAGAATTTCCAGACGGATATCCAGCATTACCACCGGCACCAACTCCACCATATACACCATTGCCCTGAAATCCACCTTGAGCACCAAGCATTATACACTTATTCCCATCTACCGAAGTTCCGAAGAAAACTGCCGCATAGTTAGCATCATAATAAAGTTTGTAAATATTTCCGCTAGTCATGTGAATTGTTCCCTGAACATATGCACCTGTTCCAGATGGACTTCCTCCACGACATTTTATAACTACATCATAGTCTCCATCAAGCGGTGATAGAAGGACATTTTCAGTAAGAGTTAAAGTTGAAGATAAAGTACTGAGATCAGTTGTATTAGAACTACTAAGACCAGTCATGACTAATTGGTTTTCTACGAGGAAATTAATCACACCAAGACCATTCTGACCAGCACCTCCACGACCAGAAAGATAGTCTGGATCATTTGAATATGGAGCAGTAGTAGATCCTTTAGAACCATCAGCAGTTACAAAATTAGTAATATTGGACCCAGTTTTATATCCTGATCCACCACCACCTCCTCCAGACTGTCCTGTGGTGCCATTACCGCCACCACCTCCGCCACCGCCATAATATCCTGATCCTCCTCCACCACCACGGTTACCAGTGTTGTAAGGGAAACCGCCACCAGCTCCACCACCAGAACGACCTGTAGTACCACCAGTACTACCACCTCCTCCAGTGCTAGCACCACTACCAGGAGCAAATGTGCCATCACCAGCACCACCATTTCTATTAGCACCACCACCAAATCCACCATTACCTGCTTGTGCTGATCCGCCACCACCACCAACGTAAACAATATCTGAACCAAATGTCATTTCTGATCTTTGACCACCACGACCAGCACCATATCCAGACATACCTGAAGGAGAACCTAAACCAGTAGCACCAACAAATACATTAATACTATTTGTATTAGATTCAGGAATGAGTATAGTACCCATTGCAAATCCACCAGATCCACCTCTAACAGGGAAACCTTCTCCAGTGCCAGCACCGCCAGCACCCCAGATTTTAAATGTAAACTCAGAAGCAGCAGATGGTATAGGTATATTCGTCTGACCAGTATTAGTAATTACAAAATTAGTTTCTGCTGCTCCTGCTACAACAGTAACAGATTCTTCACTAATTTTTTCTGCACAGTAGTCATTATTTAAAACGCAACGATAAGATTCATTAGTATTTGCAAGAGTTAATGAAGGTGTAACATAATTAGCAGAATTTGCTCCAGAAATATCATTCCAAATACCAGATGTCTTTTTCTGCCACTGAAAACTTACTACCTCACCTTCACCATTTACTACTGTTGCTCCTACAGTAAATGTAACTGTATCTCCTTCATTAACTACAGAAGATTCTGGTTCTGCTGTTACTTCAATATATGTCGCATTAATAACAATTCTTGAATTTTGCTGTTCTTCACCTGCAGTCCCTCTATTCGTATTAGTTTCATTAGCAAATGGTCCTGTAGTTCCAACTACACTGGTATCAATATAACCTGCACCACCAGCACCGCCTCCACCTGATTGCGTTCCTCTTCCAGGATTAGTGCTTCCATTATATCCATCATAACCACCAGCACCACCGCCGCCGCCATAATATCCGCCGCCACCTCCACCACCACCAGGAGCAGCATAAGATCCGCTGTTAGCACCACCACTACCACCTTGCAGAGCAGAACCTGCAGATCCATTAGTGGATCCAGCAGATGAAGTCGTGCCTCCTGCGCCACCTGCAGACTGAGATCCAGCATCTCCTCCCTTAGCAGAAATTACTGATTGTGAACTATCACCACCATCAGTTCCTGTTAGACCACCTCCAGACCCACCAGAGACTGCTGCAGTTGGTGTATGTGAATAATAGTTAGTAGTGCTAGTATAAGCAGTTCTATAGCATGTTCTTGGAGTTCTTCTTGATTGTGTAGCCGAATAAGTGAACCTTGATGTGAATGAAGTAACATTCAAATCATATCTATAAAAAGTAACGGAGAAAAAGTGGAAGTATTTCATATCAATAGTATAATACATCCCAGGGCATTTAGGTCTGCTTCCAGCAGTACATCCACTACTAGAAATGCTCAAAGAATAATTATTATCCAACATATAATGGCCTGGAGCAAAAAATACATAATATCTTCTTGCCTGGGTCTGCCCACCAAGGGCGAGACGAGCCTGCAGTGGGGTTCCATTATGCGTTAAAGATAAAGTACGATTACCAGCCCAATCAAAAAGATGATAGATGTTTCCGTAATTTCTTCTATACTCAGTTGTCGAACAATCATATGCTTGCTGATAAGAAGTAGTAGTAGTATAAGGATATGATATTGATGATTGGGATCCAGTACAAGAAGAAGTTGTGTTAAGACTAGAACCACCAGCACCACCTGCGATAGCAAGAGCAGTTGCATGAGATATGACATTACCTTCAAAAATACCAGCATACCCACCGCCTGCTTCAGCATAGCGTCCACCATCAGAAGATCCAGCAGCACCACCACCAGCATTCAATTTCATAGAAACACTTTCAGTTGATGCAATAGGAACACCCGCTTTTGTGTAACCACCTTTACCAGCACATGTTCCCTGACCCCATAGATGAGAAAGAAATTTAGTTCTCCTACTATCCAATGAAGTAATAGTGTAGTCAGAACTTTCTAATGGATCTAGAATTAATGCCCCATCTTTTTCTAAACTCCAAAATTCTGTATTATATCCAACACCATCAACATCAATTCGATAAATGGGAGGAGCAACTCTGAAGTCAGCACCATCAACAATCAGCGTAACAATAGACGATGTTACAGTGTTTGCAAATGGATTAGTTAGAATACATCTATATTGATCTCCATTATCTTCATAGGTGTCTAATACTGGTGTAGTATAACTTGCTGAATTAGCACCAATAATACTAATAAAAGTATTAGTATTATTTTCTTTCAGTTGCCACTGAAAACTAACTACATCACTGCTAATTGTTGCCGCAATAGTTAAAGTAAGTGTATCACCAGCCACTCCAGGGCCTACTAATTCAGGTTGTGATGTAATCGTAATTGTTCTGCGAATATCAAATTCATATTTGGATGTATACTGAGGAGAGTTTACTGCAGTACCAAGGTGAGTTATCTTACAACGATAGCAATCACCATCATCAACTGCCACAGTCATCCCAGCAGCAACTGAATATGATGGAGAATTAGCACCAGCAATATCAAGGTAAGTATTAGTTCCAGAATCTTTCAGTTGCCACTGATATCTCAGCAATGCTGGATCCGCTAAGTTAGTGCTAGCAGATGCTATTAATACATATGGAACTGTTGTTGGTTCGGGCAATTGTATAAAAGTATCTTCCCTTGGCGTTACATTATTAATAAGTGGTATTAAATCTTCCAGAGTAGATCCACCACTACCACCGGCAGCAGCAGCTCCCCCAGGAGAATTATTAGGATCCGCAATATTGGCAGTTGTGGCACCAGAACCAGATTCGGAAATAGCAATATCTGTTTCAGTTACAGTAAACCAAGCAGCAGGAGTTATCCGATCACTCTTACTGTCTTTAGGAATAAATTTAACTTGATTGCTAAATGGAGTTATTCTCATAACATAAAGACTGTCGGTGCTCCACTAAGTAAAGGAAATGTTCCAGTAATACCTAATGCAAGATCACCAATTCTTAATGATGCTTGACCTTGAACGAATACTTTAGGTGATCCTATAAGAACACTTGCTGTATGAGTCTTACAACATTTCGGACATGGGACTATTTCCTGATAAGGAAGAGTTTTATCACCTATAGTAGAATTTGCCATCTGCTCTGAAAAAACAGTAGGAGATCCCATCCCCTGCACTGGAGTGCTGCAACGATTAATATATACCTTTCCAATTGTACCAGCAGCTCTTAATGACATATTATTCTGCCTCTATTTTCTGAGATGTCGTAACTTCAATGTCAGTAGTGGGGAATGTTTGTCCGAGACGCTCATTCTGTTCTGCCTGTGATCTTTGTCTATTACTTAGTATGTCTTCTAAGATCTTAGGCCAGTTACTATTATCATTATTAATTACATGTGTGATTATGTGAACATCAGTACCAGTTTCAGTAGCACTAGTATATCCCATTCTATCTAAAATCTTTGCCTGATTTGATGCATCAATGAATCCTGCATATATGCCATAACTAATGTAGACTTTCCAATCTACTTCAACTGTGAATGTAAGTGTTGTGGTCTCTCGCTGGTCAGGAACAAATTTATAAAGTTGATCAATCTTTTCAGGTAATTCATAAAGATTATTTACCTCATATGTTTTGGATGTGTAATCTGCATTTCCATAAGTATTTGGATCCTCATCGATATATCCAAATTCATTATAACAAAACACACCACCATTATAAGAACCTTGAATACTTAAACTATTCCAACCAGGAACAGTAAATGATTCTGCTGCTGTAACTTCCTCTGTGCTTGTAACAAACGATAAATTAGTATTACCTGATGCTGTTGGATTTTTTACAAAAGTAACACCGCCACCTCTTCCATCTGCTTTAGATAGCACTTCGCGATTAAACCAATCGCCCTTCTCATTCTGTGCAATACCATCACCATCAGGACCATTGGTATCTACCCATCTCACATCGGTAGGAATACGTGCAACATGAATACCGCCATATGCTCCTTGAGGCTTAGCAGTGCTAGAACCATACCTAGTACCTCTGGTCCTATAGTTTGTTGAATTACTATATGTCCGACCATCTTTTCCTGCACCAGTCTTCTGTGTTGGAGGTGCAGCAACATTTGCTGTCGTTGCCTTGATTTCAAAATTGAAACTGTTGAATAGATCTACAGCAGGTAGTATTGGTGCCTGAGCACCACTTAAAAAATCATAGTTACCTGCTCCACCAGGGAGACCATTATAATCACTGTATACTATGGTGTATGACATTTGGTTTCTAGTTCTGCTATCTTATTGTGGAGATCATCTAATGTATCAGTAAGTTTCTCATACTCTTCACTACCAGGTCGTTTATAATTCAACTCTGGATTAGATAACCCTGATACAACTACTTCGAGATTATTTAGGCGCTCTAGCACCTCCTCGAAGTCAAAGTATTCTTCATTCGCCATAAACTTCACCTCTCTTCAAAATGTCAGTAAGATAGGCTGCCGCTTCTTTTTTGGTTCTCCAATAATTTGCTTTTGCAAAACCACCCCAGATATTACCCTGAATGTAATAAATCCAATCACCCTCGACATAACGTGAAGAGTTCTTTTCCCTTACATACCATTTTTTACTCATAATACTTTACCTTGATGTCATCAGTACTTATATTTAACGATTCTACCTCTGGTATGACAACCTCAATGTAATCCATTGCTTCATCATAACTCTCAAAGATCATCTCGCTATTCTCTCCAATCTGAACTCCTACTTTCATAGTAATCCCTTCTGACGCAAATGCATAATAGTTTCATTCGCTCCTCCAATTAATTGATCGCCTTCCATGATCCTTGGAAACGATGCTCCATACCCAAACTTCCTAATGAAGTCCTCCTTGGTAAAATTACGATCTAACGTTAACTCAATATAACTCTCTCCTAATCCTGTTAGAACTTTCTTGATATTGTTACAGTAAGAACAGTTCTTCTTACTATAGACGGTGTAAGGCATTTTTACTAACGGTAAACTACTATTCTACATCAAGATCATACTGTTCGTCAAGCTTTCGCTGTACCCCAAACAATACTTCCTCATACTCACCACTGTCATATTCGTCAGCATTATCGATCGCAATCTCTAATGCATTCAGAACTACATCCATCTCATGCTCTGATAAATCTATATGAATATTTTCCATGACTACTTTGTATAATTAATTTTATATAGTATTCTTGTTACTTAAGGCTCAAAGCGCATAACATCCTTGGGAATTTATAAGGAATCCTAGTATTGGGAATTTATAAGGAATCCTAGTATTG